>Ga0208040_1000418_pt1 | contig 51612 bp, 46 predicted proteins | sample AD_UKC083_MetaG_FD_184431 | JGI IMG/M metagenome (GOLD analysis project Ga0208040, IMG submission 184431) | Active sludge microbial communities of municipal wastewater-treating anaerobic digesters from USA - AD_UKC083_MetaG (SPAdes) (version 2) | ecosystem: Engineered > Bioreactor > Anaerobic >...
CGACCTTCTTTTAGCTCCAAATCCTGCAGATTAGCACAAACGTCTTCCTGTCCCCGTACCTGCCCCTGCTTTTGCCTTCGACATAATTAGGTAATTAGGTTCAAAACTTGCAATCAACTTTTTGAAGGCGTTACAATGCCCTCGGCCCATAAGTTGTTATCCATTTGTGGCGAACAAGGTTTTGGGGGTTAGCTATGAATAAGAAGCTTGTTTTTGTTACTTTTTTTGCCTTTTCAATCGTCGCTGCGTCTCGTGTTTACGCAGATCCTCATTTGCCCGAAAAGTTTGATGTTTCGCTTACTGGGCTTCAGTTTGGCTGGACCATCGATCAAACCGTCGAGTTTTTGAAAAAACGTGTCGAGGACCGATATGGTGTCTTGATTCGTGACACGATGGATGTGCGAAACCGTGACCAGCTAAGGCGTGAGGCGATAGCAGAGGCTGCCACGATTGGGACGGAGATCATTAAGTTTGATGGCTCTGATACCAGGTGGAATGTCTCAGAGGTCAAGGACGAATTCAGACATGGATTTGGTGAGGAGATGCTCCATGTTAAAGAAGGTGCGACTCACCTGTACTTCTACTATGTTGACGGCGCCTTGTACAAATTACAGATGACCTTGCCAAAGGATCAACAGAAGGAGTTTCTGAAGGCCGTTGTTAGGGCATATGGTGAGCCAACCATTACCAGTGAAAAAGGTGGATTCACCGCCGATGCAAACGAAACTGTGCGCGTTTGGGCAGACACTAGCATCAGTTTCTCGGTCACCGATCACAGCGAAAGGTTCCAGTGTTTCAGTTTCAGATGGGCGGACGCCCGGGTTGATGCCATCGTTAAAGCAAAATGGCCTCATGAGGATGCTGACACCATCAATCCTTTGATACTTGAGTCGATGGAGTGGGCTTCTGACCCCAATTCCGAAGAATACGGTGAAGATTTTGATCCCGTCGGCGATATGCTGGGCGTTTCTCCTACCCCTACCCCTAAACCAGAAAAAAAGCCCGCCAAATCCGGTAAAGCCAAACCTGGAAAAAAATAAGCTATACTCGGCCAGCCTTTTGTCTTCATACTTACAGCGCTAGCTGTACTGGGTTAGTGTCTGAATCAGTGGGTGAGTATTTATGTCAACGTTAAAAGTCGAAACCTTCGTTTTAGGCCCTTTTCAAACCAATAGTTACCTTTTAATAGATCCTGCCACCTCTGAAACGGTGATAGTCGACCCAGCGGCAGATGACCAGCGCATGATAAAGCGCCTGGAAGGCCTAAAACCCAAGATGATTGTTCAAACTCATGGACACGTTGATCACTGCGTTGGTTCAAGTTCACTTGCTCGTAGATTTGGTATTCCCATCGCCATGCACGAATTGGATGTGCCCCTATACAAAAGCATCCCACAGCAGATCCAAGCGTTCATGGGTGGTGCTGTCCGCCCTGAAATGTTTGACCTAGTTACCCCTGAAATCTTGTTAAACGAAGGTGATGAGATCGCTGTCGGCTCTATCACCGCCAAGGTGATTCACCTACCAGGCCATTCTCCAGGGGGTATCGCCCTGTATTTCCAAGGAGATCCTGGCAAGCTTTTTTGCGGTGACACCTTGTTTGCCGACGGAGTAGGGCGCACCGATTTGTGGGGCGGCAGTTGGCCAACTCTCCTAAGTTCCATCAGAAACAAGATCTTCACCCTCCCAGGCCAGACAGTTGTCTACAGCGGCCACGGACCTGACACCACCGTGGCCAGGGAAATCAAGTGTTTTGCTTATTAGAGGCAGGGGACAGGGACAGGGGCAGGGACAGGGACAGGGGCAGGGACAGGGGCAGGAAGATGCTGATCTGCAGGATTTGGAGCTAAAAAGAGGTCGAGAGGGCACCCTGCAACATGGTCCGGAAGGATGCCCCCGGACATGTTTTTAAACTGTAACGAAGAGATCAAACGCAAAAAAGAACAGACAATCAGCAACCGTAATAGACTAATTTGCAGGATCTATATCAGGAGCAGGATCAGGCCACTGGTCCGGTCCGGGGGGTCAAAAATTCATTGACTTTTCCCGTGGCTCGGGTGTAAACTCCGCCCACTTTGTTTTCCACGCGAGGGTGGTGGAACTGGTAGACACGCAAGCTTGAGGTGCTTGTGGGAGCGATTCCGTAGGGGTTCAAGTCCCCTCTCTCGCACAGATTTTGACATCTCGATTTTCCTCGACTAGCCAACCCGGACTTTGAATCTTTGGAGATCGTTTTGAATTATCACCGAGTTTTAACCATTCTCCCGTTTTTGCTTCTTAGCCTCACTGGATGCAACTCACCTTCCTCAACTCTAAAGGCCATGGAAGAAGCCGCCGCCAAGGGCGATCATGAAGCTTTTGGACAGTACTTTACCAAGGAATCCACACCATTTGCCCAAAGCCTACTGGCGCTTTACAAGTCCAAATCAGAAGCAAGCGCAAGAAGGGATTACACCCCTTTAAAGCTACTAAGCAGGGCCAACGTGGTCGATGAATCCATCTATGGAGACACCGCGCACCTGCTGGTGGAAATGCAAAGTACAGGTGCAAAGTCTCTTTTGGTGTTTAGACGTGAAAACGCACGGTGGAAAATGGACCTGCTATCCACCGAACTGATTAACCGTGGTGAAGTTGAGGACGCCCCATGAGCCTTGGATTTTCAAGAATCGACGAATACGAGGCAAGACAGCAGATCACCGCCATCTGCAGGCGGATGTACGAGCGCGGCCTAATCGCCGGATGTGAAGGAAATGTCAGCGTTTTACTGTCTCCCGGGAAAATTCTCATCACCCCTTCTGGTGTAAATAAAGGTTATTTAAAGCCTGAACAGTTGGTCGCAATAGATGATGAAGGCCAAACAAAGCGCCGTGATCTTAAGGCTTCTTCGGAGTTTAGGCTTCATACAGTCGCCTATGATACTCGCAAAGACTGCCGTGCCGTGTTGCACGCACATCCCCCGTTTGCCATTGCCTTAACCATTGCAAACCTCCCGATTTCCCAGGACTTGATTCCAGAGTCAGTAGTTTCCTTGGGGCGTGTCCCAACTGCCTTGTATGCAACCCCCTCCACCCCAGAGCTGGCCGATGGCGTCGCCGAATTGCTGGTCGACCACGACATAGTGATGATGGCTCGTCATGGGTCGGTTTGCATCGGTACTGACTTGGTTTCGGCGTTTGACCGCCTGGAATCCTTGGAACACACCGCAAAAATCACGTTTATCGCCCGTTCTCTTGGCCCTGTTAATCCTCTAAGCCCCATAGAAGTGGCCCGTCTTCAGAGCATGGGCGGTCACCCACAGTCCGCCTTTAGCGCCGCCGAACGCGAAGAAGCCTTAATCCAAGAGATTGTTGCCGAATTAATGAAGCGAAAGTGACGGCTCGACCAAAACCACTAATGCGAATGGTGGCTATGGCCCAAAAACAGGGTCAATATGCCCACAAGCGCCAAAATAATGCCCATGGTCAAGCGCTCGTGGCGTGCAAACCAACCAAAGGATAGTTTCTTTAGCCCGTGCCAGGTCAAAAGCGCCAACGAACCCATAACGATAAGAGAAACGACCCCAGACAACACCACAAGGCCTGCCAAAAAGATGGGGTCTCCCATCGGAGTTGCCCCAATGAACACCGGAATCATGGCCTCACATGGGGAAATGGCCAGCATCAGGATTAAAGTGACAGTCGCCGACCGATCGGTCATCCCTTGATCGCCTGCATTCTCAATCCCGTGATGATGCGAATGCTTATGCCCCATGAAAAGATCCAAGGCAATATAGATAACTCCAGCTCCCAGCATGATTAACCCTGGAAGAAGGTGTACCCATCCCTTGATCCATCCAGTAACCACTGTTCCAAGCAAAAGAAATCCCAAGGCAAGCCCACCAGCTACAGCAGTGTGAGCTATTCCAGCCATGGTCAGCACCCAAAGCATTCTTTTTGCGGTCCAATTCTGTGCTTTTCCCACAAGTACAAAGGGCGCCCAGTGGTTAGGCAAGGCTCCATGAGCCACCGACACTAAAAGGGCCGCAGCCACCAACCCCAATATTGAGTTACTCATACCAACGAAATCCCGTACCTAGCAAGATCCATATACAGTTCAGCGCCATCTTTGAAAGCGGCAATGCTGATGGACTCATCGTGTCTGTGAACGTGCAGGTTCCCAGGCCCAGCAATTACTGCCGTAAAGCCATTGATGGCAAAGACGGCTGCTTCCGTATACGCGGATTTGCCATATGAGTCCAGTTTTTCACCCATTTTGTCAAAGAATTCAGGCTCTAATTCTTGCCAGACTGGGGGTAAAGAAGGGTAGGGATATCTGATTTCAGCTGTGCCCAAAATCCTTCTAGCTTGCTCCAGCAAATCGGCCAAGAAGCTTTCATGGTCAAACCCAGGGATAACTCGCAGATCACATGCAAATACTAGTTTGTTTTCAAAACGTTTTAATGCACCTACATTTAAGGTGACCTCTGGCGGCAAAAATCTTGAATCGACGACGCTGCGCAACTCCTCACTGGTCTCATCAAGATAACGCAAAAAATCTAGCAACTTATCAAGTTTGATACGGTCATGTGTACCGCCAGCCACCAAATCACCCTCACGTCCATGGCGGATCTGGACATGGGCAGGCACTTTGTTCCTTACACCGGCACAGGCAACTGAAAGCACGATATCGCCATCAATTTCCTGGACTTCCTCAAGCCATGCCAGGTCAAAAAGCGCATTGCTACCCTCCCTTGGCCTTGCAGAGTGGGATTCCTGTCCCCGCACCAAAATCGTATGTATTGAATCATCATGGAAACTGCCCACATGCCCGGTTTCAATCAGATCTGAAGCTATCAAATCAAAAGGGATGTAACCCTTTTCACCAAGAACCACCAAGTTATTCGTAGGCTCGCAGACAACCACCAATTCTACCGTTGAAGGCACTCCCCCTGCCTCAACCAGCTGTTTGGCACCCAAGCCCCCTGTTTCCTCGTCAGCTGTAAACGCAATCGCAGTGTCATCAGGAAACATTCCCTGGCGTTCCATGGCCAATAACAACGCGATAGAGCCCAAGTTATCAGATGCTCCAAGCCCCCAGATGTGTCCATTTTCAACGACTGGTGCCCTAGGTTTGCCTCGATTTCGGCCCCACAATGATTGTTCCCCTGCTGGAACTGTGTCTGTGTGCGCCACAAACAGAACTGCAGGTGCAGCCGATTTTGAGACCACTAGGTTGGCTCTTGGTGGACCATCATCATGGACCGGATAGAGCGCTAAGCTCCATCCAAGCTCCTTGTAAGCCAAGCCCAGGTAATCCAGTAATGGATAGTTCGACTCCAGACTGTCAGCTGCCAATGGGATCAGCTCCAACAGTATTCGAGCCGCTAAATCGTGGATTGGCCTACTAAGATCCACCTGTACCTCACACTGCGTACGTGACCAATTCAATCAACCTGGCATAAGGTGGTCAACACAAGTAGTTGGTTCTTTGGTCACTTTGGGTACTATTTGCTGATTTTTAATGCAAGTTTACTAAGAAATCTCAACTATTCGACGGATTTGGGTAGGTCGGATCAATCCAAGTGCGGCTTTGGCACGCCCGCCCCAAGCTCGTGCGCCCTTTCCTTCGCCTTTAAAACTGCCTGTTTGATAAGCTCCTTGGTAGAAGCCTGTTCAAGAAAGCTAATCGCAGCATGTGTTGTACCTTGTGGTGACGTGACCTGAGCTCGCAGTTGTTGAGGCGTTCTGGTGGTTTCCACAACCAGTTTTGCGGCCCCATAACAGGTCTGTCGAACCAATGCCCGGCTTAGATGCTCTGGCAAGCCCATCGACACGCCCGCTTCAATAAGCCCCTCAAGCAGATAGAAAAAATACGCCGGTCCAGAGCCTGACAGAGCGGTAATCGCGTCAAGCATTTCCTCTTCAACCTGGGTGGTTACCCCAACCGCGGAAAAAATCTGGGCCGCCACCAGCGCTTGAACCGCAGAACCATGGCGCCCAAGACAATACGGAGACATAGCCTGCCCAACCAAGGCCGGCGTGTTTGGCATCACCCTGATTACCGGGATATCGTTTTTGACCCAGCTTTCAACGAAAGCCGTGGAAATACCCGCGGCAACCGTTATAACAACTTGTCCAGGTCGAAAACAGTGCTCTGTATCCTCCAATATCGATGGCAATATCTGAGGTTTTGCAGCCAGGATTATGATGTCATTTTCCAACACCAATTCGCAGTTATCAGTAGTTGTCCTGATACCGTAAGTGTCTGCCAAATAAGCAAGCGCCACCTCGGACCTTCGACTTGCCATCAACTGCTTGGCTTCGACCAAACTGGCTTTCACTAGGCCTGAAATCAAGGCCTCTCCGATGTTTCCTGCCCCAAGTACACCAATTTTCAAACGATCCAGCATCAGGGCCCCTCCTTTATCCTTTCCAAAAGTGAGTTATTGAAGTTTCATGGTAAAGACGTGCCAGTCATCGTCAACACAAGACCTGCAAGCAACAGTATGGCCGCTGCGACAATCAAAATTTGTAATCCCCTACCAGATGAGGAATGTGACGGGGTGATTTCGGATGCAGATGATATGACCGTGGACTTTCTGGTGCCTTGCCTTCCCTTGCCAACCAATTTGACCAATGCCTTGTGGCCTTTTGCCTCCAAATCTGGGATAGCTTTTTTCAGATCAACCAGAAATTTCGCCGCGTCTGAATAACGATCTCCGGCCTTTACAGCAAGCGCTTTTCGCAAGATTTTTTTGATTGGTTCAGGACAATTCAGGTCATCAATATCTTTGACTGCCACACCCTTGGCCGCGGCCGCTCGGATTTTTACTGAATCTTTATCGGCCAGCGGACTTTGACCAGTCAGCATCGCATACATGGTCAGTCCCACCGCATAGATGTCGGTGCGAGCGTCTACTTTCCCTCCTGAGGCCTGCTCGGGAGACATGTAGCTTGCCTTACCCTTGACGATTCCGGTCTCTGTCTTTTCGCTTCTGTAAGTGCCCGTCGCAATGCCAAAGTCAGCCAACTTGACCATCCCAGCCGAGTCGATCAACACGTTGTGAGGACTGACATCTCTATGAACAATCCCCATGGCCTTGCCTTTTGAATCCTTCAACTTGTGGGCGTGGTCCAAAGCCTTCAATATTCCAGCAGTAACCCAGCCAACCGCGTCCAAATCCATGGCCGGTTTCGATTTGCCTGCGCCCTTTGGCCTATTTGCCTTCAGCAAAACGGCAAGGCTCGGCCCATCAACATACTCCATGGTCAGCCAGTAGCGCCCCCCAGATTCCCCAAAATCCAGCACCGACGCGATGTTAGGATGAGTCAGCATCGCACCAAGCTTGGCCTCATCGATGAACATTTTTACCAGCTCATCATCTTGCGCAGCCTCATCGTGCATGACTTTGACGGCGACAGCCTTTTCAAAGCCCATCGGCCCCATCACCTTGCCACGATAAACAGATGCCATGCCCCCTGAACCAACAAGTTCAGCTATCTCATATTTGCCTATAGCTAGGATTGGTTCGGCCATGGTAGACCTCGTTAAGGTGTGATTTTTTCAAGCATTCTTGGAAATGGGATCGTCTCACGAATGTGGGGTAGCCCACAGATCCACGCAACGGTTCGTTCCACTCCCAGCCCAAATCCAGAGTGAGGCACGCTACCATAGCGGCGCAGGTCCAGGTACCACTCAAACGCCTCCTTTGGCAACTTGTGAGCCTCAATGGCCGCCTCAAGCACCTCTTTGCACTCTTCCCTTTGGCCACCGCCGATGACTTCTCCATAACCTTCAGGCGCCAACACATCCATGCTAAAGCAGTACTTCGGTTCATCAGGATCTGGCTTCATATAGAAGGCCTTGGCCGCCGTTGGGTAGTGGTGAACAATGATTGGGCGGTCATAAAGTTTGGTCAGGACCGTTTCGTCGTCAGCCCCGAAATCTTCTCCATCCACTATGTCGCTGCCAAGCTCCTGCAATTTGGCGACCGCATCCTTGTAGTGCACTCTTGGGAAAGGCCCTTTAACCGCTTCCAGTGGGGCCAAATCGCGCTCAAGAGTCGCCAGCTCAACCTGCCTTTCTTCCAGCACGCGGCCGACCACGTACACCAAAAAGTCCTCGGCCACACGCATGTTTTCTTCCAGATCCGCATATGCCATTTCAGGTTCAACCATCCAAAATTCCATCAAATGGCGCCTGGTTTTACTTTTTTCCGCCCTAAACGTCGGGCCAAAGCAGTAAGTCTTACCAAAGGCTGCAGCCGTTGCTTCGTTATAAAGCTGGCCACTTTGGGTCAGGTAAGCCTTTTCGCCAAAGTAATCCAACTCAAACAGAGTCGTTGTCCCCTCACACGCAGCAGGCGTTAAAATAGGGGCGTCCACCAATAAAAACCCGTTGTTATCGAAATAATCACGGATGGCCCTAACAATAGTTGCCCTGATACGCAGGATGGCGTGCTGGCGTCGGCTGCGCAGCCACAGATGGCGGTGCTCCATCAAAAAGGCAGTTCCATGGTCCTTTGGCGAAATAGGGTAGGGCTCTGCTTCAGCCACGATCTTGAAGCTGGTGGCCTCAATCTCAAATCCAATAGGGGACCTGGCGTCCTTGCGTACAGTGCCCTTCACCTCGATGGATGATTCCTGAGGACAGCGGTCTGCTGCAGCAAACTCCTCTTCATCAGAGTTGGCCTTAACCATCACACATTGGATGGTTCCAGTCCCGTCTCGAACCTGAAGAAAATGAATCTTACCCGAAGAGCGTTTAGCGGCGAGCCACCCTTGAAGCAAAACTTCCTGGCCTTCAAATTGTGCAATTTTCTCGACAACTGCCTTAGTCATCACTGTACTCCCATTCCAACGCAGGCATTAAAAAACCGGCTGGGATCCTACCAGTACCTGGTTTACCTGTCCAATTAGGCGCCTCATAAGCGCACCAGATGTCAACAGGAGCTGGATTTTGAAACGATTTCAGGTAGGGGCTTGAATTTTCGTTTAAACGCCTCTCTTACCTTGACACCGCGAGCGTTTCTGCAATAATCCCTAACAACCCGGATTTTTTAAGGGGTATCAGAATGCGGGAATTTGCGAAGTTTTTTCTACTGGCAGCGGTCGTTGCCGTTGCCAGCTCTAGTGCTGTAGCCTTGGCCCAAGACGAAGGGGCACCCGAGGCTGCCGCACCAGCTGTAAGCCAGTCCACCAGCGCCTTCGACTTGGTCCTGGGGGAGGGCAAGCGGCTTAGCAGACAGGGGCGGTATTACGATGCGGCACTTGTTTACCACAAGGTGCTGGCCGAAGGTGATGAGGCCTATGCCTACTATCAGGATGCCTTGTTTGAGATGGGCGTGGCGCTGTATGAGCAAAAATTCTACGTGTCAGCCTTTGGATACTTTGATCGGATAGCCGAGTTTGGCCCCTCTAGCCCCCACTATGCTGCGGCGCTACCTTGGCTTGCCAAGATTCACAGACAACTGCCTGGTGAAACCAACACCCTGTTCAGGATGGCCTACTATCCGGTGGAAATGTACCCGGCCGATTTGGTTGAAGAAATCTCCTTTTATGTCGGCCAGTTCTACTACTACGAGGGTAACCTCCCCAAGGCATTGGAATCACTGTCTAAAGTCGGTGAAAGTAATCCTGAAATGTTCAATAAGGCCCTTTACCTGAAGGGCGTCGTTCAAGTCCGCCAAAATAACACTGATGCCGCCGCGGAAACGTTTAGCAAGCTGCTTGGTAGATTCAAGGGAAAACTGTCCAAGGAATCGGAACGCCTGCAGATTATGACGCGCATTGCCTTGGCTCGCGTTTACTATGGAGGGGGCCAGCACGATCCCGCGAAGTTTCATGAAGCCATCAAAAATTACGGCATGATTCCTGATACTTCCGATATGTGGTTGGACAGCCTGTTTGAAAGGGCTTGGGCTTTTTACCAGACTGAAAACTATGAAAGAGCCCTTGGAAACCTGCTGACCGTTGGCTCACCATACTTCGAAGAAGAGTATTACCCAGAGGCAAACGTTCTTAAAGCGGTTATTTTCTTTAGAAACTGCCTGTATGAAGAAGCATTGGAGACCATCGATCCGTTCTACAAAGAGTACTACGAGATCTCCAAGGAACTTCGCATAGTTTTGGAAACCTACACGGACCCGTCTGACTTCTACACCTATCTGGCATCCATTTCACGCCAGGGTAAGGGTGAGGGCTACTCTTTGAAGATCAAAAAGATATTTAACGCTGCTCTTGCTGATGCCAAATTGCGGCGCTTGTTTGGTTTTGCGATTGCTATCAGCGAAGAGATGAAAAGAATCGAAGAGTTGCAAAATCAGCCAGTGGCAAGACCAATGGTGGATTACCTCTTGCCAGACCTAGTGGCATATCGTGCGCTGACCATGGGTGAGGCCGGAAAGCTTGCGCGTGAGCGACTGTCGCGAGTCAATCGCGAGCTTCGCGGCCTGTTGCAGCAGGCCCTGGCAGTTCGTTTCGAAACTGTAAATGCCCAAAAGGGTATCCTGACAGAGCGATTTCGCCAGGAGCAGATTATCGAGATTTCAGGGGCGCAAAAGCCTACTGCTGAATTCCAGGTTGATAAAGAGCACGTCTTGTGGCCATTTGATGGCGAATATTGGAAAGACGAATTGGGTAGCTATTTTTACCCGCTCAAGTCTGTGTGTGGTACCAAGTAACACACGGACGACTGTTGTTGTTTATCGTGTTGGAGGAATAGCATGACGACGCGTATCGTTCGTGCGATGCTTTTGGTTGGCTGCATTTCCCTTGTTTCACCCGTAGCTTTCGCTCAAAAGGCCAAAGCCAAAAAGGATCAAGGGACGGCTGTCAAAACTTTTGATTTACCTGAAAGCTCCGGTGGGGCTGCTTCTGCCATGCCCCTTGAGGGCGTGACTGCCCGTAAGGGTGCCCCCATGGGGGTAAAGCATACGGCCTCCCGAGTCGAACAAATGGCCGACGAGAAGCTTGAGGAGCTCATCTCGACCCTGAACCTGATGATTGATCAGGCGGACGATGACGATGAAATCAAGGCCGAGTACCTCAACAGGCTAGCCAAGGTCTACTGGGATAAGTCAGAGAACTTCTTCAACAAGGCCTATGGTGACGAGCTTTTTGAACAGCTAAGAGCCGCCCAGTTGGCCAACGATGAAGCCGGGGTCGCCGCAGCTGAGGCTCAGCAGGCCGCGTACTTGCAGGAACGGCAGCATTGGCAAGAAGAGGCGGCCAACGTCTATATGATGATCGTCGACCGTTTCCCTGATTATCCGAACCTTGACTCTGTTTTGTACTATCTTGGCTTTGCTTTGGTCCAGATGGACATGCAGCACAAGGCCTTCCCTTACTTTACCAGGATAGTCCGTGAAAGGTCCGACAGCCGATTTGTCCCAGACGCCTTGTTGAACATTGCTGAATACTATTTCAATAACGGCGCGATGGAAGATGCCGAACAGATCTACACGGAAGTCGAAAACTTCCCAAATTCCGGTGCATATGGTCTGGCCATATATAAAAAGGGATGGTGCTACTACAACATGGGCATGCACGAGCAGGCCATGAATCAGTTCCTAAAGGTCATTGATTACACCCGTGGTGAAGGCGCCCAAGCGATTGGCTACGGCACGCAACTGCTGCGAGAGGCCCAACGTGACCTTGTTATGGTTTATTCTCAGGTTGGAAGCCCCGAAAACGCCATCAAGGTTTTCAAGGCAATTTCTGCCACTGGATACCTGGACTTGGCTATTCGCTTGGCGGAAGGTTATGCCAGCCAGGGTGAATACAGAAAGTCGACCGTTCTGTTCAAGAAGATCATTATCGAATTCAAGGACGCGTCCGATGCCTATAGAATCATTGGGTTTCAGCGCTACATCCTTGATAACGCATACAGACTTGGTCCAAAAAAGCCAGTTGTCGAGGAAACAAAGCGCTTGATCGGTTTGCTGGATATGTTCAGGGATAAGACACCCCCCGAGTTTTATCAGCCTGAGCTGGCCACTTCTGAGCAAGTGGTCCGCGTCATCGTGACCAACTATCACAAGGAAGTTGGCGTTACCAAGGAACAATCCACGATGGAATTTACCCATCACTTGTATAACGAGTATCTGCGATTGTTCCCAGATTCCAAAGACTACGCTGCAATGACATTGAACTACGCCATTTTGCTGGAACAGTTGGAAAAGTATCAGGAGGCTGCCGAGCGCTACTCCATTGTTTCCGAGTTGAATCCTGACCAAGAGGTGGCCCTGCAGTCGGCCCACGGCGCCGTTCGTTGCTACTACGCACTTTTGGATGTCTCAAAGCAAAAAACCAAGTCCGACGACTCTACAGACCTTGAAGAGAAGGAACTTCCAGAGTTTGAAAAGAAGTTGATTGCAGCCTCAGAACGCTATCTGAAAATGGCCACTCCAGATGCTCCCGACGTGGTGGAAGCACAGTTTGCGGCCTCAATGGTTAAGTACCAGTACAACCACTACAATGAAGCTGCGAATGGGTTTAGAAACCTGATCAACAAATACCCCGATCACGTCAATGCACCTGATGCGGCAAGGCTTTTATTGTCTGCTTTGATGCTTTCCAGGAACATCAGTGCTCTAAACGAAGCCGCAGAAGAAATCAAGGCCAACCCAAAACTGATGCAGGATGATGTCCCACGCATCGTCCAGGAAATCATTGAGCGCAAGGACTACAACCTGTGCTTCGAATACGAGCAGCAGGGGCGATTTACGAAGTCAGCCGAGTGTTTCTTGGACTATATCCGTAAGTTCCCGAATACCAAGCTGAAAGACGGTTCTTTGTACCATGCGGCAGACAAATTCTTCAAGGCTCGTTTGGTTGAACGCTCCCTTGAGGCAAACGGACAATTGGTAAACGAAATGCCAACTTCTCCATTGGCCGCACGAGCCCTTTACAACATCGCGGACACCTATCGACGGCTGGCCGTTTACTCTGAGGCAGCTCGAATCTACGAAGTTTTTGTTGGTCTGCACCCAAAACACGAACTTACCGAAGAGGCCTTGCGATTTGCCACCACTTTCCGCAGTGGATTGGGTGAGCACGACAAGGCGATTACGGACCTTCGCAAGTACCTGCAGCTTTTCCCGAAATCTGAGCACGTCGCAAGCGTTGCCTTCAATATCGCAACTACATACGAGAAGCAGGGCAAGTATGATCAGGCCATTAAGGAATTCGAAAGATGGCTGACTAGGTATGGCAAGGGCGGTGGCCTGGACCTGTATCTTCAGACCCACCTCCAGATTGCCCGCACCCAAGAAAAAACTCGTGGTGGCGCACGCAAGGCCAGGGAATGGTACAACAAGACCGTTGCTGCGTATGCCGGCCTGACGGACGAGGAAAAAGGAAAGGTAACCTCTGTTGGGCTTAGCGCTGCTGCAGAAGCCCAGTTTATGGAAGGTGAAGCCCAGATGGCCGAAATGCGGGCTGTTGAACTGAAGCTTCCTGAGAAGGTTTTGATTGCTGGTATAGCTCAAAAGGGTGAGTTGGTTACCAAGGCTTTGGAAACATTTACGGTTGTCGAAGGTTTTGGCCAGCCCAACTGGACAATCGCTGCAACTACCAGAAAGGGACAGGGCCTACAGGAACTGGCGGTCGCAATTGAAGAATCGCCAACTCCTCGTGGATTGAACCCAGATGCCAGGGCAATTTATCGTCAGGGTATGGCTGACAGGGCGACTCCCTTGTTTGAAAGAGCCAAGGAAGCCTACCGCCAGTGCGTTGAGGTTGCCCGTGAGCTTAAATGGTACAACGAGTACTCTGCAGCTGCTGAAGAGGCCTTGTTGACCTTGGACCCAGAGTATCGTGCGTTACCTGACATTCGACCGACCCCTGGCGCTTATTCTTTAGGTACTGGCAGGGCCACCCTTGTTGTGGAAGGTGAAGGCCTTGAGGCCCCAAACTGGACCCAGGCTGGTGTTGAGCAAAGGATCAAAGACGCCGCGTCAAAAGAGAATCCAACTGCCGAGGCGATCTACAACATGGCTTCTTTGCTGATGGCACAAGGCGACGTGGCTCAGGCTAGAACCTTGTATGAGAAGGCCATCGCTATGCGCCCAGACTTTAGAGCTGCAATCTCCAGGTTGGGCTATGTTGACTTGGCGCAAGGCAATGAAGCCGCCGCAGTAGCGCAGTTTGCCAAGGCCCTTGAGATTGACCCAGCTGACTCAGGTGCAAACAACTACTATGCAGCCAAGGCGTTTGAGAAGCGTGATTTTGTTGAGGCGATAAACTTGGCCAGAAAGGCTCTTGTATCGGATCCAGACTCGATGGATTCATACATGGTTTTGGCTGCTTCCTATCTGGAAATGGGCCTGCTCGACGTTGGTATCTTGGTTGGTAGGAACGCCGTCAGCATTTATGAAACCAACGGTGATATCCAAAATATCCTCGGAATCATATTTCTGAAGATGGGTGAAGTCAGGCAAGCCGTTCAGATTTTTGAAAAGGCTGTCAGGGACGACCCGAAAAACTTTGATGCCAGATTCAACTTAGCCTCCGTTACCTTGGGATATATGGACTTCGCAACGGCTTCTGCCCAGTTTGACAAGGCTCTGCAGATAAAGCCAGGCCATCGCGAAGCCACCCTTGGCTTGGCTGTTGCTAAGCGTGGTGCCGATGACGCTGACGGCGCTATCAAGCTGCTGACCGAACTGGCAAAGGACCCCAATTATGCGGATCCCCATTTCAATCTGTGTCTTGTATATCAGGAAAATCTAGGGCAGCATGAAAAGGCTTTAACCGAATGCCGCAAGTTTGAGCAGATGGTTAATCCTCAAGATCCTAGAGCGAAGGCGGTCAAAATGCGAATTTCCGGTATTGTGACCACCATTGAAGTCCTGAAGGAGGTTGCTGCTGAGCAAGAAAAGGCGCCCGAACCTACTCCAGAGGCCGATAAGTCGGATGACGGAGCCAAGGGAGATGGTGCCTCCAAAGGCTCTGAATAGCATAGGTGTTTCGTTGTTTATGGTTGGTTATATTTAAGTAATCAACCATTGTGGCTGATAGCCGCTTGCAAATTTAGCCTTTTAGGGATTAGGATCCCTTCGGCGTGAGGTGTACGATGAGAAGCGTACTGATTAAGTTGATAGCGGGCCTTTTCGCAATCCTGCTTGCCTTGCCTGCCTTGGCAGAATCCGAACCAGGGGGAGCCGGAGAACCCAACGTCAAGCAAATGGACTTCGAGGGCGATGTCCTTGAGGGCGAGATCATGAGACCAAATCAGGGGATAGCGGAAGCGCTACTCATTGATAAGGACGCTAGCTTGATTAAAGTGCGAAAGGACTTTGTAGACGAAATTCTGAAGTCTGCCGAAGACCTCTAATCTAAGTTCAGGGGGCGAAATGCATCGAGAATCGTTGGAGATTCGGTTTACTGATTTTCAGGACCAAAACAAAGAGATTCTGACCACTACCAGAAAACTGATACGAATCGGCAAGGGTAAGTCGAATCATCTTGAGGTTGACGGTCCTGGAGTTGCCAGGGAACACGCCCTGATTGAGGTTTTGGATTCTGGTCAGGTACGCTTAAAAGACGCCGGTGAAGGTGTTGAGACCCTGATAAACGGGGAAAGGCTGACCGAGCCTACGATGCTGCGCCCTGATGACGTCCTGACTTTTGGTGAGGATGTCAAGGTCAGAATCAAGTTCGAGATGGCCGCCGCTGCCTTGGGTGAAGGCGCCTTCTTGTCGAGCAACCTTGATAAGGCGCTTAAATCTGGCAAGTATGGCTTTGAAGCCAAGCTTCTTTGGGGTGATCGTGTTCTTGATTGGACAATCTTTCCTGCTGGAGCTTCGGTTACCATCGGCGAAGATGCAAAGGCCGACCTTTTCGTACCTGAAAGCGCTTTAGGTATTCCATTACTAACGATTGCGACCCCCAGTGGCGATAATTTCCTGCTTGATGTTAAAACAGCCAAGGTTGACGCCGAGTTTTTGGTGGATGACAAGGTCGTGCGCCTTCCAGAGATGGAGCGTAGAGGCCTAATTTCACAGGGAAAGTACGTTACTCTCGATGAAAAGCTAAAAGCTAGGGTACATTTTGGTGATTTCACCCTCCTGGCTGGTCGTTCCCCGGTTTCTAAGCAGGTCAGAGGCTCCTGGATCAAGCGTTACAACTTTAAGGACCAGATTTACCTGCTAATCTCCTTGATTTTACACATGCTTTTGGCATTGATGATTGTGTTGGTTCCTGAAGATCAGCTTGTTGTCACTAGGGACCCCTACGAACGTAATACTCAAGCCATGAAGAAGGTCCAGGTTCAGATCCTCGAACGAAAGATTGAAGAGGATAAGAAACGCGAAGAGGAAGAGATTCGTAAGCGCTTGGATGAAGCCGCCCAAAAGGGTGCTGGAGAAGGTACTGCTCTATCAATAGTGCCAAGGAATGACAAGGAACTTACCTCTAAGCTGGTCCCGGCTGCAACACAGGAACAAAACCGTCAGGCTGCCAACACAGCGCTGACTCGTGTTATGGGTGAAAACACCGCCATGTTGGACCGCGTGCTTGAGGCCGCCGGCTCTGGCCTAGGTGGTGGTACCATGGGCATCAGGGCCATCGGTGATAGGGGCCTTGATGCTGAACTGGCAATGGGACTCGACGCGTTCGGTGGGACCATGGGTGCCGGTGGTGGCGGGTTTGCTGGAACAGGCGCCTGGGGTGGTGGTGGTGATTTTGGGCCGTCTGACCTTCGTGGTATCGCTGGTCTAAGCAAGGACGAGGCTGAAGGCGCGGCCACCAGAGTCAAGTTCAAGGGTGCAGGTGCTCCCAGGGTTGTGACTGGCCCAATCTCGGTCGACGGCGAGTTGGACCGCCAGACCGTCCAGCGCTACATTCAATCCAAACTTGACCAAATCAGGTACTGCTACCAGAGCGAGGTTCAGCGAAATCCCAATCTTGCAGGACAGATAAGGGCTGAGTGGGTGATTTTGCCCACTGGTAATGTTGCTTCCGTTAAAATCGGTCAGACAACTTTGAACAGTCCTGCCGTCGAGAAATGCGTTGTCGCTAGGATTCAGTCTTGGCGCTTCCCATCTCCAAAGGGTGGTGGAACTGTTAGAGTTTCCTATCCGTTTATCTTCAAGGTCAGTAAATAGGGTCAACTCTTAAACAAAGGGGGCGACATGCGGACGGTCTTAATATCCTTAGTGGCGATCTTGGCGGTTAGCTGCTCAAAGGCGCACACCGAATCAATCGCCCTCACAAACAAAGGCATTAAAGCTTATCAAGCCAACCAGCTTGAGGAGGCGATAACCTTATTTAATGCCGCTGTTACCAGGAATCCTAAAAATGACCAAGCACTGTTTCAGCTTGGTATGATTTTCATGTATGACAAGCAGGCTAAGGATGATGCTGAAAAGGCGCGTCTGCTTGATACTGCAGAATCATTCTTGAACCAGGCCCTGGCCCAAAACGCCAAAAACGCCGATGTTTTGTTCCAGCTTGGGCGCTTGGCTTTGACGCGTAATGAAATTGACTCTGCGTTAAACCGCTTCCAAGAGGCCGCGCAATTTAATCCGAACCTTGCAGCAGCCTTTTACTGGGCAGGTCAATGCCTTGAAAAGAAGGGCAAGCTTTCAGACGCAGATGACCAATACCGCAAGGCCATTGAGGCGGATCCATTTTATGGACGCGCATTTGCGGCACTTGGTCTGTTGTATTTGAACCAAGGAGCCGAGGAAGCTGCCAAAGCCGTTTTGGTCGAAGGCGCGAAAATCAATCCAGATGAAGCTGCGATTCACCATAATCTTGGTTTGGTGCATCTAACCCTTGGTGAACTTGATGAAGCGGTTTCTGAACTCAGCCGTGGTCTTGAACTAGATCCAGATGATGGAATGGCGGCCTATAACCTTGCAACAGCGCTTGTTCGCAAGCAGCGCTACAAAGAAGCCCAATTCTATCTAAAGAAATTCCTGGTTAATCCTGATATGCAACAAAGCGAAGCCATCGAACCAGCAAGACAACTGCTAAGTGCTGTCGGAGTGCTGCTAGCTGAGCTCGCCGAGCAAGGACAATAAACCAGCACCCCCGTTCCTGCCTCCTGCCCCTCACACCATCTGAATCCCCTTGACCCACACTCCGTACGGCCTACTTGCAAGCGTCACCCCCTCAAATGGTGACCAGTCACAACGTGAGTAAATATCAAGGCTTGATGGGACCCAGGCCTGTTGTTGGTCCCATAAAATCAGATCTGCGTCAGCACCAACGGCGACTCGACCTTTTTTGGTCAAACCAAGCAACTTGGCAGGCGCAGTTGACATGGCATCAACCGCCCTAGTCATTGTCAGCCTTTTGTTTTTAACTAGGTTCAAGATCGAGGCGACCAAAGTGTCAAGGCCCGGCACCCCAGAAGGGGCCTGCGGGTAGGGTAGGGCCTTCTCAGCAAGAGTGTGTGGTGCATGATCCGTCGCGATCACCCCGATTCTGCCATCAGCTAAAGCCTCCAAAAGAGCCAAACGATCACTTTCAAGCCTGACTGGGGGGTTAACTTTCAACAAGTTTCCAACCCTAGCGGTATCTTCGACATTAAAATAAAGATGATGAGGACTGACCTCTCCGGTGATCCCTAGTTTTGGGTTCAAAAACGCAATTTCAGCCGCAGTAGACAGATGTGCGATGTGCAGTCGCCGTCCTTCCTTCGCAAGCGAAGAAATCAGCTTAGCCCCCTCAATTGCAGCCTTGGCGGGTCTGATTACATGATGATCTGTGGCAGTTGGAGTTTCCTCGAAATTGGCCTTAGCCTGGCGCAACACGCCTTCGTCTTCAGCGTGAAAGACAAAGAGTTGGTCTAGGTTCTCAATGGCCTTAGATAAGGCGCTTTCCGAAGATACCATGTCGCCTGTAGTCGCCCCCAGGAATACCTTAACTCCCGCCAATAAGGGGTGTGAACAAACGCGCTCTATCTCGTCAACGTTGGAGTCACCTAATCCCATGTAAAAAAGGACGTTACATTTCGCGGCCTTCCTAGCCCTTTCAACCTTTGCCAAAAAATCTGCTGCCGTCACAGTTGGAGGCACAGTATTTGGCATGTCCGCAACCGTTGTGACTCCAGATCTGACAGCCGCCTCGGTACCAGACACAATATCCTCTTTATGGGTCAGCCCGGGGTCTCTCAGGTGAACATGCATATCAATGGCTCCTGGCAGCAACCAGTTTCCACGGCATCTAATTTCACATCTAGCGTTTTGTCCAATGGTGGGGTCTATACGAACAATTACCCCATCGGATACCGCAACGTCTGCAACCTGCCCCTCGTCATTAAAAGGAAGTCTAGCTTCTTTAAACACAATGCTGTACATGTCATCTCACAAGGAAAGCCCACCTAAAAGTTTAACTCAGATTTCAAAAATCGTCCTAAACTGGCCACCTAGGCTCGAACTGTAGAGCTTAAAAAAAATGGCCATCCAAGAAATCATGCCTAAAACACGCAAAAATTGATGATTTCGAAGAAGAATTTGGTTGCTTTTGGTTGACACTGCCTCGTCAACTCCGTATCATGCCCTTTGTTTGTGGGCACAGGTGTGGCCCATTGGGTTTGCTTGAGTATATGAGGTTTACAATGAAGCGGCTTGCAATTCTGGCTGTCGGTCTGCTGTTCGTCGGCGGGCTCTACGCTTGTGGTGATGGCGAAACAAAACCTAGTGAAGAGGTAATCATCCCAAACACTGATCATGGTGGCCCCACTAACGATCCTGGTGGCACTGACGAAACCCCTCGTCCGGATATTGACGAGCCGGATAATGACCCGGGCACTCCCGACCAAGACCCAGGAACTGGCGGAGACACCGATACTACTCCTGATGTTCCAGACAACGATCCAGGGTCGACTGATGATGGTGGCGGGGTACCTGGCTGTGTAGACGATCCAATCGGATCCTGCAAGGCAGCGTTTGAATGTATTGGTGACTGCCCCGAGGGAGCTGCCGGTGAGGCATGCAGGACTCAGTGCGAAGGTAACTTGTCCTTTGATGGTAGGGAGGATTACCAAGCGTTGATCAGTTGTCTATCGACAAACTGTAGTAATGCCACTTCCAATCAACAACTTGATCAGTGCCTAGAAGATTTCTGCATGGAGCAGTACTATGGCTGTTTCTGGGGCTGCGAGTACGGCGAATGCTACGATCTCATTGGTTGCCTATCCGGTTGTGCCAAGTTTAGCGATGAGGAGGCAGCGAATGAGTGCCGCGGAGATTGCTGGAGTGAATCGACCACGGAGGCACAGATGGATCTTAGCAATGCCATCAAGTGCACTCAGCAAGCTTGCCCAATTTGTGCCAAACAAAATGCCACGCCACAGGAGGAGCAGCAGTGCGATGACTGTTGGGAAGAAGCGGCAAGCACCACCTGTGAGTCTGAGTGGGACAAGTGCGAAAGGTATGGCGAAGGTAACTGCCGCACTCTTTGGATCTGCGTTCAGAACTGCGGTGGTAATGATAGGGAATGTGTGCAGGCGTGTGGCGCGGCAGCAAGCAAAGAAGCCATCGACCTTTATGACAAAGTGTGGGACTGTATCCTAAAGGATGATCATTGCCCCAGCACCATGCCAGATGATCAATGGCAAACTTGTGCCAACGCGGCTCTAAAGGAAGGTGGTGTCTGTGATGAAGACTTCACCAACTGTATCGGAGAGCAGGTCTATGGCGATGGCAACTGTGGGGATTTGTGGAATTGCATCAACAATGTCAATTGTGATGCGCAGTGTGCTAATGACTGTAGGGAGGCTGCTACCAAAGAAGCCAATGGCCTTTTCGATGACATTATGGATTGCATTTTTGAAGTGTGCGAAGGCAAGACAGGCAACGAACTCAACACTTGTGCAAATGCTGCAATCAACGGCGAGGGTGCCTGCGTTGACAAGGTTGAAGCTTGCTTTGGTCCGGCGACCTACGGTGATAAGACCTGTGGTGAAACGCTGCAGTGTATGAACGGCTGTGGGACCAACGAATCATGTCAAAGGACATGTGTCAATAATGCAACTGAAACTGGGTATGGCCTATTGCGAGACTTATCCCAGTGCCTCAATACAGCCTGCCCAAGTACGATGGAAGATAGCGCGTGGAGGACCTGTATGCAGCAAGCGCAAGCACAGGGCGGAACTTGCTACACTGATCTCCAAAACTGCCTCAACGACACTAGCGCTGAGTAATTAACATTCAGTAACCTTCTAAAAACCCTCACAATAATGATTCACAACTAGATTTAAGGTTGTACTCTACAATAATTCCCCTTTTCCGTTGAATTCGGTTAAAATAGCCATCCGGTACCAACAGTGGGGACAGGATGAAGAAAATCTTTGCGTTTTTGGTTGTGGCACTATTTGCCTTTGGTTGTGGTGATTCAAAGTCTGACGAGGACGTGGTTGACCCTGGAAAGTCAGATGTCGCGGACGTAGTGGACACCCCCGATGAAGGGGATCCCACTGATGACACAGCAACGTCTGACGATCTTGGTGAGCCGCAGGATAACGCTCCTGCGGACGACCAAACCCCAGCTCCAGATGATGGCACTGATACAAATGAGCCTGAGCATGACCCAGGACAAGAGCCCGAAGGTTGTAGTAAGGCTACAGTTTTCAGCGGCCCAAGCTGCGTTGAAACAGCAGCGTGTGAAATGGCCTGCCCTGGGGACGAGGACTTTTTAGCGCAGTGCAAAGAAGCCACTAGCGCTGAAGGTTTGGACCAATTCAATGCCCTGCGAGAGTGCATGGATCAAAATGAGTGTGTGGCCTTTTTTGATGGGGACGCACCTGACAATTGTGCCTTTACAAATTGTAAGGATCAGGTTGATGCCTGCATGCCCGAAGGAACCAAGACATGCCGTGACATCTGGATGTGTCGTAAGGCTTGTGATCCTGCAGACCTTGGATGTCCTGCCAAGTGTGTAAGCTTGGGTACTATTGATGATCGGTTGGTTTGGAATGAATATCAGGATTGCGTTTTGCAAGCTGATTGCGCCTTGACAGACACGTTGGCAAATGGCTGGCCAACTGAACAATGTGAAAACGATATTCAGTCGAATTTCTGTACAAATCAGGCTGAAGATTGTTTCCCTCCGTTGTAGAGATATAAATAGTTAAATCCATCCAGATGGGGGCCATAGTGAAGCTACTCCTTGGAAACCTTGCGATAATTGCGGCAGTTGTCTTGTTTGCTTTTCCAGCCGATGCCGGAAAGCTGAAAATGAGGGATGGTAAGTTTTATTCGGGGGTTGTTGAAAAGTTGACTCCAACCGGAATCCACTTCCTCTGGCAGCGTGAAAAGGACCAACCACAGATAATTAAAAGTGGTGACAGTGACATGCTGTTTCAGGCCCAAGGACATGCCTCAGAGGTAAGGGCCGTCCCTTTTGATGACATTGAAACGATAGATGGTGTCACTACTGACCGCTTCAAGCCCTTGTTCAGCTCTAACATGTTTTACAGAACGATGGCATCGTTAGAGGCCAGTCGCATTCGAGTTGCCTCTACTGGCGATTTTGTGCACCAGATTGTGGCGGTTTTGGCGTTGGGGTTGGTTATGGGGCTTTTGATTCCTATCGCACTGCTGCTGTTGTCCAGAGTGGTACCTGGTGAATCCCTGTCCTTTTTTGGTGCTTTGGGATTCACCGTGGTCTTGGGTGCCGTAGGAATGGGATTTGCGTTGGGTTCGTCGGAACTGACTAGGATGTTCGAATTCTTTGCCTCTAGTGGCGCTCAGATTGGCCTGACAGTTGTCTTGATGCTGATAATCGCTGGAGTCATGCATGTTGGCACCAAGTTTAGCTTTTTCCAGGGGATAGTCTTCACGGTAGTAGCTGGCCTTGGAATGGTACTTGCCAGGTTTGCAGTTGACACAGTTGCCAAAATCTTGGTCAGCGCCGTCTGATAACGCCTTTTTCGGCAGCCGTTAAACATCACCACTATCAGGCCCAAGGTCCAAGGGGGCGTTTGCCTGGGCTTCAGAAAGCAATCGTTCCAGTTCTTGTTTGATTATTGCCTCGGCCATTTCTGGGACTAGCCTTTGAATCAGTGAATCCAATTTGGTCTGGATTAGCTGTTTCAATTGTTTATCAACTTCTTCGGCTATTAGTTCATTCAGGTTTTGAGTGTCCAGGCTTTGGTTTTCAAGAGGGTCATGAACGATGGGGGTGGTTTCTGGGCTTTTTTGCTGGCTATCCTCAGCGCTTTGTACCGCACCGCTTAGGACCTGTACTAACTGTTTGCTGGTGAACTGTTTGCTGGTGCAAGGGATGGCCAAAGGCCTAGCCCTGGTACCCATTGAATCGATTGGTTGCCTGGAACTATTCAAAATTACAACGATTGGTCCATCGCCGACTAGGCTGACTAATGCCGCAACATCAATGCCTGAGGACCTGAGTTCCTCGGAAGCCACCAGCACTGCAACTGGCTGCCTCTGCAAGTTTTCCTGGAACTGGCCCAAACTGGTACAAAACACAGCTTCAAGCTGCATTTGGGCCAAACCAGTGTTCACAATCATTTGAACCCCGCGATTGGTAGCCCAAAGAAGGACGACTCTTTTACCTGCCATAAAATCCCCCAAAAACTGGCCGGTCATGGTGGACCGTAAGCCGGGTTCTGTACAAAGGAACTATCAAATTTCCGTTGTGGCGACCATTCTTCTATGACGTGTGTTACCACACGCCTCAAGCAGCCATACCCGAAGGCGCATGACGGGCAGCCAAGCCTTCTGTTCGGCCTTGCTCCAGGTGGGGTTTACCGAAGCCACTGTCGCCAGCAGCCTCCGTGGGCTCTTACCCCACGTTTTCACCCTTACCACTTCTTTCGAAGGGCGGTTTGTTTTCTGTGGCACTTTCCTTGGGGTTGCCCCCACTGGGAATTACCCAGCACCTTGCCCTGCGGAGCCCGGACTTTCCTCTCGCAACAAAGTTGCCAGCGGTCGCCTGGTCCACCATGACCGAGTCGAAATCCTATCACGCGGCTTCATGTCTGGTAAAGAGGCCAACCCAAAATCCGCGCTAGGCTTTGATATCAATCAGGCGGTGATTTTGGAGCATGCTTCCCATTGGCGGTGATTTTAAAGCCATCCCAAGCCAAGGTTTTCGAGGATTTTGGTTATCTGACAGGTGGGGTGTCGTCTTGCTCAGCGTCAGGTTCAATGATCGGATTCAAATCCACCTCGGCAACAGCCTCGGTTCCAGGTAGGGTATCAAAGTCTGTTTCACCAAAAAATCTTGCAAAACCATTTAAATCAAGACCATATGCAAAAACGGTAAGCTCCTCTTTGGCCGGCAAGTTAGTTATCAGAATGCCAGGAGCCCTGCCATCTTGCGCGGTTGGAAGCTCACAAGCAAACACCGTTGGGGGCATCACTTCGTTGCCCAAGTCATCGATCAAAGAAGCTTGAACTGAAGATATACCATTGGTGCCACACATTTTCCCATTGGAAAACTTCCAGCTGAGCCGCAGCGTGGCGGTCTTTAAAGTCAAAATAACTGGAGGAATAGAGGTGAGTTGGCGATCTGTGATCACGACGTTTTCTGAAACACCAACAAGCTCAATGGTTGTTTTCTCTTTTTCATCTTCAACGGCTTTGAGACCTTCGATGACCAAGGTGTATGTCCCAGCTGGGATACCCTCAATTTTTATGCCTTCCTTTGTTCCTTGAATCCCGCGGTTGCATTTAGCGGTTTCAAAAGGAACAAGTGCGTCCACACCATTTTCCAGCAATCTGAAGTTTAAAACTTCAACTCCCGACTCTTCGCAGTCTCCAACCGCTATCAGCCAGTTGACATTCAAACTTCCAAAACTACTTCCACTGCCGCAGGAATACATCATTCCCATGGCAAGGATTATCGCTAAGCGTTTCATGGGTACTCCTTCTTCTTTGACGTAAGACAGTCAAGGCCCTACTATTTTATTTGCGCGGAGGCAGTTGTGTCAAATCGGCTTGCAGTTCTGGCTTTATCAATACCTGTTGTTTTTTGGGGTTGTGTCACAGCTCCAACTTACAAAAGCCACGATCCATACTCTGTCGTGTCAGTTTCCAGTTCATTTGAACTGCCGGCTCTAACAGGGTTAAAGAAGGGTGAGGACCCAAGTGAGGTAGATAAGCCAAGTAAGCCCAAAAAGCCGAAAAAGTCCAAAAAAACAGGTGATACCAAGAAGCCCAGCGAGCCCAAGAAGCCCAGCGAGCCCAAGAAACCTGCACCCGACCAGCCAGAGCCAAAGGTGGTTTCTCCAGATACTACAGCGGCCGCGTCGACCTATGATGGAACCGCCGAAATTATCAAATCCGCAACAAGACTTTTGGGGATTGTAAAATCCTTTGATGAGCGTTCATTTCTTGGTCACATTCTGATTATTAACGACCAGTTACCCAAGGGCCAGTCTTCTGTCAGTCTTGCGGTGATTCCTTACAAACAGTTGGTCGCCTCCAAAGTGATGCCTTCATCAAGCGCAAAGCCTGGGGACATAATCTTGTTTAATTGCCCAGGACAGTGTGGCCTTGGTTCCGAAAATGGGATTGCAGCTGGTGTGGTAACTGAGGTTTCAGGCAACAAAATCTACTTCATTTCATATGTGAAACAAGAGGTAAGACAGTGTGTTTATGGAGCCAAAACAGACAAAACAGCCTTAGTTATTAAAGGGTTAGATAGCGTTATTCGTCTGTGGTGATTATTTCTACTTCAAGTTCCGTCTCCAGATTTATCAACTTTCTGTCTGTCAATGTTTGCCATATCTCGCCTTCGATTTCTTCAAGCGATTTAGTACCGTCGATAACGCACAATGTTTCAGGTGAAAGCGTTTTTAACGATTCCTGATATGACTGGGCCACCTGGGTCAACGTCTCAGGAGCCTCAAATATGTCGCTCCCTGGCCTTGCCTGGTTTAATCGCTCCCACGCGGTAGATGCTGGAACATCAAGGAAAAACTGAATATCTGGCTTCAGTGCATGGCTGTTGATGCATGCCACCCATTCGCTGGGCGACGTCAACCCTTGATACGCCAGCGATGAAAGCACGTATCTGTCTGATATCACGTGGTATCCTTGCTCCAGCAGTGGCCGAATCTCACAAGCCACATGGTCCAGCCGGTCGGCAGCGAACAGTAACGCCAAAGCTTGATAATCAAACGGAATTTTAACATCTGTGATCGTACGTCCAATCAGCCGTCCCTTGATAATCTGGCGAATCAGCTGACCAACCGGGCCAGTACTTGGCTCAGCTGTCAGATGGACCAAAGGAGTGTGACGCGCCAATTTGTTAAACAGCAACCTGCTTTGAGTTGTCGTCCCAGAACCATCTAGGCCCTCAAAAACAATGAATTTTCCGCTCATTCGTCCTCCAGGCATTCAAGCCATCTGAAGTTAGTGTTACAAGGTGGTTCCCAGTCCTCATCACCAAACTGTTGGTTTAGCTCAAAGCTTTGGATTTTAACCGTCGCGTTTGTTGAATCAATATCAGATTGAAACTCCAGAGCACCAGGAATCGACTTTCCTTTAGAGAATTGGAATTTGATTCGATAATCAAGCTTTCCATCCATTGTTCGTTCTGCCCCAACCACTTGACCATCTTCCCGAATCCACATCCTGACCAGGGTGCCATGTTTTGGCGCCTGTTCAAGCAGATAAGCTCCAATTTTTCTGTCAAATGCCATGCTCCAAGTACCTTCAAGGTCAATATCTGGAGGAACTGCAAACAGGGCGCCGATTATGGATTTGATGTCCAATCCCAAAGGCAGCAACGCTCTGACGTTAGAAGGGCAGACTGGACCTATAAGGCAAATTGGCTCACCACGCGTGAAATAGTGAAAACCGTCTTTATCTGCAACCAGGGAAAGCACCAAGTCATCAGTAGGTGTCCAGGCGTCGACTCTCAGCTGCTCTGTGCTTCGATTTGCCAAAATGGATACTTTTCCCATGGCCCGGCCCATCTTGGAGCGTCCCCTAATCCTAGCTTCCGCGCTTAAAGTCAAAAGGCCGTCTGTTTTTGCGCGGGCCTTGTCCAAAAGGGTGGTCGGATCGTCCAAAGGGTTGTCTGGAAGTGGGTACAAATACGCACCACACCCGCTAAGTAACGCGGGCAGCAGTGCTATGAAAACTGTAGTTATTCTTGATCGGCGGGGGGCAGATTCAGGATTTCGCGAATATCTCGCTTGAATCCAACACGGTTGGCGGCGATTTCCCGCAAAGCCGTGACCGTTTCCTTGTTGTCGGTTTCGATCTGCGCTGGCGCTTGGTTTAGCAGCATCCTGGAACGTTTTGCCGCCAAAAGGGTTAAGGCAAAGCGGTTGTCTATAGTATCCAGACAATCTTCGATTGTGACTCGAGCCATGTGGCACCTCCGGCCGGGTAGTATCGTTTAGTTCAGTCATTATGTCAACCAGACTCGTGCTGTCGTACTGTTACTCCTGCATCCCTGAACAGATGTCTTGCATTTTCAGGTAGCGGGTAAGCGTAACGATAAACTACTTCGCGAATTCCAGCATTGATAATCATTTTGGTGCAAAGGATACAAGGCTGAAACGTGGTGTAAATCGTTGCGCCACGAAGACTTACACCATGGTATGAGGCCTGGACTATGGCATTTTCTTCGGCATGAGAACAAAGACAGTCGCCCAAGCCTGACCCTGACGGCACCAAAGCAAGGCACCTCTCACAACCACCTTCATTACAGTTTAGCGTGCCCCTTGGAGTTCCGTTGTAACCAGTGGAAATTATGCGATGATCTTTGACAACCACGGCAGCGACATGTCGCTTTGCACAGCTGGATCGAGTGCCAACAACATCGGCTATTTTCATGAAATATTCATCCCATGACATCTTGGGAGTCATTGCAACGGCCTTTTGAAACAAAGCACGAACATTGTTAGTTAAAGTGTCCAGATCACCATCATTTGTGACCGTAAAATCAGCAAGCTCAATAGTTGCGATTAGTTGCTGGGCAGCTGGGTTATCACTTGCAAGTTCCCTAGCCTCAGCCGCCTTGAACGCTTCCAAATCAACAGGATCGCCAGTGCGCGCCCTCTTTTGAGCCCGCTCGTAGCGAATTTCGATTGGGGCATCAACATGAATCAAAAAGAATGACCCAAGGGACCTGAGATAGCGTACCTCGTGGGGATTTCGGATGGAGTCCACCACCTGGTTCAAACCAACGGTAAATCGGCCTGTAACCCTGCGCGCCAAGCTATCCAGGCCTTCATTTTGGCGCAGCATCCTGCCGGCCTCAATCAGATTGTCACGCGATTCTGGAATGCCTTTCGCCTGTAGTTCCAACCTGATTTCATCTGAAAGACTGAAGTATTCAAACCCGCCAGCCATCAAAATTTTTGCGACCTCACCCTTACCAGATGCGTTTTTTCCAGTCAGTCCTAATATCATCAGTACCTCACACGATGAATCCAAGATGGAAGTTGAAATCCCTTTGTTATGAAGGGCAAAGGGGGTATGGCTTGACACAGACAACACTGGCCAACATAATTCCCAGCGGTGACACTCGTTGACCTAAAGAGAGGTTGCATGAAGCGGAACAACCAGGTACGGCTTGATGCCCCGTTCCTATGTAGAAACACAAAAGCTGAGATCGAAATCCAAAAATGCCTAGACCAGTTTGTTGAAGCTAACGCTTTTAGTTTCAAAACTTCATCCTGCTACAAATGCCCGCAGGGCCAACGGGTCAGGAACCTTATCGCACGATCATGATTCCAAACGCAATTGGACCTTATTTACCATATCGGGGCAAGCGGCGGTAACGGACCCTTTTATTCCCGAATTTTTGACTTGGTATAGGGCTCCATCTGCAAGGGCCAACATATTCGTCACGTTTTGCGGACAACACTCGTTAAAAGCGGCGATTCCGATGCTGACCGATGGTGTAATAATCTGATCACGGACTTGGAACGAATAGTCTTTTAGGCTGTCGATAATCCTTTTGCCAACTTCAAGCCCTTCTTTAAGGCAAATATCTGGCAAAATAACGGCGAATTCATCGCCGCCCCATCTGCCGGGGACATCCATTCGACGCAGGCTTTCGCGCATCGCAGTGGCGACTGACCTAAGCAACTTATCCCCAGCGGCGTGGCCGTGGTTATCATTTATCTTTTTCAAGTCGTCTACGTCTACCATCATTAAGCTGAAATTGCCCTTGGATCTGGTCGCCCGCTCAAACTCTTCACACAGCCTCGACTCAATATATCGGCGCACATAAAGCCCTGTAAGTCCGTCTTCAGTTGCTAAACTGTAAAGTCGCCAGTTTTGGACCGCAACAGCCGCTTGGCGTGCCACACCCCGAATGATCCGTTTATCCCTTGGGCTGAATTTGACTCCTTTAGGCTGGACAACGGACAGGTATCCGATAATTACCCCAACATCAGGCGTTTTCAACTCACAGTGCCAAATGTTGCCATCGTATGGGGCTGCCGCCTCTGGAGGCCGGTCTTTTTCACTACCATCAAGCTGAAATTTGTTTTCCAGGTCGCTGAATACAGCTTCAAGAATTGCGGGCTTTTCCAAACGGTCAACGGCCCTAATGTAGGACTGTCTATAACGCTGCGTATCGTCCAACACTGTCAAAACAATTGCCCTTGCCTCAGATAATGCGTTTAGTAGTGCGATCCCGACCCTGCGACCGACCTCTTCGACGTTCAAAGTTGACGCCACCGTTCTGCCGACTTCTTCAGAAAGGGCAAGCTCTTGAGATGATTCTGTAAACGCCTCTAGGGCCTTGCTCATCTGCCTGAAGATGTAACTGAAGGTTACATACGAAACCGCCAGCGCTGCCAAGGTTGGCGTGTGGTGGTCTCGGTATGCGATGGCCAAAGCGAAACCCAAAGGCAGGAATAGTAAATCTCCATGAAATGTTGGACTGCGTATTTCCTTGGCTATATCCGCCCAGCTTACATCGTTAAGACGGTAAGAGACCAGCACGGTGGCAAACTGAAGGGCCAACATCCCTAAAGCCATCAAAAGGTAGACCAAAATTGCCCTGTGGAGTCCCAAAACCTCGTGATATGCCAGTTCTCTGGCATCGAAGGCCAAGCCTATTGAAGCGATGATCGTACCTGTTAATGCAGGACTGAAGATCCAAGTCGCAATCGATGTGAAAAGTGGCCATCTGATTCCTGACCTGACCCTGATTGCCCAGTCTACAAAGCCTTTAAGCGCCATTGCGACAAAGGCAACCATTGCCGTTGGACCAGGTCCTATGCAAAGCATTGCTGCGGTGTAAAGGGGGGTATCCAGTCCGAATCCTGCCATCGGTTTCGCAGATACGCCCATCAATCTCGTGGCCAGAGCAAGGGCTGCAAACGTTAAAAACGCCCCAGGATTCTGAACTATGGGCAAGGTCAAATATCTGGGGTTTATCAAAGCCAAGGCGATCAAGTACCCTAGGGCCACAATGCCAGTAAACCCGATGAAGGCTACGTAACGTTTTGTGGGTTTAGGGTGAGCTGTGATCTTGCTTCTCCACATTTGTTAACTGATTATATAAGAAATATACCGAACTAATTCAAATAATAAACCAAATATGTGGGTATTAATTGTCCAAGACGGTGCTGATTCCCTCGTCTGTCGTTGTCCAGTCTTCGTCAACCCGCACGAAAAGGGTCAGCATCACAGGCCGACCAATAAGGTCTTGAATATCATGGCGCGCAGCTGTTCCGATTTCTTTTAACATCGCCCCCTGTTTTCCAATGACAATCCCCTTCTGCGAGGCTCTTTCAACGTGAATTAACGCACTGATTCTTACAGCAGCAGGGGGGGCAGGTTCGATAAATTCTTCAATGGTCACCGCGGTAGAGTAGGGTAGCTCATGACGCAGGGCCAGCATCAACTTTTCTCGAACAATCTCGGCCACCAAAAAACGAAGGGGGCGATCACTTAAATCGTCATCTGGATACATCGCGGGCCCTTTAGGTATCAAAGTGACAAGAAGGTCCGTCAGATTTTCGATTCCATCTCCGTCTTGGGCGCTGATTGGAATTATTGCTTTGAAATCCATTGCTTTAGAGTAAGTCTCGATTAGGGGTAACAGACTGGCCTTTTCAATAAGATCGATTTTATTGATTGCCAAGACAGCTGGTTTCCCAGACTCACGGACTCTACTTATCACGTTGTTGTCTTGCTTCAAGCAAGTGGCAGGATCGCTGGCGTCGGTCATCATCAAAATGGCGTCAGCGTCATCCAAAGCAGCTTGTGCTTCCATAACCATGCGTCGATTCAAGGCCTTTGTAGCCACGTGAATTCCAGGAGTATCGTGAAACAGGATCTGAGCGCCAGGTTGGCTCCAGATGCCTAGGATTCTGTCTCTGGTCGTTTGGGGCTTTGGGGTAACAATGGCAATTTTAGCCCCCAGTATCCTATTCAACAATGTGGATTTTCCGACGTTTGGCCTGCCAGCGATGGCAATGACCCCACAACGGTGTGCGTTGTCTGACATCTGTTAGATCTCCTTGGAATCCGATACTTCAACCAAAAAGCCGCGAATTGTGCCACCTGGGTCGGTTAAAGGTGAAACATTGTGGCTAAATGCTGATTCAAGCCTAGCTCGAACTTTGTCCCTTTGTGCAGGCGAGCCTGTTTCAACAATGAAAGCGCCACCGGGCAGTAAAATCTCGCGGGCTCTTTCTATTAGTTCAAAAGTTAAATCCGTTCCCTCATCGCCTGAAAACAAGGCACCTAAGGGCTCGTATTGTAACACACTGATATCCATGAGTTCGCGTTCGTTCTCAGCTATGTATGGTGGATTTGAAATGATCAGTTGGGGGTTGAACGCTTTTGGTATGTCATCAAGTAGATGGCAATTAATGAAGGAAATTCGGTTTGTTACATCCAAAGCATCTGCATTACGGGCAGCCACATCCAAGGCTGCTTTGGAGATGTCTGTTGCCAAGACATGCACTTGGGGCAGGTTGGCAGCCAGTGTACATGCGATGGCACCGCTGCCAGTTCCAACATCAACCACCTTTGTGGCCAAATTTGCTGAAATCCACGTAATGGCCGCATCCACCAAGGTTTCAGTCTCAGGCCTTGGGATTAGCGTGTCAGGAGTTACATGAAAATTCAGGCCAAAAAACTCCCTAACGCCTCTGATGTAAGCTAAAGGCTCCAATTTGGCTCTGCGCCGTAAGCCTTCGCGAATGCAATCAGTTTCCGCTACTGTCAGCGGCCTTTCTGGTGATAAATAAAGATCCAACCGTCTGATTTTCAAGGCGTCAGCTATCAACAATTCTGCATCCAGCCTTGGAGATTCTGAGCCTTTATCGCGAAGATATTTAGATGATAACTGCAAGATTTCGCCAACGGTTTTGGTCATTTCAGGCCACCTTGTGCAAAAAAGTCGGCAGTAGCCTCTTTGGCAGTTTCAAATGGCGAATCCGCAAGTAACAAGCCTGAAATCATTGCGATTCCAGCGGCGCCAGCTTTGGCAAGTGTCGCAACATCTTTTGGGTTAATCCCCCCGATTGCAACCACTGGAACTGGTGAAAGCTTGCAGGCTGCGTCAAGCAATTCAATGCCAAGTGGGGCCCGTCCAGTAACCTTGGTCGCAGTTGCAAACACAGGCCCAAATCCAACGTAATCTACATCTGTGGCTTGGGAAATATCGGCAAGAGAGTGCGTTGAATACCCAACAATGGAACCCTTTGGAAGCAGTTTCCTGGCATCGCTTGGCGCCAAATCCAAGTCCCCAAGATGCACACCATCGCTTGGGGTTAACGCCGCGACATCTACCCGATCATTTACCAACAACAATGCTTTTGGCCCCAAAGCCGCTCGAATCGCCACAACAAGCTCAACGAACGGGCCGCCTGGCAGGTTTTTAGCCCTTACCTGAAACACTTGAACACCAGCTTGGACAAATCCAGCCGCTAATTTTGGCAACTTGGCCACAGGCACGGTATCAGCATCTAAAATCGCGTAAATGCCGATTGGTGTTGGAAGCACAGGCATGTATCACTCCGGCGTAACAAAGCCATGAGAGTCGTGTTCAGGCATGGGTTGGTCCCAAAGTGGATTTTCCCTGGTCTGATCAGTGGTTATCCCCTCATCAGCCAAAATACTGTTGATCGCAGACAAAAGTGAGCTTCTGTTTTGAACTGCTGCCAACTGTCGCCTAAAGGAAACGGCCCCCTTCATTCCCCTTGTGTAGCGTGACAAATGCTTTCTAAACAGCCGGGCCGCAAGTTCTGAGTCGTTGTCAAAGTACTCGGCCATCCCATCGAAATGTGCCAAAACCATTGCAAACCATTGCGCTCTAGTCGGCCTTGGAGGTTTGGGAAGCCCCTGCCAAACCGCCAAAAGCTCGCCAAAAAGCCAAGGGTTTCCAATGGCACCCCGACCTACCATAACGCCGTGGCATCCAGTCTGCTTAATCATTTGCAGACCGTCTTCACCTTTTAGTACGTCGCCGTTACCAATAACAGGCATCTTGGTGCATTCAACAAGCTTGGCGATATGGCTCCAGTCAGCGCTGCCTCTGTACCCCTGAGAGCGCGTTCTAGCATGCAAAGCAAGCGCGTCTATACCGCTGTCTTCGGCCATCTTTGCGACTTCTTCGATGACAAAGTTCCCAGTACTTGGACCGCTTCTAAACTTCAGGGTCACTGGAATTGTGACCGCTTCTTTAACGGCCTTCAGGATCCTTTCCATCAGCAGCAGATCGGACAACAACGCCGCGCCTGCGCCACCATTGGTGACCCTTCTCGATGGGCAGCCAGCATTGATGTCGATAATCTGTACACCAGCTTCTTGGACCATTTGCGCCGCTTTGGCCATTACATCCGGTTTGGATCCCTCAATTTGCACAATGAAAGGCGAGTCATTTGGATAGACCTTAACCCTGCGCTTGGCGTCTTTTGCGCCAAAAGTTAAGGCTATCGCCGGGATCATCTCCGAGTAAGTGATTCCAGCCCCACATTCTCTGCATGCCTCCCTGTATGGATAGTCCGAGTAACCATCCATGGGCGCGGCTATGAAGGGATTTTTGGCCAAAAGCTGGCGAATATCAGGTTGTGAGGAATTGTTTAGTTGGGGCACCTAGATCCTTTCAGGTCACGTTCGATTATGGCACAGCAGGTGTCGGGCAACCGCGTGCTTTAACTGAGACGTCATCAATCATCCAGCCTCTGAAGGCATTGCGATACCCGTCTACCGAGTCAAATCTGAATCTGATCTTCATCCAGTCACCCTCAAATCTATCAAGATCGATTACGTGCTCAACCCATTTTGGGGGCTTGTTGTAACCACCTGAAGTCATTGGGATTCGGCTGTCTGGGTTGTCCACAGTCATGTATGGCTTCAAAGAGGCGATTTGGATCCATTCCCTGAAAATCGACTCACCAGAGTTTAAAGCCTCTACTATCAGCCGATCTGCATTTGGATTGAAAGATTCAACTTCCCAGATCGTCCTGAAGTACAGTTTTGCGCCAACAGCTTCGCTAAGCCTGATTTCGGGGGAGATCAACGACCCGTACTCCACCGGGCCTTCAACATTACAAGCCGACGTCATAGTTAGATAACAGCCATTTTTACTGTTTCCAAAATACATGACGCCAAGACCTGAATACGCCCTTGGAAGCGACCCTGGTGCTGGAATACATCCAGTTTGTTCCTCATCGTAGCACAGTTCACACCCAGGTTCGCCCGACACACAATACTCGTCAGATGGAACACTTATGCAATCGTCTTGATGATCGACCCAGAAATTCATAGGCGTGTACTCATACAGATGTGTCCAGTACACATTGTTTGATGAGGGGTTCTTTTCAACCTCCCATCTGCCAGATTCTCTTGGCTCTTCTCCCGCTTTTGGACCCTGTTGTGGCATAGCAGCTGGGCCCTTTCCTCCTGGATCGGGAAGATGATCAAAGGAGTCTGTAAAGCAAACGCCCTCTTCGGTTTCATCAGCTACAGACACCTCAATGTTGTGGAACTGCAACTCTCCAATCGATGGCGTGAATGTCCATTTGCTGCTGGTGTAATAGCCATCCTTTACCACTTGCAGGGTAAGAGGCTTAGATTCCCCACTAACGTAGGACTGCCAGTCATTGAAACAGAAAAATCCACGACTATCAGTGGTTGCTGATACCAAAGAAGTCACGCCGTCAGGCAAAAGCCTTACAGTCGCATCACCAACAGGCTCGGCCTCTCCTTCATCTCCAATCGCCCGTAAAGGTGGTGAAGGCATAGGTGGGTCGTAACTGGCCTTTTCTTGGATGCGTCCACAGATCGCGCCAAACCCCATAGATGCGTCAGTGCGGGTAAGCAAAAGATCGATTGGGAATCTATCCCCTTCTGTCAAGTTAAAGAACCACGATTGGAAAGGCACATACCCTTCAGCTGTTACAAACAGGCACCACGTTCCACTGGCCAATGGCAGCGAAAATGTTCCATCTTCGAGACTTAGAGTTTCATAGTCAGAGCTTGAGGACGGGCCCATCTCACACTCTTCTTCGGTCAGTGCATAGACCTTTGCTCCAGCAACAGGAGTAGCATTGGTAGGACCTTGGTGTATCAAAGGCTTAGCGTTAAACGCTGTTAGCAATCGGCCATAAACCCCTGTGGTAAAACCACCACCACATACGTCGTTTTCGTCTGTTTCCCCATTGCAGTCGTTATCAATGCCATCACAAATCTCGGCCGATGGGTATTCGCCAACACAAACAACCTCTTTCTTTTCTGCGTCACACTCGGTGGTTCCAGGGCAGGAGCCAAATTCATTTTTCAATTCACATGGTTGCCCATCAAGCCCCTCATCAATTTCACCATTGCAGTTATTGTCTAAGCCATCGCAGATTTCTTTGGTTGGAGTATCTGCGTCACAGATGGCCAGTTTTGTTTCTGAATTGCAAACCGTAGTTCCAGAACAGGTTCCATAGTCGTTCGAAATCTCGCAATCTTGATCAACGAGACCTTCGTCAGTTTCCCCGTCGCAGTCGTTGTCCAAGCCATCACAAAGCGTTTCTTCTGCCTCGTAGCCAGTGACTTGTGAGAAATCACATTTCCATTCACCATCTTCGCAGACAACGTTGATCTGAGCTGAAGCACATACCCCTTCTTTAGGGCATTCATCAATTGCTTCTCGGTCAAGCTCAAAGTCCACTTTCCCGTCACAATCGTTATCTAGTCCGTCACAGGAAGTCTCGGATGATTCATAGTTTGGTACCGCTGAATAGTCACATTGAGGCACTCCATCCACGCATCGTGCAGTAATGTGCTCTTTGCCGGTGTCACAGACCCCTGGTAATAGGCAGTTAGCTTCGATAATTAGAGACATGTCGTCTGTAAAGACATCGTTTTCCGGGTCATATTCATCGGGAATACAGTCTCCGTCGGCGTCAGCCGTTGGTAACCTGGATTCGAGGGCGTCGATTATCCCATCACCGTCTCGGTCGTTAGGATTGTTTACGTCTCCAACTTCCTCACCGTCTGGGACTCCATCTCCGTCGGTATCGGCGAGACCAGGGTCTGTCCCAAGGATGTGCTTTTCAACACCGTTTTTGAGACCGTCACCGTCATAATCTCCGTCCGGGTCCAGACATTCACTTGCATAGCAAATGCCATCGGCGCATTCTGTGTCACCAGAACAGAAATCGCCGACCTTCTTTTTACGCTTGTCATCGCTGCAACCAGCGATAAGACTGACGGCTATGAGGGATAACAACAGGGCTTGAGCGACTCGTGGTAGATGCGACATGGTTAATGACCTCCCTTTGAGAAAATACCTGGGAAGCTTTGTCGCTTGCCAGGTGAGTCAGTCTAACAACGACGCCAGATCGATTCCGGTCTTACGGGCGTACGCTACTAGGCCGACTTTCGTTATTGTACGCATTGCGCGTGTAGAAAGCGAGAGTCTAACGTGACGTCCTAGTTCTTCTACATAAATGCGTTTTGATTGAATGTTTGGGTGCTGCCATCTGCCAGTGCGGTTATGGGCATGGGATACATTCATCGCCTTGAGGCGTCGTTTTCCAGTTAATTGACATCTAGCCATTTAAGGTCTCCAGAAACAAAGGCGGCAAATGATACTCGCAAAATCTAGGCGCGTCAACCAAGATTTTCGCTCAACCGCCCCCTGTTCCCGCTACAAATCCTGCCAACTAGCACGTTTTGGTTCCTGATTGTTTGTTCTTTTTTGCGTTTGATCTCTTCGTTACAGTCGTAAAACATGTCCGGGGGCATCCTTCCGGGCCCAAAATCTCCCGTAGCCACCCCGACTGTCTCTTAGTGACATCGTCCGGGCGAAATATACGATTGCTAACGTGTACGTTCATCCTTTTGGCCCGGACGGGCCGCTGCGCTGCCTTCAAGTCACCTAAGAGACGTCGGGTCCCGGCAACTCCCGATAGCGCCCTCCAGGATTGCCCCCGGACCATGTTGCAGGGTGCCCTCTCGACCTCCTTTTAGCTCCAAATCCTGCTAAACAGCACAATCATCCCCCTGAGCCAGCCCCTGCCCCTGTCCCCGCCCCTTGCCTCTTGACCATTACGGCTTTCAGGATTAAAAACCTTTCCTAGACCATCTTGGGTGTCAAGTACAATGGCAACAAGGAAACTGCTGTCACAGCTGCTTCAACGGATAATCAAGCCAATTGAAGGCTTTGGGGCCGCTTTGATCCTGTTGTTTCAATCAATTGTGTGGCTATTTAGACCACCTTATCGATGGCGTCTTCTGATTATTCAGATGGAGTTCATCGGCGCTGGCTCCACGTTCATTGTTATGTTGACAGGTCTTTTTACAGGAATGGTGTTTGCGGTACAAACCATCCAGACCTTTAGGTTGTTCAATGCTGAGACTTTGGTTGGCTCGGTTGTTGCTCTTTCCTTGATGCGTGAGTTGGGACCGGTTCTTACCGCACTTATGGTCACTGGGCGCGTTGGATCTGCCATTGCCACTGAAATTGGAACAATGCGCGTCACCGAGCAAATCGACGCCCTTTATGCCATGGCTGTGCATCCTGTTCAGTACTTGGTGGTCCCAAGGATGCTTGCTGCCGTCATCATGCTGCCCATCTTGACCGCCTTTTGCGACCTAGTTGGAATTGGGGGTGCCTATCTTGTGTCGGTTGGTATGATGGGTGTGGATGGAGGGATGTTTTTAGATAAAATCCAAATATATGCAAGCAGTTGGGATGTTACCTCCGGTCTGATAAAGGCAGCTGTTTTTGGCTTAATAATCACGCTAGTAGCATGTTATAAGGGGCTTAACGCCACTGGTGGCGCCAGGGGCGTTGGGCTGGCCACTACAAGCACTGTGGTTTTGTCATCAATACTGATTCTCATTTCTGATTATTTCTTGACCTTGGTTCTCTACAGATAGTGATTTTCGAGTAAACAGTTCATTTTACCTTCAAGAAACTAACGATTGTTTGCAATTTGCTGGCCCAAGGCGTTATCCTGCTAGGGTTAACCCGTTGGAGGTTTCACATGAAGAAGTTGATGCATGTTTCGTTGATGCTGGTGGCTGCCCTTGTTTTTGCATGTGGTGGAGACTCAACACCTGATACTGATGTCGTTGGCGATACTCCTATTGGGGATCAGGGCGACACTAAAACGGACTCAGTTGATACCCCTGACACTCCCGATGACAAAGAAGAACCCGAGACAAAAGAGGATTTAGTCGATAACGGTGACACCGAGACAACTCCCGAGGGCGAGTGTTCTCCCGCGACGGTCGACACAGATTGCGCGGAACTTTGTACAGACCTAGACCCATGCCAGGAGTGCTTATGTAACGTTACCATCGGTGGTGGAACCTGTGAAATTACGAACAAAGAAAACGGTGCTTCTTGCGATAGTGGCCACGAGTGTTCCATCAACAACACATGCGAAGATGGCGTCTGCGGGGGCGGAAAGGAGATCTGCCAATGTCGTGAAACGGCTGACTGCCAGATTCACGAAGACGGCGACTTCTGTAATGGCACATTGGTTTGCAATAAAAGCCAATTCCCTTACCAGTGTGAAATTGATGACGAAAGCATTGTGGAGTGTGACGACTCCCAAGATACGACTTGTAGCTTCAGTAGCTGCGAGCCTGAGACCGGGGATTGTGTCATGACTCCTGTTGAGGATGGAGAGCCATGTGAAACCGACCACTGCGTCCTTGAGGCTGAATGTCGGGCAGGCGAGTGTGTTGCCTTGCGGCATTTGGATTGCGACGATGACAATCCATGTACCGATGATCGTTGTGACCCAGAGCTAGGCTGCGTCCGAGACTTTAATGACGATCCATGCGACTTGGGCGATAAGTGCACGCTAAATGATTTTTGCCAAATGGGGGTTTGCACCGCTGGTGAGGCCAGGGATTGTAGTGACGGAGACGTTTGTAATGGCGAAGAAACCTGCGATTCTGAGGTGGGGTGCCGCAGCGGCGAACCACTGGAATGTGATGACGGAATCGCTTGTACAGAGGATTCATGCGATCCTAAATTGGGCTGTGTCTTTAACTGGATTCCAACCGCGATAGAAGGGCCGTTTGGCGATCCATCCTGTGAAAACGACATAGATGATAACTGTAATGGCAAAATCGATGACGAAGACCCAGGATGCCTGTTCCATGTTGAACGACTTGACCCACCTGCAGCGCCTGAGACTGCGTCTGGGATTGTCACCTTGATAGGTGATAGCCTAGACATGGTAGTTGAAGTCAGATTCGAGGGACTTGAGGACAATCCAGTGGTTGCCTTTACAGTGATATCTCCTCAGGAGATCAAGCTGGAACTTGCTCCGATGCCAGCGGGCGAATATGACGTGACCATACTTTCTGATGTGCTTGAATTTACGCGTGAAAAGGCTTATCTGGCCACAGAGGTTATTTTCGCCGATGAAGCGGGCGGCGAGTTCTGGTTGGAAGTCGATGATTCTAATAGACAATTTTTGGGCAAAGTTGGGGATACTACTAAACCCTACTGGGTGTATGCAAGGGTGGAAGGTATCACGGATCAACTCCCTTCAGGTCCCGACGATCCAATTCTCGACTCCATAATCGCCGAGGTTGGATATGGCCCCATGACGGATCTACCCACCAGCTCAACTACTTGGAAATGGGTGCCCGCTATCATTGAGGGTGCAGAAGATGACAAATTCGCTTATTCAACCGATCTGACGCCTGATAAGGGCGGCATCTATTTGGTAATGGCAAGGTTCTCGTTTGATGGTGGGGAAAGTCATATCTACGCGGGCCCAGACGGCATTTTTGACCCATTGAATCCTCCTAGCGTTCCAGTGGTGGTTCTTCTCGGAGAGGCTCAACCTGGCGACGTCATCTTTAATGAAGTGATGTGGAGTGGGACAGAGGCGGACTCAAATGAAAAGTGGATTGAGCTGCGAAATACCACAAGCGAGCCCTTTGATCTTAGCGGTTGGAAGATATCTAACGCTGGATTCCCGTATGGTAGTGACTTTGCGTTCGATGATGACTTGCGTATCGTCCACGATGCCATTATTCAACCTTACGGGCTGTTTTTGATTCAGCAGTTCGAACAGGACAAATCTTCGGTTGCCAGTCCTATAAACATCGTTGCCCAGGAGACTGGAATCGTCCCAAATAGGCTGGTACTGTTCAAATCTGCTACAGCTCCTAATACTTATGAACTGATGGATGCTGACGAGGTTGTCATTGACGCCTTTAAGCTTACTGGAAGGGTGGGCGTAGAGGGGTATAGAAATCCATTTAAGCAAAGCACCTCGATGGAGCGTAATGCAGTTCCTGGTGATGGAACTCTGGATTCTTCTTGGCATCCTGCCACTGCTGCTGAAGGATGGAAGCGTGACCCGTGGCAAGACGAAGATCTTGGTACGCCTGGTAGGCCTAATAGCGACATCGCTGGAAACAACGATATCGAGGCTTGTTTGGAGATCTATGAAGACCTCGTTTACAGTGCGTGTGAGGCGATCTCTGCTGAAAATGGCCGCTGTGTGATGATACCTTTTGGCGACGGTGAGCCATGTGATGATGGTCTGTTTTGCACCGTTGGTGAGACTTGTAACGACGGCGTCTGCGGTAATGGCGAGCCAAGAGATTGTTCAGACGAGGGTGTTGAGGCCCCATGTACCATCGATTGGTGCGATGAGGATGCGCAAGAGTGTGTGAACGATTGGGATCCGGACGCCTTGGAAGGTGGTGGTGGTCATGAGACCTGCTCTGATGGTATTGACAACAACTGTGATGGTTTGACCGACGAAGAAGACCCCTTGTGTGGCATGTTCCTGGATTCAGCCACGCCATTGGTGGTCTCGATGTGGGGTGGTTCAGAGATTGAGATTACTGGCCGTAATCTTGACTTGGTTACCCAAATTGTCTTTGGAGACATCCCAGCAGACTTTGAGTTGGTTGATGTCAACACAATTGTGATGACAACACCTGCCATGGAAGAGCCTGGGGACTACAAGATAGTGGCCCTTGCCAATGGCGTGTCAACCGAGCTTGAAAGCCTTATCAGGGTGATTGGTTACGCTGACGGCATTAAAGCCGGGATTGTAGAACCTACGACTGCAATTTCGATTAATTTGGGGCAGACAACTCCTGAGATTAAGGCCAAAGTGGAGGTCGAAGGACTGACAGACACTGATCCCCTGGGGGATCCAGGACTATTGATTTCCGAGGTTGGCTACGGCCCACATCCAAGTGAGCCCCTGCATGATGCTGGTTGGACCTGGAGACCTGTTCAGGCGGCTGATTGTTTCGAATGCGGCCCATTCTTCCTTTACGTAACAACATTTAACGATTTACCTTTAGGGGATTACTTCGTTACTTATCGTTTCTCCCTTGATGGAGGATACACCTATCAATTTGCCCACATTGGTGAACCGCAATCAGGGCCCTTTGATATTGACGCTGCTCTCGAACTCTTCGTTATTGAGGAACCGTAGTGAGAGCCCTTCAAAGATTGGCCATCTATTTGCTGATGGCGGTCTGCCTCAGCTTTGGAGCCAATTTAGTTACCCCAGACGGGGGGGTAGCTTGGGCGAAGACCTCTACTAGGGCCAAGAAACCTGCACCTAAAAAGGCCACTGCTACCAAGAAAAAGAGCACCGCATCCAAGAAAAAGCGCAAAAAGCCAAGGCCTTTAAAATTACGGGAGCCAGTCCTTCCGGATGATCCAAAAATTGCGCTTGGCGAGGCCCTTGAGCAGCATGTGGACGCTTATCTTAAGACCGCGCCTTTGACGTATGGGGCCTTTGTGGCAATCGATGTTAAAACCGGGGAGGTTTTGACGGTTTCAGAGCGTAAGCCTAAGGGTGCTAAAATTGCAAACCCCGCAATTTCTTCAGGTTTTCCTGCGGCATCGATTTTCAAGATTATCACGTTTGCCGCCTTGTACGAGGGAAATCACGCTACCAGAGCTACAACAGTCAAGTACCATGGTGGTTCGTCTGGGCTAACTATGGGTAATCTTGTTGATTCTCCCAAGCGTGATAGGCAGCGCAGGTCTTTGGGGACGGCCTTTGCCTACTCAACTAACTCGGTTTTTGGCAAGCTGGCTGTGAATCATTTGACGATTGACGAGTTGGTTTCGATGGCTGAGGTCTTTGGCTTTAACAAGAAGCTGTCCGTTGATGGTCGGGAGACCAGATCGAGGACAACTAGGCCTGGAGGGCAACTGGGTTTGGGGAGGATGGCTGCTGGTTTTACGAACAGTTTCCTTTCTCCGCTTCATGGTGCTGCCTTGGCGGCAATGATTGCAAACGGTGGTTATTGGCCTGAAAAGATCTTGGTTAATGGTCAACATGTCGATGAACAGGTTCTTTCCGATAGGACAGTCAGGAATTTGAAGGCGGTAATGGTTCAAGCTGCGACAGGCGGGACTGGTACGCGACATGTGGGTGGCATTCGTGACCCAAAAGGTGGCGGTTCCGTGGCGTTAAAGACTGGGACCTTAAACAGTCGTGATGGTTCAGGCCTTCATAATTCATGGATGGTTGGTTTTTTCCCCGCTGAAAAGCCCAGAATTGCCTTTGCATCGTTGGTTTCAATAAGAGGGGGCGGAGCTATGAAGTCTGGCCATTTGACCAAGTACGCCCTCAAGACGCTTTTGATGCTTGAAAAGAACAGGGCAGGGCGGTACTAGGGGTAGGGGCCACCCCACCATCAACTCTCGGTAGTGAATGTAGCGCAATAAAAACGGGCTCCTGGTGTAGCAGTCTGGATTTCCAGCAATCTGCGCTCACAGGAGTCGTTTTTTACGATGTGATACAAGTTCGGAAACCAGACTTCGCATATTGATTGGCCGTTTTCGATGGTGCAGGACCGTCCCAGGGTTGATTGTGAAAGTGGGTTGCCATCTTGCAATATCGTCAACTTGGCTGGCCCGGTATGGGCGGGATCCGGTGCAGCTATCAGATAAACTTCAGCGGCATCAAATGATAAGACCAAGCGTACTATCTCAGTGTCGGCGTGAACAAGCATGTCCTCTCTGGCCAAGAAGAAACCTTCAGCCTGAAAGACATCACTTCTGATTTGTTCTGGCAAGATGTACTTGGCCACCGAATTTTCCTGGAAACCCTCGGGATTTCCAATCCTTCCACGCCTATAACCGAAATAAATGTTGGGTGTGATCGGAGTAACAAGAGCTCCTGTATCATCTGTAATGCTCAGCTCAATCGGGCGAGGCAAGAAAATTCGAGGGGTTACCTGCTTGATACAAGCCTGAATCGAGGTTTCAAAATCAAAATACCCGCCTTCGCCAAATTGATAGTCAAAGATGTAACCGTTTTTGTCGATTAGATAAAGAGCTGGCCAATGTCTGTTGGCGTAAGTATCCCAGGTCTTGCTTTCTGGGTCCAAGGCCACTGAAAAGGGAATCCCAAGGTCCTCAACTGCCCGCCTGACATTTGCCTTGTCTGCACCAAAATCGAACTCTGGTGTGTGAATAGCTAGTATTTCCAGGCCCTTATCGACATAGCGGCCATGCCAGATCTTCAGATAAGATAAAACTCTGAGGCAGTGTTCATTGGAATAATCAAAAAAGAAAAGCAGTACTATCTGCCCTTCAAGGTCCTTCAAGGTTCTGGGCTCTCCCTGCACCCAACGTAGGCCAATACATTCAGGTGCCTTAAGATTCCCGGGTTTTAATTTCATTCAAAGTCCTCTTCGAGAAGTGGTCCATTGGCTATCCAATTTCCAATGGCTAAGGCCTCTTGCGACCATGCGTCTTGATCGATTCGAATGCGTACGTATCGTACAAACAGATTGTGAATAATATCTTCAAGGGTTGAAAGTAGTTCAGTTTTTTCAATCAGATGTTCGATTGCATCGAAAGCTGGGATGTCCGGTAGTTTGACAGAGCGCATCCCAAGATTTGCGGCATCAAGCACCAAGGAAAACTCCCAACCTTCAGAAACTACAACCAATCTAGCCCTGCTGACCTTTTTCCCAAGCCGCAAAGACAGCATTACCTCTTCCGAGTGCATTGGGCTGTCCACCTTGATGGTGCTCATCTCTCTGGCTGGATTTTCACCATCCAAAGTCAACGCTCGCTCGAAGGATATCTCGGTTATTTTGCCATTTTCATCATAAAAAACGCCGTCGCCCTGAGCTGCTTTAAACATCAGCCAAGTCAGGAATTCCCGGCCTAAAAACTGTGTGCGTCGTATTTTATCTGACATGCTAAGTTCTAACATTTACATATCCTCCTTGAAGCGGATCATGGTCGCACTTGGGGCCAGAAAGGTTGTAGGTAGCAGATGGTAGGCTTCGTTTAGCTCTCTTTCTGTAAGATGCTGCTCCAGTACTCCCACCGTGTTCAATGGCCGCAGTTCTAATTGCAGAAATGTTTGGGCTCTGGCGACAAACTCTTCGCAAACAGACGCCGAGGTGGTGAATATGCGAATCCGGTTTGTGTTTGTGTCCCAAACGACGTCGTACCCATTGATGGCCGGAATAGCGCGTTTCATAAGGTCTGTTTTTACCATCTCGGAAAGTTCATCCCTTTCCTGTCTGGGCATCTTTTCGCGCCTGGTTGCCAGCAGATTCTCGCGCACTCTTTGGGCGACGTACAGCTTCAACGTTGAAGTGGGAACAGTAAGCTTGTCCATTCGAAACGAAAACAGGATGAGTGGGTTAAAAATTGTGTTTTCTTCGGCAAAATCAGTGTTTAACGGGTCGTCAAATACTGCGAATCCAGCGGCTTTGTCCCTGCCTGCTTCGATATCAATGGCATGGATTTTGCCTTGCTTTAAGCCATCCACCAACGCCTCTTTCAAGTCGTTAGGAGCTTGTAATACCTCGTAAGTTGTGTAGCTGACAGTGTTACTTGTAAATCCCATGAAAACCTCGTTAATAGTAGCTCTCAAAGAGCGTAATTATTAGCACGCAGCGGGATTTGGGGCCAGTCTTTCAGGTTCCAAATCTGCGCTTTTCATAACTTTGATTAGTCGTTCATCGTCGCCTTCGCCAAACTCAATGAAAATCCAGTAGTCGACGTCGTGGGCCACGGATGAAATTCGGTCGGGCCATTCAATGATGCTTATGCCTTCACCTCGGGCAAACTCACTAAAGCCAATGGATTCAAGGTCGTCAATACTTTCTAGCCGGTATAGATCGAAGTGATAAATGGGAAGGCTGGCTTCATATATGTTCATCAGCGTGAACGTGGGTGAGCGGACCTGGTCTGGGTCGCCACCCATGGCTTGGACAAAGCCTTTGGTAAAAACGGTTTTGCCTGCTCCTAGGTCGCCTACAAGGCCAAAAACAATGCCAGGTGTGACGATGGGGGGCAGCTTTTTGGCGACAGCCATGGTGTCTTGTGGGCTGGAACTTGTGAAGCTTTCGAGCATGTTATCTGAGTTTCCTGAAAATGCTAAATATATTCAACGCTTACAATGGATAGCTCCCTGGTGCCTTTAGGGGTTTGAAACTTGACGTCGTCGCCTTCTTCTTTGCCTAGTAGGGCCTTTCCTAGTGGTGCCATCACGGAAATCTTGTTTTTCGAGATGTCTGCTTCTGGTTCGCCTACCAGCTGGTAAGTGATTTCCTCGTCGCGGCCTTCGTCGTAGACGGTTACTGTGGCGCCAAACTGGACCTTGCTGCCACTTAGGGTGGTTGGGTCAATGATTTGGGCTCTGGAGATTATGTCTTCGAGTTTGGTGATATTTGCTTCAATCAATGCCAAGCGTTCGCGGGCGGCGTGATACTCGGCATTTTCTGATAGGTCACCTTGGTCTCTTGCTTCACCGATGGCTTTGATTACAACTGGTTTTTCGTCCTTGAATTTGCGCAGTTCGTCCTGTAGTTCTTCATAGCCTTTTGGGGTAACGGGAGTTCTAGCTAGTCTTTCCATGAAAACCTCCTAGGCGGCGCATTCTATCAAATCTAGGGATTTTTGGGCCGGCAAAATCAACGGCCCGGCAACTCCCGATAGCGCCCTCCAGGATTGCCCCCGGACCATGTTGCAGGGTGCCCTCTCGACCTTCTTTTAGCTCCAAATCCTGCAGATCAGCACAATGATCTTCCTGTTCCTTTCCCTACAGCAGAACGTGCTAATTAGCACGTTTTGGCTCCTGATTGTCCGCTCTTTTTGGCGTTTGATCTCTTCGTTATAGTTGTAAAACATGTCCGGGGGCATCCTTCCGGACCCAAAATCTCCCGTAGCCACCCCGACTGTCTCTTAGTGACATCGTCCGGGCGAGATATACGATTGCCAACGTGTACGTTTATCCTTTTGGCCCGGACGGGCCGCTGCGCGTCCTTCATGTCAGCTAAGAGACGTCGGGTCCCGGCAACTCCCGATAGCGCCCTCCAGGATTGCCCCCGGACCATGTTGCTGGGTGCCCTCTCGACCTTCTTTTAGCTCCAAATCTTGCAGATCAGCACAATGATCTTCCTGTTCCTGATCCTGTCCCTGCCCCTGTCCCTGCCCCCGTCCCTCGCCTCCCTAGTTACCACCCAGCTTCCTACCTCGGTGCCAGCTTCCTTTGCAACTAGTGACAGTTTTAGCAATAAATGATAGCTTGATCGTGCTATTTGGCATGAGGTATCAAGCCGTGAGTACCTTTGATGATGTAAATGATTCCAATGCTGGGTCCAAGTCTGGCTTCGATCCTGGTGATTTGGGGGTTGTTGGTCCACAAGTCCTTGGATTAAAAAGTATATTTGAAAAATCCTCGGTTGGGCTAGCGATTTGTGCCTTGGATGGTGGACTGGTGTTTGCTAATCCTTCATTTTTGGCTATGTTTTCGCTTTCTTCGATTGAGTCTGTGAATCTTTTGTATTTAATCGAGAGGTATTCTCCGGAGTCGAAAGCTAGGCTGTCTGTGTGTTTTCGAGGGGCTGGGACAGGGGCAGGGACAGGAACAGGGCCAGGGACAGGGGCAGGGACAGGAACAGGGCCAGGGGCTGGTGCGGGGACAGGTGCAGGGCCAGGGGCTGGTTGTGAGGCTGTTGAGGCGTCGTTTGTGGTGGCTGGTGATGCCGACTGTGATGAACGTTGGGTGGAGATTAGCTCTTTTCCAATCAGGGATGACGAGGGTGCGGTCCAGTACGTGGGCATTTTAAGCAAGAATATAACCGCTCAGAGGATTGTTGAGGGGTTGATTCGCCAAACCCAAAAGCTTGAAACGATTTCAACTATGGCAAGCGGTTTAGCCCATGAATTCAATAACATCCTTTCAGGGATTGTCGGTTACACCTCGCTTCTCGCAGCCAGATTTGCCCCGGATTCCAGCGAACATAAGATGGCTATCACGGTGCTCGAAGCAGTCGAGCGAGCGGTTACAACCACCGGCTTGCTGATGACCATTGGCCGCCAAACAATTCCGGTGATGAAGCAGCTTAGCATCGAAGAGTTATTATCTACGACCTTGGATATTATGCGGCCCACAGCGCCCCAATTGTCGATTGAACTGATTGTTGAGGATGATGTAAAGCCAATTTATGGAGACCGCCCTCTCATCGAACAAGCCGTAGTAAACCTTGTGACAAATGCGGCGAATTCAATGCCTCGTGGCGGAAAGATTCAGATTGCTGTCAACAACCTGACTTTGCTTGATGATGGAAGCAAGCCGCTGCCGCACATGCCTGGCGGGGAATATGTCGTCATAGCCGTGTCAGACAAGGGAAATGGGGTTTTGCCCGAGCATCTGGCCAGGTTTTTTGATCCTTACTTTTTGTCACAACACTATTCAGGCTACGGGCCTTTGGGAATGGCAGTAGTCCAAGGCATTTCCAAGATTCATCGTGGTTATGTCTTGGTTGATTCCGCAGTGGGGCATGGGACAACAGTGTCCCTCTATTTTCCAGTTGGTGAACCATTTTCGTCAAAACGAACTATTTCTTCGGAAATGGAGGCGCTTGCTCCAGCTGTAATCGACAGCAAGTCAATTTTAATTGTGGACGATGATTCCTTGGTAAGGAACGTGCTCATTGAGATTCTAAAGGGCATGGGGCACAAAACCTTGCACGCAGACGACGTTGAAGCCGCCTTGGAACTGGTTGTCGACCAAGGCAAAAAATTCGACCTAATGCTAGTCGACGTCTTCATGCCCGGCCGTTCTGGCTTGGACCTAGTAGATGAGCTACGAAATCACCAGATTGACACACCAGTAATCTTGGTAACCGGGCTATCCGTAGAAGATGTAGAAACCAAGGCCAAAAAGCTAAAAGCAACCAGCGTCCTAAGCAAACCCTTTGGCATAGTAGAGCTGGAACAAGCCCTCAGCAAAGCGCTGGCATAGTCGCCCAAATATGCACTATTCTTTTCCCACGACACGCATGTATAATCCGCATTGTCTTCTTGATAAGGATAGTCGAATGAATTCCGTATCAATGCTCAACTCTGGGTTGAGACTCCTGTCCTTGGCTTGTTTGGTGCTGGCCGTCACGAGTTGTGGCGCGGATGCCAATGATCCGAAAGGGCCCTTTGGTCCCCATACACCAAGCACTGTCGTTGTTTTTAAGGGCACCTCGATGAATGGGAGCGTCCCAGACTTGACGGCCACCCGAAATGAAACTGTCACCATCAATGGGCGGACGTTTACGAAGCTCAAGGTAACGCCGGCTGGCGCCTCAAGCGAGGCCTTTTCGGTCTTTGCCAACTACGAGCCTGACGTTGTCGAGTTTGGTGGTGGCGAACTGTTTTGGAATGGAAATCCCTCGGCGACTCCTGGTGTGCCGTTTGTGTCCGGTGCCCCTGATTCGCCCATCGTGGTCAACCTCGACCCGCCGACTGGCGAGGATCAGACGGTTGAAGTCAAGGGAACAGTCTATGCGCCCGACCCTTCCAGTCCGCACGCTATTGATACGGTCGGCACTTATCGTGCGGTGGCTAAGGATGTGACCGTCCAGACGTCCATGGGGCCTGTTGCCGGTTGCACCGAATTCACCGGTGAAGTCACCATTGAGGGCATCACGGTCAATGGGCACGCCTTCTATCATCCAGACTATGGGATGGTGAAGGGGACCCTAGACTGGCCACCTCCAAACGGGGTGTCGCTTGACATGGCCGGCCTGACAGACATGGGAACTGGTCTTCCCGGGTTCAACACGATTAAGGCGATAAAGGTCCTGGACAGCGCTAATCCCACTTTCGAGCTAAATACTTACTACGTAAATGACGACATTGACGCGGACAAGAATACCCACGCGAAGATGCTTTTGGAGATGCGCTACGTCGATGAAACAAGGGCACGCGACGCGTCGCTGCAACCAAACGTGGCAACCGATTTCGGAGTCACGTTCGGATACTTCCCACATATGGTCGTTGCGTCGCCGGTCAGCTTCTTCCATCCCGATGAAAATGGACAGGGCTTCACCTACTGGGTGGCATACGTTGACCAGGCCTCGAAGAATTCGATGGGCGATGCAGAGACCTACCACATCTCGGCCTCACTGGCCTCGTCAGAGTCTTGGCCAGTCCGCGTCACCGGCCGCATCATCTACAAACAGCTAGGCGAATAAGACCACAAACATACAGGCACTTCTGGGCTGAGGGGGCAGCTACGGCAAGAATCCTGTTCCTGCCTAAAACTGCGTCCACCCTTGACAGTACTTAGTACCTATTCTGGCTAATTCCTGGTTGAACTCTTCCAGTTCTGATTCAACACCGTACAGCTTTTTGCCTAATTCCACTTTGCCTTCACCGCCTGGCAGCCATAGTTGGAATTCGGCTTGCATTGCGTCAGGCATGACCGTCTCAACATCACGGATGTTTGCCCAGTCCACAGCAAGGATTGCTGCCTCTAAACTAGCCTTGTCCTCTGGGGACAACTGCTGTCTACAATCCCCAAAGACTTTCCATATCGGGATGCCACTTTGACCAGGTGTATTCGTTACACGCCACAGTTTACCGTTTGAATAGGCGTGAATAATTGTCAGATTAAGCATGCCTCCAGATGTTTTAACAAAGAAACCAGGAGCATCCAGTGGAGATTCATCCGCCGTCCCCTTCCCGTCACCCTCGGATGATGGCTGAATCAAGACAGGCATAGACCAGTTGTAAATGGGCTCCAATCCCATTTTGTAGCGCTGCAGCACGTCAAAAAGGTCAATCAAACCAAGAGGTAATCGCTGACCAGTATCAAAACCACATGCGGTGAAAGCAACATTGTGACCCGGTGGTTGGGCGTCGGACACAAGAACATCGGCGTAAAACTGAAACCAAGGCAAGTGCGCACACCACGGCGCTAAGGATCCCTTGGCAGGTGCGTGAAGTAGGTATGCATCCACGGCCTGCTCCAGTATCTCCAAGGACTCCTTTTGTGGTTGTACCGTACAATGGTCAAGTACGACCTCTTTATCCTGGTGCATTGAAAACCCAGGAAAAAGCTGAGCGTCGCTTGGGATAACAGTTGCTGATGTGGCAACAAAATCAGGAACCCCATTATTTGGCGCATCTGGCTCGTCACCGCACCCCCAGACACCCAGAATCAGGGCAAAAACGCCAACATAACGCCAGATGTTGGTCACCCATCTCCAAGCAAACCCAGTAAAAGGCTGTAGAAGCTGGTTGCTGTGAAGCGTAGGCGTCCTAAACAACGACTTCATCTACGAACACGTCAGCTTTAACCACGACAACAACGAACACCGCATCGTGTACCAGAGAAGTGGGTAAGGTCTACGAATAGGCAGCTTGACAATGCTGTAATATATATATTACACTATTAACCATGATCGAAATTCAAAAGACTGACATATTTGAAAAATGGTTTAGAAAGATAAGAGACGGGAAAACACGTCATCTTATAAATATGTACATATCTCGTCTTTCTTATGGAAACTTTGGAGATTCTAAACCAATCGGTAAAGGTCTTTCAGAATTACGGATAAACTATGGAAAAGGATTCCGACTTTATTATAAAAATAAAAATAACATAATTATCATCTTGCTTTGTGGCGGTGATAAGTCAACACAGAAGGAAGATATTTTAATGGCTCACAAAATAGCACAGGAGGAAAATCTATGATAACAAAATGGGATATGGCAGACTATATCGAGACAGCTGAAGACGTAATAACCTGCTTGTCTACAGTAATGGAAGAGGGCGAGCCTTCTGATGTAGTCAATGTGATCGGAGCAATCGCTCGATCAAAAGGAATGACAGAACTTGCAAGACAAGCCGGTGTAAGTCGTGAAGCTCTTTACACCTCATTGTCAGAAAAAGGAAACCCTTCATTCGCAACTGTTTTTAATGTCCTTCGGGCAATGGGCATAACTCTTAACGTACGACAAGCCA
>Ga0208040_1000420_pt1 | contig 51531 bp, 52 predicted proteins | sample AD_UKC083_MetaG_FD_184431 | JGI IMG/M metagenome (GOLD analysis project Ga0208040, IMG submission 184431) | Active sludge microbial communities of municipal wastewater-treating anaerobic digesters from USA - AD_UKC083_MetaG (SPAdes) (version 2) | ecosystem: Engineered > Bioreactor > Anaerobic >...
TCACATCGTCACGCATCGGCCTATGTGGATAAGGGGGACGCTCCGCTCCCCCTTATAACCCCCTCGGCAAGGCATGCATTCATCCCTCGCGGCAAGCCGCGGGGAACTCTGCAAAGTGAGTATTAGAAAGTTGCAATCTTTTTACCATGTAATCTGATTCCCCCGTGGTTTAATGAAATATTGCTAAAGAACCGCAACTACATTAATTTCTTTCAGGATTGCATCTTTGGCCCTTGCAGGCATATTAAGAAATTTTACACCCATTCCAGCATCTTTTGACGAAGCACCTTTGTTAATCCACATAACTTTTGCATTAATTTCTATTTTTTTTAAATTGCCTATGGAAAAAATCAATTTTATTGTTGAACCTACTGCCGGCGGTCTTTCTGTATCAACAAACATGCCATCTGCCGAAATATTTCTTGTAAAAGATATGAGATAATCATTTTCATGTACACATGAAATTTCAAATTTAGTATCTAACCTTTTATTTATCCTGCGTTCATCTTTTGACATATTATCTCCATTTCATTCAGCCTACCGCATAGCACTTTTAATAAAGAAGGATTCTTTAACAATTATTGATTATAAACTATCATAAAAAATGAAAATTTGGAAAAATAAGGATTAAGGAAGCAGTGCTTGCTGACTGCCTATTATCTCTATACCTTTATGATACATATTAAAATGTTCTGGATATAGATGATCACTTACTCCCTTTTTCTTTCTTGACCAGTGTGGCAAATGTTATTGTTTCGGTTCCGTGCCTGTTTCTTATTTTGTCCATGACCTCGTCAATCTGTCTGCTTTTATCTTTTACGGGATTGCTTTCCATTTGGTCAAAAAGTGACAGCTGATCCGAAACGCTGTCTTCATGGAACCCGGAGAGGCTTATTCCGATCAATCTCACCGGGTGGGACTGGTTCCAATTTTGTTCAAGCAGACTGCAGCCGGCCCGGTATATCTCTCCCGTGGTGCAGGTTGCCGGTATGGTTGCCTGTTTTGTGACCACCCGGAAATCGGAATATTTAAGGGTGATATGAACCGTATGGCCCTTTTTGTCATGCCTTCTTGCCGTCATGCCGATGTCATCTGCAAGCTCCATCAGAATCAGCTTTGCTTTTTCAACATCGGATACGTCTTCCGGCAAGGTCGTTGAGCGCCCGATGGACTTCATGTCATCATCCTCGCGAGCCTGGACAGGGGAATCGTCCATCCCGTTGGCATGCAGATGCATTTCACTCCCGCCCTTGCCGAAAGTTTTGACAATGAGCTTAACATCTGACTTTGCCAGGTCGCCTATCGTCTTTATCCCGATTCGGTTCAGCTTTTCAGCCGTTTTAGCACCGACGCCATACATTTCGTTCACCGGAAGCTGCCAGAGCTTAACTGGAATATCAGGCTCCCACAGTTCCGTGATGCCGAGGGGTTTTTTCATCTCGGCGGCCATTTTGGAAAGGAACTTGTTTTCAGCGATTCCGATTGAGCATGGAAGCCCCAGCCGGTCTTTGATTTCATCCATGATGCGTTTTGCAGCTTTTAGAGGGGTACCGAAAAGCCCCTCCGTCCCGGTCATATCCAGCCAGGCCTCATCAACACTGTTTTGTTCCAGGACAGGAGTATAGTTCGACAGCAGGGCCATGACTTCTTCCGATTTCTTCTGATAGAAATGATGGTCCGGCGGGACCAGGATCAGTTTGGGGCAGAGTTTCAAGGCTTGATGAAGGACCATGGTGGTCTTGACACCGTATGATCTTGCCTCGTAGTTCGCGGCAAGAATAATGCCCGAACGCCTCTTCGGATCGCCGGCGACAGCGGCCGGAATCCCTACAAGGGAATTGTTTCTGGTCATTTCACAGCTTATGAAGAAGGCATTCATGTCGACCAGAAATACGACCCTTTGCATGGAACCCTTCTCCCGGTTATGATGTTTTGTTGTTTGATTGCCCGACGACTTCATCCAGCTTTTTCAAAACAGGATCATCCGCCGGAAATATATTGGTGGTTTCCGTTTCATCATCATAAACCAGAACCGCCGATCCGCTTTTAAGTTTGGCTTTTACCTGCCTGATGCTTGTTTCCAGTGAAGCCTCAATCGCGCCGTAATCGGTTCCGCATCTGGAAATAAATTCCTCTATCACGCCTTTGAGAGCTCCGCCGCTTAGTTTATTTACAGGAATGATATGGACGGCCATTTATTAAGCTCCCATCCTAATGAAAAAGCATTATTTCAGGAAAAATTTGTCTCCATCCATTGTTTTGTTCTTGTCACAATCCTATGAAAAATGTCGGACTCCGAGATACCCATGGACTTGGGAACATGGAAGGAGTGATCGCCGCCTTCGATAACCTCAAGCTCCCAATCGGCAGGCAATTTGTCCAGGACGCTTTGCAGTATGGTCAGATCGCAAAGGGTATCCCTTGTGCCTGCGAAAAAAAGCGTCGGTATCTCCACGTGGTATAAATGCGCATCACGGACCTTTGACCGGTCACTTGCCGGATGCAGGGGGTAGCCCAGAAAGATCAACCCTTCCGCCGGCAGTTTTCCAACTGCGGCTATCTGGGAAGCGATCCTACCTCCCATAGACTTGCCGGCGGCTATCAGGTGTTTGACCTTAATCGGGGCGTCCTCCTTAAAATACCGGCAAGCCGCCGTCCATGTGTCCTCCAGTATCCCGGGTTTGTCAGGAGCATTCAGTCCCTTTTCCTTGTACGGGAAATTGAACCGCAATACCGGATAACCCGCTTGTGCCATTCCGTCTGCAAAGGCGGCCAGAAGGTCGTTTTCCATGTCGTTGCCTGCTCCATGGGCAGTTATGATGCCTGCATTGTATATTTTTTTCTTGTCTGCCGGCATGGTCAGGATGCCCGACACGGATTCATCTTTCGAAACAGGGATGGTCAATCTTATGCTGTCCATAAATCCTTTCTCTGTTGTAATCGATTTTTTGTCAATTATTTAAAAGAACGATACATTGGGGAGCATCCGCTGATCAGTCGTTTTCATATCTATGACTTATCATATCTTATTTACTGTTTCAAAAGCTCCATTAATATTTCCAGAACCTTATCCAGTTCCTGTAATACGACCAGCATAATGTCATTCATTTCCGGCCTACCTTATGTTTGTTCTTGGCAATCTCATCCTGTGTTTGTGCGATTTCATGCTCCATGAGGCAATCCGTCCGCAGCAAGATCTCGGTCCACAGTTCCTGAATCTCCTGTTGTATGACCGCGGGGCCCTGTTCCCGCAATCTGATCATCACCATCATGCGTTTGTGATAACCTTCCCCGCATGTCGGCGGGCCCTCTGTCCGCTTAAACTTTCCCATCACTACCTTCTTGCATTTATCACTGGTCTTTCTTATCCGGCAGATTTTGCTCGTTTAATGCATGGTCAGAATTCACCTTCGGTGGCCTTGGTTCTTCTTTGATCAGTCCTGCGTCCTTCAATGATTGAATGCATATCCTCACGAATTCCTCCCAGCTCTGATCTTTTCCTCGCATCATAAAGACCCCGTTCTTTCTGGGTTTTGATGCCGTTGCCTGTTGGGTTGTAGTTGATTGCTCATTCTGTTCCGTTGCTTGTGATTCTTGCTCTTTCATTTCGTCCTCCTGTTAATTCTTGAATTGTTCCGGGATTTCCTTTTGAGCCAGCATTTTGACTCCCTTCCCCCGGGCTTACTGAAATAAAATGGTATGATACGGGTTCCAAGCCAGGAGCAGAGATAAAATGATCCGATAGACCGATCAACCAGCGCAATCTCGTCATAATGAAAGCCGAGCTTTGTCAGTTTCTCGATGAACTCCTCCGCCTCGCCGGTGGACATGAATATGACACCGGTGATATTTCGGTCCCGGTAAGGCTTTTCGATCAGATTGTCTTTCACGTATGCGGACATGCCGCCGGGATACCTCCTTTCAACAGTTTCATTGCGTGTCACAACAGTTAAAAATGTCACTTTAATGGCCATAATCGGCACCTTCCTTTCCGCCAACAAAAAACCCCACGGCTGAAAAACAGACCATGGGGTGTCGCTGGCTGTTTAGCAGTTGTTAAGGCGGCTGCAATTGACCGTAAATCCCGCCGTATTCTATTTAGTTGTCAAAAACGCAAAAAGCCCGCGCCAAAAGGCAACGGGCTCATTTATCAGCTGACACCGGCCTTTAGCACATTTATATAGCGGAGCAAGTAACCTGTTTAACTCACCGCTGTTGAAAATATAATACCAAATCTGTAGAAAAAATCAAGGTGCGTTTTCAGGGAAGACATGATTGCGGATGATACCTATTAACTAACGATTTTGAAAATTCCTGACGTTGCGAATTACGCTTGAAATGTGTAACAAGGTAACTGGAGCGTAGCGATTGGGTGGATTGATCTTGTTAGCTCTTAAATTCAACATACATTGCTGAATGATCCGTTTCACCTTCAATGCGGGGTGCATGATCATAGCCAATATTTTTTATCGCTTCGTTTAGTCCCGATGTACAAAACACATGGTCAATACGAAATCCATTACCTGCATGGCTGTACCAGCTAAACTCCTTACGTTCAGGATTTCTTGATCTCCAAGAGTCTATTAAACCAAATTTTTCGAGATTAACAAAAGCATCAATACAGGAAAATGTTTTAGCCTGTTCATCTAAATATGGTTTGCCGGTATTGAAATCACCCATTATCAAGCCCCTTGGCAATAATAATGGAATGCAACTCTCAGAAATATAATTAAATAAATTTTGTTTCTCTTCCCTCTGCGCAAAGTAAACCGCTAACAAAACAAAATCAGGAAATCTAGCCATTAAAATACGATTACTACAAGACTCTGGCAATTCCAGCAGAGGTGCATTTTTAAATTCTAACCTTGATGCAACTAAAATAGAGTTTGTTTTTGCCGCCTTCATACATGAAGCCTGCCAATAATAGCCATTTTCTTTCAGAGACTCTTTGATTTTAAGTGAATTTCTATTTTCTCTAAATTCTGTTACCACTAATATATCAGCATCCTGATTCATTAAGCGTGACATGATCGTGTTTACTCTATTTCCTCCGCCATGCCTAATATTTAAAGTAAGAATTTTCATATAATCTTTTTTCGCCAACAAAAAGGTCAGGCGCCGCTGGAAGCAGTCGGCTGCAGTGATTCGTTATGTGTTTCTTCAGTCTTTTTTAGGCTGATATAATTTTCTATTCGCTTGTTTCTTGACTTAATAAAATTCATTACTCCTTTTTTATATAATAGATATTGGCTAATATCGGAAAATGATGGATAAGTATTAAAGCCATCAAATGGCAAATAAAATTTAATATTACTCTTTTCATCAATCAAATCATCCAATAAAAAGAAATGGATGTAGCCCATAAAATTTTCAAATAAATCGAAGAAGTTTTTGTATTTCGATAAAGTGGCGTAAAGCGGATTATTTTGACCTAAGTAAAAGAGACGAATACATTCTAAGGTTAAGTCGAATCGATCATCAATTAAGCTACTTACTCCACGTGCTTGATTGATTGTATGATTGCCGTCAATTCTGTTATTTGGAAAAACGATATAGGCTCCAATGGTAGAACCTGCATCAAATAGTTCATTTACCTCGCTTGGGATCTGCTGTATAAGCCACTGTTTCCTTTTGTGATTTTTATACGAGTGTGTTATAGCATCGCTACCTAAAAAAAATTCTCCAAATCCTGATTTGTGATAGAGATAAGCACTTGTATTATCAAATAATTGAAAGAGGTTCCCATTTGGTAATGCCTTACTCCATAGTATCTTATGGTATCTACGGAGCGTTGGGCTGGTGCTGTCAGGGTCACCGCCATTTGAATCGGAATAAAAATTAAAATTTGTGTCAATGATCAATTTGTCTGCGCCCATATATTTTTTGCTTGAGTATCGTTTTTTCATTATCTTCTGTTTGCATATAATGTGCGGATCACCGGCGGCTGAAAGCCGTCCGCTGAATTCATTAGTTGGTCCGTTCCTGTTTACGTATTATTTTAAGCTTTTTTGCCTCGTCGGGTAGCGGTCATTAGCTAAGGCAATAACAGCATCGGCGAATCGCTTTGATGAATTAGCACGGCAATAATTCTCCATCCATGACAACAACGCATACTCATCTCTATCATCACGGAAAATATCATAGGTATCCGTGGATGATGCATTGTATCCGGTCTGGAATCCTAATAGATAATTCGTAAAGGCCTGTGTCTCGGTGACATAACCTATGGTGCCTATTCCTAATGACCGCGCTTTCTCCATTGAGGCCACAAATTGCGAACATTGGACGCCGCCAGCTCCTCCACCAGTCATGAAACGCCCTTTTAAATCTGCCGACCAGCACGGCTGTGCAAAACTCAAAAGTAAAACTGCTACGATAAATAATCGAATATTCATATTCCTCCTCATGCTCAACAAAAAAGTTCATGTGGTGGTGTGGAAAGTATTCACTCCGTTCCCATGGAGCGCTTTATTGGCTAAATATTTTTCTATTTCTTCCTGTAACGCTTTGCAGAGTCCGTAGAGTTCTTTAGGATGATATTGAAACTCCGCCTCATCAACTGGCGCACCCATTGCTGTCCATAAGTCTCCATATTCTTTATATTCGCATTCGTTCATATTGTGATATGCTTCAAATGGATACCGCAGTCGACTAAAATTATTTTTATATAGCACAAGTAATTTCTGCAGCTGATTGTTTGTTAGCTTTATTTCTGACCAATATTTCATTCGGTCAAGTATTCTTTTTCTGATTTTTTGGGGCAGAAATTCATATAATTGTTGATAATTATGATTTCTACAGTATTTCCCAACATTAATTAAAGATACTGTTTTTAATAAAAGCTCAAATGCGAGTAATTCAAGTAAATAGCCAGAATCAGTTTTTTGATTAATATTTTTATGCAATAATTCTGCGTCATGTAGGCGATCCATGGCTTCTTTGTGTAATAATTTGATCTGTAGATTATCCATGGGGCCACGATCCTGTGAAGCGATGGGTTCTGTGGTTCTTTCTGCTTTAGGAAATAGCCGATCAATCAATGTCCTTGCTTCTTCAAGCCATTCCCTACGCTCGCTTTCCGTGCTGGTCACGACTGTGCTGAATGTGCGACGATGAAAGTTACCGACTCCGCATAAGGCAAAGATGCAGTTTCGCCAGATGGTTTCAAGGGGGTCTCCAAAGATTTGCTGCTCCCTTTCCGGCAGGGTGTTTGAGGTGTTGAAGACGACAGCGACTTCAGCCTTCAGCAGACCTTTGGGGATACCTTCACCGGCATCTCCCTCCAGGAACTCATAGGCAATCCCCGGACGGATCACCCGGTCAATCCAGCCCTTCAATATTGCCGGAGGCTGCCCCCACCAGTTGGGGTGAATGACGATAATACCGTCTGCCTGTCGGATTTCCTCACAATGGCTTTTGACTGGCTCCGGCAGCACGGCGTCCTTCGGAATTTCCTTGCTAGCAAGCAGCGGACCGAAGTTCTCGGCATACAGGTCGTGAAAAGATACGCTGTGCCCATTCATTTCGAGCTGCTCGACAGCGGCCGACGTAATTGCATGATTGAGGCTCGCTTTATCAGGATGGGCAAGGATGACCGATATTCTCATGTTTATCTGTGTTTCTCCAATTCTTCATATGCCACAAAAATCACCTGCAGCGTATCGATTAGCTGAATGGCTTTTGGGGTAAGCCAATGCACTTACCGCCACATGGCCAGAGCCTTCTCAATATTGACGGTGTGTCCCGTATGCGCGGTGTAAATCCGTTTAACATTAGTAAGACTGGCAATTTTCCGGATCGACGCTGAATCCATTTCCGTATCCTCGGTGAATATCTTTATCATCGGGCGCACCTGGTCAGCCACAATAATGCATAAATCCCCGACGAACAATGAATCGCCCACCCTGAAACTCATGGAACCCCGCGTATGCCCGGGCGTGCCGATTGCATTAACGGTAACACCACCGATTTCCACAGCGTTACCATCCGCCAGGGTCGTGTAATCCGAAACGGGAAGCTTATTCATGTGTCCTATTCCCAGAAAATGGCGATGGGCTTTATCCTTTAACAGTGGTATTTCTTCACTTGAAAGATAAACCCTGGCCATTGGGAATGCCGGTAATCCGTCAACATGATCACCGTCTGAATGTGTCAAAAATACAGCCTGAACTGAAGAAGGATCAATCGAAAGAGATTTGCACCCTCTTGCGATCTTTTCAGGATCATCCCCGGCATCAAACGCGATAAAACCATCCCGCGTTTTGACGATATACATGTTGCTGATTTTGCCTTTGATTACAAATATGGAATTGGATATTTTTGCTGTTTCCATAGGCTGCATATCACGCATTTGATAGAAAAACCAACCCATGAAACCACCAGCGCATAATACCAAAAGCAAAATAACAGAAACGGTTATCCTTATTTTCTTCTTCATGACTTGCCCCTATCAGTGAATATTGATTAGCTGTTCAACGAAATAATCTGTCGGAGCGTTAACGATCGGCTGGATTGATTTTGATAGCCATCTCTTTAGATTCAACTCATCCAACATCAAAGTTTCCCTGCCCCCTTTTTTTAAAACATATGGTGCTTCAACAGACAGGATTGATTGGAACGTGTAGTAGAATTGCACCAACACCCTGTTTTGTCAATAATTATGGTTCCGGTAAAATAATGGCGAGGTATGTTTTTCCAGGCGCCCAGGCGGCGTGGCCGAAGGCCGATCCATAGGACACCGAACAGTCAACCAGTTCCGGTACCTCTAGCTGAAATAAAGCGGACAGATACTACACGATATCACACAGCATCTCTGTGCTTATGGAACGAGAATAAAATCTGATTAAATGTTTCATGTTTAAGATATATGGGGAGAGCGTGGGGAGAGAATCACTATAAACAAAAAATAAAAAAGACTTACAGGTCATAATAATCATGTAAGCCTATGATTTCACTTGGTACCTGGGGTGGGAATTGAACCCACACAGAGGCAAGCTCCGAGGGATTTTAAGTCCCTTGCGTCTACCAGTTCCGCCACCCAGGCCCATGTGAATTACACAAAAAGTTGCGCGGTTTATAGTATGTTTGCTTTGGTGTGTCAAGGATTTGATCAACTGCCGGTATTTCCTGAAACAAACGATTTTTTGTTCCTTGAAGCCACTCTCTGTTTTATGATAAGCAAAACCATGTTCTCGAAAGGATTCTCAAATGCAAAACATTGACCTCATGATTTCCGGGGGAAAAACCCTGCTAATGGACAGCCGTAACACTTCCCTGGGAAACGCCTGTATCGCCATTCATGCAACGGAAATCATCGAAATCGGCACAAAAGAAGAACTCTGCCCCAAATATAACGCAAAGAAGGTCATCAATGCGGAGAATTCTCTGGTCATGCCCGGCTTTGTCAACTGCCACACACACGCGGCGATGACCTGCTTCCGCGGAATGGCCGATGATCTGGAGCTGATGGAATGGCTCAACGAACATATGTTCCCAGCCGAAGCGCGAAACGTCAACCCGCATCTGGCATACTGGGGATCCCTACTAGCCGCTGCTGAAATGATCAAATCCGGTACAACAACGTTTTGCGATATGTATATCTTCGAAGATGAAACGGCCCGCGCGGCAAAAGAGGCCGGCATACGTTGTCTTGTGGGCGAAGTCCTTTACGATTTTCCGTCTCCCAGCTGCAAAACCCCGGAAGAGGGCCTTGCGTACACACGCATGCTCGCCGAAAAATGGGGAAACGACCCGCTGGTTAATATCCTGGTCCAACCGCATTCTCTCTACACGTGCTCGCCGGCTTTGATTCAGGCTGCCAAAAAGATTGCCGACGAGTATAATTTAATGCTGGGAATCCATCTTTTGGAAAACCAATCGGAGCTTCGGGAACTGCAAGAAAAATTCGGGGAAGACGGTGTACCCTTCCTGGAAAGAATCGGGTACCTCGATGAAAGACTGCATGCCTTTCATTGCGTCTGCTTATCTGATTACGATATAAAACTTTTTGCAAAATACGGATGCAAGGTATCGCACCATCCGGCAAGCAATATGAAACTGGCAAGCGGAATTTCTCCCGTTCCGGACATGCTCAAAGCCGGCATAACTGTTGGTCTTGGCACAGACGGATGCGCCAGCAACAACACGCTGGATATGATCAGGGAGATGTCTACGGCTGCAAAACTTCATAAGGTCGCCAGGCTTGATCCGACCGTCATGGACGCAAAAACGGTCGTACGGATGGCAACCATTGAAGGTGCGAAGGCCTTGAACATGGATCATGTCACCGGTTCGCTGGAAGCCGGCAAAAAAGCGGACATCATCATCATCGGCCTCGACAAGCCTCATTTGACACCGATATACAATGAATATTCTCACCTGGTGTACGCAGCCAACGGTGCGGACGTTGATACAACCATTATCAACGGTAAAGTGGTCATGGAAAACCGGCAATTGCTGACGATCAATGAATCGGATGTCATGAATGAAGTCCGGGAAATCGCTGTCAAAGTCAAAAAAAGCATGAAGATGTAATGAGATTTTTTCATAATTCCCTCCGTGTCATTTCGAGTGAGCGAAGCGACGAGAAATCCATGCCCCGAGCGTAGTGAGGGATCTTTAAGATTTCTCACATACGTTCGAAATGACACATTGTAACAAAAATTTCTCACGGAGTTTATCGTAAGCATAGACGAAGGAGTCGAAACGCCTGACCTGCAAGGTTATGAAACAAAGGAAATTATGCAAAGCTCTCCATTTACCCGCTTGAAAAAGCTGATCGAACATCATGCCGACGATATTATGATTGCTGATTACCACCGGCTTTTGAAGCCGCTTCAGGCCTCGACCGGCGGTGTTTCAGGGGACCGTTTTCCTTCGAATAATGCCCTGGCCAGAATGCAGAATAAATTTGATGATTCGCGCCGCCGGGTGGAGAACAGGAAACGAAGCATTCCCCTCTTTGACTTCCCTTCCGAACTGCCCATCACAGCCAGACAGAAACTCATCATCGAAACCATCCGGGATCATCCGGTTGTCGTCATTACCGGTGAAACGGGATCGGGCAAAACAACGCAAATTCCCAAGATGTGTCTGGCGGCGGGACTTGGCAGACGCGGGATGATCGGGCTGACACAGCCCCGTCGGATTGCCGCTATCAGCATTGCCTCGCGCATCGCTTCCGAACTCGGGCAGTCCTGCGGGGAAGCCGTAGCCTACAAAATCCGCTTTGAAGAAAAGACGTCCGCCGAACCGCTGATCAAGGTCATGACCGACGGCATCCTGCTTGCCGAAACGGTACAGGACAGGGACCTGCTTGCCTACGACACGATCATTGTGGACGAAGCGCACGAGCGCAGTCTCAATATCGATTTCATTCTGGGATATCTGCAGACCATGCTTGCCAAAAGAAGAGACCTGAAGCTGATCATCACTTCCGCTACGATTGACACGGCAAAATTTGCCGCCGCATTTAGCAATGCGCCGGTCATTGAAGTTTCCGGCCGTATGTACCCGGTTGAGGTACGCTACCGGCCGATTGATCCCGTCAAGGAAGAAACGGGTGAAACGACTTACGTTGATGAGGCCGTGGCCTGTGTTGAGTCTCTGCAGCAGGAACGGCGTTTTGAGGACATCCTGATTTTCATGCCGACCGAACAGGACATCCGCGAAACCTGTGGACGCCTGTCCAAACGTTGTTCGGGGCTGATCCTGCCCCTTTTTGCAAGGCTATCGGCCGGAAACCAGAAACTTGTCTTTCAACCGGCAAGTCTGCAGAAAATCATCGTGGCCACCAATATCGCGGAAACATCCCTGACGATTCCAGGCATCAAATATGTGATTGACGCGGGTCTTGCCCGTATCCTGGAATATCATCCCCGCAGCCAGACAACCGGCTTGCCGGTGAAACCGATTTCCCGCAGCAGCGCCGACCAGCGGAAAGGCCGTTGCGGACGGGTCCAGGACGGCATCTGTATCCGCCTCTACTCGCGTGAAGATTTTGCCGAAAGGCCCCTGTATTCAACGCCGGAAATTCTGCGCTCGAACCTGGCCGGCGTGATTCTGCGCATGCTGTCACTGAATCTGGGGGATGTCACTTCCTTTCCTTTCATTGACCGGCCCCATCCGAAAAACATCCGCGACGGCATTGAAACTCTCCGAGACCTGGGAGCGCTCACCCGCGACGAAGGCGAAGCACAGGCCCATCACTACACACTGACTCCGATCGGCCGTACCATGGCTCTGTTTCCACTCGATCCGCGAATATCGAGAATGATTATCGAAGCGAAGAAAGAAGGCTGCATCAACGAGATTGCTGTTGTGGCGGCAGCCCTGAGCATTCAGGACCCACGCGAGCGTCCCTATGACAAGATTGACCAGGCGGCGGTGGCGCACGCGCAATTCCAACACCCTGAATCCGATTTTCTCACCTACCTGCAGATATGGAACCGCTATTCCGATTCGATCGAAAAAATGGAGTCGCAAAACAGGCTGCGCAAATTCTGCCGCGATCATTTTCTTTCCTACAGGCGGATGACGGAATGGCGTGATATTTATCACCAGATCCTGGAAATCGTCAGCGGAAGAAATATCCCGCGTAAACGCGGAAAAACGGTGAAGATCGAAATTGACCAGACAGTTGCCGACAGGATTCACCGCTGTATCCTCAGCGGTTATCTTTCCAACATTGCGCAAAAAAAAGAAAAAAACATGTACACGGCAGCCAAAAGCCGCGAGGTGATGCTGTATCCCGGATCCGGGCTTTTCAACCGCGGCGGCCCCTGGATAGTCGCCTCGGAAATCAGCCTCACCTCCAGGGTTTTCGCCCGTAACGCGGCCAACATCAAAACCGAGTGGCTGGAGGAGCTGGGACAGGAACACTGCCGCTATACTTACTGGTCTGCCCACTGGGAAAAGAACCGCGGTCAGGTTGTGGCCCTGGAAAAAGTGATTTTATTCGGCCTGACCATCATCGAGCAGCGAACGATCGCCTACGAACGGATCAATCCTGATGAGGCAAAAAGGATCTTCATCCGGGAGGCCCTGGTGACGGGAGAAGTTGCGCAAAAATTTCCTTTTCTCACGCACAATCTGTCTTTATGGGAAAAGGCAAAAACCATGGAGGATAAGCTCAGGAAACGCGGAATTGCCATTGACGAGGAAACAATGGCCCGGCTTTATGAGGAGAGACTGCCGGTAATTTCGGACATCCGCTCCCTGCAGAAGCTGATCAAAGACAAAGGAGGCGATGATTTCCTGCGCTTTCGTGAAGAAGACTTCATCGCGCAGGATCCTGATCCCGGGGAGCTCAACCAATTCCCCGATCAGATCAAAATCGGAGGCGTGGCGCTGACCTGCCGCTACCGTTTTGAACCGGGCCGCGCGGAAGACGGGGTTACCGTCTCGGTCCCCGTGGGGCTGGTGTCCAGGGCCGCTTCGGAAAATATTGAAAGGCACCTGCCGTCTCTTCTGCAGGAAAAAGTCGCGCACCTACTGAAAACCCTGCCAAAAAATGTCAGGCAGAAACTGCCGCCCCCGGTTCAGCTGGCAAAAGTCTTCTCTGAACGGTCCGCGGCTGATGAAAACTCTCTGCCGCTTCAGTTAAGCAGATTTTTGTTAAATGACTTTAAGATTATGGTGCCGGCCGATTCATGGGCACTGGATAAAATGCCGTCTCATTTGAATATCCGCTACACGGTAACAGACGACCGGGGTCACGAGATTAAAACCGGATGCGATATCGGCAAACTGCAGAAAGAAATTGCGGATCGGGTCCAGCAAACCTCGCTGGATACTTACCGCCGGCAATGGGAAAGAGACGCCCTCACCGGATGGAATTTCGGCACACTTCCGGAAAACATTGAACTTGCGGGAAAACATGGCGTAACGGGCTATGCCTACCCCGCCCTGCAGGTTACAGATGGCGTCGTGAATCTCCGCCTCTTCGCCCATCCGGCAGAAGCAGCGGCCAGTCACATCGAGGGAGTTTCGGCACTTTACGACATTTTATTTGCAGAGAAACTGAAGCAGCTCAAAAAATATATCGCCCTTGGCGGCGAATTGAAAACGTGGGCGATGAATATCGGAAACCCGAAGCAGATCGAAGAATCCATCATGAAACGCGTTCGGAAAGAACTGTTTTGCCGCTTCTGGCGCAGCGCCGAAGAGTTTCAAAAGCACGCTGATGTGATCAGCACACAAATTCTGCCCTGCGGACAGCGGATCGTGGTTTCCATCACACCGGTTCTTAAAAGCGCTGCCGATACTTGCGATGCGCTTCAGCGTCTGATGCAAAAAAACCGGACAAACGCCCCTGTTCTGAAGTTTTTGAAGGAAACGCGGGCCGAAATGCAGAATCTTCTTCCCGTCCATTTCCCGGAACTTTATGCCAATGACCACCTTGCCAATATTCCCCGCTACCTGAAAGCCCTGTCGATCAGGGCCGAACGCGGCAGTCTGAATCTGGCAGCCACGGAAGCTAAGCTCAAAGATGTGGCCGTTTATGTCGATCAACTCAAGGAAATCCGAAATGGCCTGACGGTAGAATCTTCTGCGGAAAAGAAAAACAGAATCGAAGAACTTCACTGGATGATCGAGGAATACAAGGTTTCGCTCTTTGCCCAGGAGCTCAAAACCCCCTACCCCGTCTCCCCCAAAAGGCTCCGCCAACTGATGGATGAGATCAACAACATTATTTATTGATTCGCCCGGCAGGTTTCGCGGCATAGGGGTTCGGGCACTGCTGGATGGCGGCTTCAAATCCGCGTATGGATTTGATGATGGTTGCGTCATCCACGCAGAAGGCGATCCGGAAATAGCCGGGGCAGCCGAACCCGCTGCCGGGAACAACAAGAATATGGTGCTTCAGGAGCATCCCGACAAATTCCACATCATCGGGAATCGGACTTTTCACAAACAGATAAAACGCCCCCTGCGGTTTGATAAATTGATAACCGGCCCGGGCCAGCCCGTCGCAGAGCAGGTCGCGTTTTTTCTGATAGATCTTCACATCCACGGTAATATGCTGAAGATTGGCTACAATCCGCTGCATGAGCGCCGGCGCGTTGACAAACCCCATAATCCGCGTGCACAGGATCAACGCGGTGACCAGGTCATCGGCCTCATGAATCTTCGGATTTACCGCGATATAGCCGATGCGCTCTCCCGGCAATGACAGTGTCTTGGAATAGGAATACGCGATGATGCTGTCATCATATGCCTTGAGCAGGGAGGGCAGAGCGATCCTGTCAAAGAGGATTTCCGCGTACGCCTCGTCCGAAATCAGGTAAATGGGTTTTTTGAGCTTTTTCTCCTTTTCTTTCAGTAAACGGACAAGGTCCGCGATATTCCTCTTGCTGTAAACCCGGCCGGTTGGATTGTTGGGCGAATTGAGGATAACGGCTTTCGTTTTCCGGTTGATGGCTTTGGCAAGCGCTTCCATATCCAGGGAAAAATCGGGTTTTGTCGGCACATACTTCACAACACCGTTGTAGTTTTCAATGTAAAAGGGATACTCCACAAAGAAAGGCTTGAAAATGATGATTTCGTCGCCCGGATCCAGAAGCGACTTTAGAATTACGTTGAGTGCCCCCCCCGCCCCGCAGGACATCACCACGTGATCGGCGCCAATTTTCACCCCGGTCGTCGCGCTGATTTTTTTTGCCACCGCCTGACGCGTTTCCGGATAGCCCGCGTTTGGCGTATAGCCGTGCTTGAGGAAAATCTCCTGGTCGGCAACTTTGATCAGTTCCCTCTTGAACTCGCACGGGTGATCCACATTGGGATTTCCCAGGCTGAAATCATACACATTGTCCTTGCCGTGCTTTTGTTTCAGGACATTTCCTTCCTCGAACATTTTGCGGATCATGGAAGAATGCGAAATGGATGCTTTTATTTTTTTTGATATGCTCATGGCATAATCTCCCGGCCAAAGGACTGAAGGCCGCAATCCTTCCGGCCTTAAAAGTTTTCTTTCAGATACCTGGAAATCTCTCCAAAGTCATGAAACGGCCGATAATTTGCTGTCCCCTCTTCTTCGCATGTCTGCAACAGTACGTCTTTGGCGAAAACCAGGTCGGCGCATCTTGACGGACAGATATCGGAATGCCCATCGCCGATGTAGATGATTTTTTCATACATCAGGCGGTGGTCGTTTAATATTTTATTCTTGCAGGTTCCACAGCGGCCGCATAATTCATTGGCCTGCGGAAAACAAAACGTCAGGGAATCGTTGCGGCGGAACTCAACCGTATTGGAAAAAAACTCGATTTCACCCAGACGGTTCTTTTCCATAATTGCGCGGATGTAAAAATCAAGCCCGTCGGAAACGATCTTCACATCGACACCTTTTTTCTTCGCCAGACGATAAAACTTCGCAAAAAAGGGATCGATTCTGGAACGTTTTAAAACATACGCACGGAGGCAATCCGCACTCACCGTCATCAGCGGGGCAATTTTTCGATAGGCCTCACGCGAACCGATACTGGTCTTAACATACTCCCGATCAATCTCATCACTGCTTTTTCGGGTAAACCGGCTCAAGACTGCACTGCCCACATCCACGGGGCATACGGTTCCGTCAAAATCGCTGATGATCAGCGCTTTCTTCTGTTTAAAGAGCATGATTGCTTCGGTTTCTTACAGCCTGTTTTCCTTTTAACGTTTACGCCTCATTAACACGTAAACGCCCAACAACACGAGGATGATGGGCAGAATATACTGAGAATACTTATACAGGTCGAATCCATAGAACTCGATAAATAAAAAGATTACGCCAACCGTGGCGATAAACCAGCCCTCAATGGCCTTGAATCTATAGATCAGCGTGCTGATACCAATGACAATCAGAAGAACCGGCCATGTCTGGCCAAAACTGTAACTGGTGGTCTTACTGATGAAGATTAAAACACCTAAAGTAATCAGAATAAGTCCGCCGGTAAGAATGTTTCGCTTTTCAGTTGGCATAAATCTCTCCTTCGATTATAATTTTATTTATTGGCGAATGCTAAAAAACGCCATTATCGTCATTTTTCCGCTAATTTCATAAACGGCTTAAACAGGTCGATCGGTATCGGGAAAACGGTTGTCGAATTGTTTTCCGAGGCGATCTGGTTTAGCGTCTGTAAATAACGCAGCTGCAAAGACATGGGCTGCGTTTCCATGAGGGCCGCCGCTTCGATCAGTTTCTGGGCTGCCTGGAATTCGCCCTCCGCGTTGATCACCTTCGCTCTTCTCTCTCTTTCCGCTTCCGCCTGCTTGGCCATTGCCCGCTTCATTTCCTCGGGCAAATCGATATGTTTGACTTCCACCAGGGACACTTTAATGCCCCAGGGGTCGGTGCTGCGATCCAGAATTTCCTGGATATTCAGATTGATCTTTTCACGCTCCGAAAGGATTTCATCCAGTTCCACCTGTCCGCAAACGCTTCGAAGCGTCGTCTGCGCCAGCTGCGAGGTTGCAAAAAGATAATTTTCTACGTTCACCACGGCGGCATTGGCATCCAGGACCCTGAAATAAACGACCGCGTTAACCTTGATCGATACGTTGTCCTTGGTAATGACATCCTGGGGGGGCACATCCATTGTGATGGTACGCATGTCGATTCTGACAATCTTATCAATGCCCGGAATAATAATGATCAGGCCCGGCCCTTTGAGGTTACGAATTCTGCCCAGCCGAAACAAAACCGCGCGTTCGTATTCATTGAGCACCTTGATTGCGGATGCCAGAAACATGACCGCCAATACGACAATGACCAGTAGGGGTAAAGGTAAAGTTCCCATCATCACTCCTCCTTGATATCAATTATTTTTTTCTTTTTTTGTTTCTTCAACAGTCAGTTTCAGGCCGGACACGGCCCGGATTTTTACTTTCGCTCCCCGGGGAATGAACTGATCACTCTGCGCCGTCCAGTATTCTCCCTGAAAAAACACTTTGCCTTCACCATTAATGTCCGTTACGGCTTCTCCCTGCGCCTCGATCATTGATTCCGTTCCTGAATAATGTTTCCTCATCTGCGCCTTGACCGCAAGCCAGATAACCACAATAAAAAAACCGGATGCGACCAGGACCGCGGGTACCAGAACCTGAAGAGACAATCTCAGCGCAGGCTCCGGTGTTTCAAAAAGAAGGAAGGACCCCAGCGCCAGCGATATCACCCCGCCGACCGTCAGCATGCCATGGCTCATAATCTTGATCTCCGCGATAAATAAGATAATACTGAACACAATCAGCAGTATGCCTGTGTAGTTCACCGGCAGCGTAGACAGGCCGAAAAACGCCAGTAAAAGCGATATGCCGCCAATTACACCGGGCAAGATTGCACCTGGCGTGGAAAACTCGAAATACAGGCCCGCAAGGCCGATCAGCAGGAGAAGATAAGCGATATTGGGATTGGAAATCGCCGACAGAATCCCCTGACGCGTCCCCATCTTTTTACTTTGCGTCACGGCATTGGCAGCAGATATTTTTCTTGTTTTACCGGAAACAGTGACTTCCCTCTGATCAATCGCGGCGAGCAATTTCTCAATATCCGGGGCCACAATGTCAATAACTTTCAGTTTCAGGGCTTCGTCCGCTGTAATGGATTCGCTTTTGCGCACGGCTTTTTCGACCCATTCCTCGCTCCGCCCGCGGATTTTGGCAATGCTACGCGCATAAGCCGCTGCATCATTTTCCACTTTCTTGGACATGTTCTTGTCCATCTCGGCCGGGCCGCCGATTCCAATAGCCACGGGATGAGCGGCCCCGATGTTGGTGCCGGGCGCCATGGCGGCAATATGGGCGGCCTGCGCGATGATCACACCTGCAGAAGCGGCGCGGGCACCTGAAGGGTAAACATAAACAATAACCGGCAGCGGCGCATTCAGAATGCTTTTGGCGATATCCCGCATGGCCGTGTCCAGCCCCCCGGGAGTGTCCATTAAAATGATCAGGCCTTCCGCACCTGCCTGCTTCGCATCTTCCAGACGTTCGGCCACATATTTTGCCGAAGGGGCAGTGATGACGCCATCGAGGTTCATAATATGAAATACAGGTTTCTGATCCTGCGCGTAGGCGGCGCTGACCGCCGCTATAAAAACCAGCAGCGTTGTGAGGAATATTTTTTTTAACATGATGGCACCTGTTATCGATCTCATGAGGCTCTGCCAGGGTCTATTTCCTTCATGATCATCTGGACATCTTCCCACACCTGCTTTTTGGCATGCGGGTTTCGTAAAAGATATGCCGGATGATAGGTCGGCATGAGTTTGATTCCTTCGTAATCATAAAAACGGCCGCGCAGCGCGGTAATCGGGGTTTCCGTCTTCAAAAGCGTCTGCGCCGCAAATTTGCCCAAGGCGCATATCACACCGGGGCGGATTAACTGCAACTGTTTTTTTAAAAACGGCTCGCATTTACCTATTTCTTCAGGCAATGGATTACGATTGCCCGGTGGCCGGCATTTGAGAATATTGCAGATATAAACGTCTTTACGCGCCAGTTTCATTCCTTTCACAATAATGTCCGTCAGCAATTGTCCCGCCCGACCCACAAAAGGCAAACCCTGCTCGTCTTCATCCGCTCCCGGCGCTTCTCCCACAAAAACAATCCTTGCCGAAGGATTACCGTCTCCGAAGACCACATTTTTTCTTTGTCCGGACAATGAACACCGCTCGCAGCTCAATACCTCCTGTGCAAGCGCATCCAGTTGCCCGGCTGGATTCACGTCCGCCGCCTGATGATTCTTTCGTTTCACCTCCGGTTTTCTCCAGTCCACTGCAACATAAAGATTTTCCGCATTCAGAACCTGCCCTTTCACAGATTTCACCAGGGAGAGCATTTCTTTTCTTATCTGATCAGGTGATCCGGACGACAGGGTTTCGGTCATGGCTTCACGCAAAGGCCTTTCTTTTTGCTCAACATCTTAACGTGATCCAGAATTTTGTGCGCGGCGTCTATTTTAGTCATTTTTTCCAGGGCAATCGTTTTGCCGTTGCGGTCAATAATAGTGATAATGTTAGTGTCCGTTTCAAATCCCGCTCCCTTTTCCCGCAGACTGTTGGCCACAATCATGTCCATGTTCTTTTTGAGAAGCTTCTGCCGCGCGTTGGCAAGCAGGTCCTGCGTTTCCATGGCAAAGCCCACCAGGATGCCTTTTCTTTTTTTTGCGCTGATCGCGGCGATAATGTCCGGATTGCGTGTCAGTTCAATTCCGGGAATGCCCCTGTCCTTTTTTATTTTTTCCCGAGCCTCTGTTTTCGGCCGGTAGTCCGCCACGGCCGCGGCCTTGATGATCACCGTCGCCTTTTCATAATGTTCCATGACCGCACGGTACATTTCCAGCGCCGTTCGCACGTAAATGATCTGATCCGCCTCAGGGGGTGGAATTTTTGTCGGCCCGCTGATCAGCGTAACTTTTGCTCCGCGCTGATGCGCCGCCCGGGCAATTGCGTATCCCATTTTCCCCGACGAACGGTTCGTGATGAAGCGCACCGGATCCAGTGGCTCTTCCGTGGGACCGGCTGTGACCAGGACCCTTTCACCGGAAAAATCTTTTGGTGCCAGAAGAAACTCCACCGCCTGCAGAATTTTAGAAATTTCCGGGAGACGGCCCGAGCCGGATGTTTTGCAGGCAAGTTCGCCCACACCGCTGTCCATCACCATGTAGCCCATTTTTTTCAGCTTGAAAATATTGTTCTGAACGATGGGATTGGCAAGCATTTTGTCGTTCATGGCCGGACAGATCAGAGCTGGTTTGTTCTGCGCCATCACAGTGGTGGTCAGAAGATCATCGGCGATTCCGGACGCTATTTTACCGATCACGTTTCCAGTTGCCGGCGCAATGACAAAGACATCTACAAAATCAGCCAGTGCAATATGGGCCATGTCATACTGGTCGGTCGGGGCAAACATGTCTGTATAAACCGGCCCCTGTGAAAGGGTCTGCATGGTCAGCGGCGTTATAAATTCCATCGCGCTATTCGTCATGATGACGCGCACCTGCGCACCTGCCCGAATGAGGGCACGGGTTAATTCCGCCGCTTTGTATGCGGCAATCCCGCCGGTGATTCCCAGAACAATTTTTTTATTTTCCAGCATAAGGTTATCACTTCATTATTTTTTTAGAATATAACAGTGTTTCTTAACAAGATCAAGGTATAAAGTCTTTTGGCATCCGCGATTACACTGGTAAATGTTTCTTCCGGGTTTTGTGCGATAATCGTTTGTCCGCCCGCTGATCTGAATGGTTTCGGAAATGAGAAAATAATATTTTTACTTGCAAAGAGCGTGGAAAGCCATTATGAAACCGTCACATAATTCACGCACAAATCAAGGAGATGCAAATGAAAAAAACAGGCACTTACATCATGATTGCCATAATAATCCTGCTGGCCGGTACGGCAGGCTGGCTTTATTTCGCCAACTATCTCGATGGAAAAAAGCCAACCATAACCTTGAGCAGGAACATCGTTGCTATCGGGAAACAGCAGAACATCGGCATTACTTTTTCAGATGATGGCGGCGGCCTTTCCCTCCTGAAGGTGGAGATTATCCAGGATAGTCAATCGCGAGTGTTAGCCCAGGAGATGATTCCTGCCAAAGGAATCAAACAGAAAATTGTCAATCTCAAGGCTGACACGGAATCCCTCAAACTGAAAAACGGTCCGGCTGTTCTCCGCGTGACCGCCGATGACTTTTCTCTTTTCAATAATGAAACCACCCTCGACGTTCCGGTCACGATTGATACAATCCCCCCGCAAATCTCGATTCTCAATCCCGTCAATTACCTCAACCAGGGCGGCACAGGATTCATCGCTTACCGGATTTCCAAGCGGGCTTCATCGACAGGCGTTTATGTGGACGATCAATTCGCCCCAGGTTATACAATCCCAATGACCAATGGAGCGATGTCCGTAACCTATTTCGCCGTTCCGCTGGATGCTTCCAACCAAAAATCGAGAATCTATGTCTTTGCCAGCGATGAGGCGGGCAATGTATCAAAAATTTCTCTGCCCTGCACGATCAAGCCGAAGAAATTCCGCTCCGACAGCGTAAATCTCAGCAATACTTTTCTGCAGAAGATTGTACCCGAATTTCAATCAGCGATACCCGAATTGCAGGGAAAAACTTCGGAAGAAGTCTTCACACATATAAACACGACCCTGAGGAAGCAAAATGATAAAACCATTCAGGAACTCTGCAGAAAATCGGTCAACAAACAAATGTGGGAAGGAACCTTCGCACGGATGAACAACGCCGCTCCCATGGCCCTGTTCGGAGATCAACGGACCTATATGTATGATGGTAAGTCCCTTGGCAATTCCATTCATCTGGGCATTGACCTTGCTTCGACCGTCCATGCGCCCATTGAAGCGGCCAATAACGGAATGGTTGTTTTTGCCGGTCCCCTCGGAATTTACGGAAATGCCGTCATGATCGATCACGGGATGGGATTGCTCAGCCTGTACGGGCATCTTTCCGCTATTGAAACCACTGTTGGAAAAACCGTCAGAAAATCTGAAAAAATCGGTCTCTCCGGTGCGACCGGCCTGGCCGGCGGTGACCATCTGCACTTCAGCATTCTGGTCAACGGACAGTTTGTCAATCCCCAGGAATGGTGGGATCCCCACTGGATTGAAGACAATGTCATGAAAAAGATGACGATTTAAAAAAAGATAGGTTAAAGGCCCAAGGTAAAAGGAACAAGGTTCAAGGTTGAAAGAAAAGCCCGGTGGGTTAACCCACCCGGGCTTTTTCATCTTCTTAAGAAAACAAGCGAATTTTACGCTTAGGTCTTTAACCTTTTACCTTGAGCCTTAATCCTTGGTCCTTGTACCTGGGTCCTTAGCTTTTATTGATATCGCGGTGGGAGGTGTGCACCAGGTATTTTAACGCTTGGAAGTGAGAACTGAACTGGTTGGCCATGACCACTGAACGATGCTTGCCGCCGGTGCACCCGAAACCGATATTGAGGCGGGCCTTTCCTTCTTTTTCATAAAGAGGAATCAGGAAATTCAACATGTCAATTGATTTCTTCAGAAATTTTTTGCTTGCCGCGTTGTCGAGAACATATTTTTGAACCGCCGGATTATGTCCGTTATGATTTTTCAATGATTCGACAAAATAAGGATTGGGCAGGAATCTCACGTCGATCACCAGATCAGCGTCAGCCGGCAATCCGTAGCGGTAGCCGAAAGACACCACGTTGATGATCATTCTCTTTTTCCTCGATGACGGCAGGAATTTTCTCTGGACGATATCTTTGAGCTGATGAACATTGATGGTGGTTGTATCGATGATCGTATCGGCCATCTGTCTCAGCGACGACATTTTATCCACTTCCGTCTGAATCCCCTCCGCGATCGATCCGGTCGGAGAGAGCGGATGGATTCGTCTGGTCACACTGTACCTGAGCAGCAGGGACTCTTCGCTGGCCTCCAGGAAAAGAATCTCAATTTTATATCCCTTTTTCTTCAGTCTCTCAAAAACAAGTTCGTATCTTTCCGTGAAATTCTTCTCCCGCAAATCCATGACCATGGCCACCCGTTTAATTTCCGGTGACGACTGAAGGGTCATGGCAATGAATTTCGGCAGCAATATGACGGGGAGGTTGTCAATGCAGAAAAACCCGATATCTTCAAGCGCTTGGAGAGCCGTACTCTTGCCGGATCCGGACAGGCCTGTGATGATGACAACATGGATATTTTTCAATTAACCGACCTCTTTCAATTTCAGGATGGCTTTTTTTAGCAGATTCTTATTGAAAAATCCAGTTCGGGGAATCGCAATCCGGACGTAAGGCAAGGGGGTCTCGATTATTTTCTTTTCGAGCAGGCTCAATTTTGTCTGTCCGTTATCCGATCTGATCAGCTCGATGACGCCGGCAAGTTCTGTTTTGTCCTTCTTCTGCGACGGCTCTAGCACGCTGTCAACCAACTTGATTCCCCTTTGGGACGTATGAAAATATTTTTTAATTTTCGGATGCCCGGAAATGACAAGCTCTCCGGTTTGTTTTTTCTTAATCACAACCAGATCGTCCGCAATCCACAAACAGTTTTTTGACACAACTTGCAACGCGGCCGTCGTTTTGCCGATGCCGCTGGGTCCGGTAATCAGAATACCTCGTTCCCCTACCTCCAGGGCAACACCATGGACGGTAATGCGGTTCATGATTTTTTCCTGAAGGAGCGTCTTGATCCTGCTTTCCAGAAGATGATCAGGCAAAGTGGAAGCTGCTGCAGGCAACTGATGATGCTTTAGTTCATCGCGAAGGAAAACCGGCAACGAGTCGCTGTCAGAAAAGACTAGCATGGCCGTTCCGCAACTCTTGAGATGCAAAAATAACCCTGTCCGAAAGGATACACCGCCGGTCATCAGCCTGTTTATCGCTGGCGATGAAAGGACAAGAATCGCGCCTTCACGGTGTTTTGCCGACGCAATTCTCCGGCAGCATTTGACATATAAATCATGAAAAGGTTTTTTCAACAAACGGGGTTGGTGGATTTTCCGAATCCCTAAATAAGGCAGACGATCCCGAAAGATCTGTTCCGGCTTAATCACTTTATTTTGGGAACGGCTCTTACACGGGGCAAGACTCATCCTGTTCGACAATCGCTTTGTATAAATCGCTTTTTGTTTTCGCTTCGATAAGTTTTTTTCGGAAATTTGGAGTCTTCAACATTTTTGAAATTTTCGCCAGGGCTTTTAAATGCTGTCCTGTTGAATTTTCCGGCGCCAACAGCAAAAAGAAAAGATGGACCGGTTTCCCGTCAATCGCGTCGAAAGCAATTCCCTTTTTACTGCGTCCGAAAGCGACAACCAGCTCATGAAGGTCCGAAACCTTGCCATGGGGTATGGCAACACCATCACCAATCCCTGTCGAGCCAAGTTTTTCTCTTTGCTGCAGGACGTCGATTGCCCTGGCCTTGTCGATCTTCAAACCGCTGTTGATCAGAACATTAATCAGTTCCGCAAGAACGTCCTTTTTGGAATTCGACGAAAGGTTTTCGCTGAGATATTCGTTTTTAAAAATTTGATCCAGTCGCATTTGTTCAACCTGACCCTGTAAACTGAAACACCATTTTTATGTCATGTATCTACCATTGATAACGGGGGGCACGCATTGAAGTGTCCTGCACCCGGTTAGATTTATTTCCCGTTAACTGTTCGTTTCGATATGGGCAATATGCCCGTCATCCAGCCGATATACCAGGCTGACTTTTTCCGATGCGGTATCCCGGTAAATCAAAAACCGGGCTTTACTGCCTTCCATCTCCAGAACAGCTTCCTCAAGGGACATGAGTTTTAATACAACCTTACGGGTTTCTACCACTTTTGCCGCGGAATCTTCCTCTTCCATGCTTTCATCAGTTTTCGGACTACCGTGGCGAATGCTTCGCGGCTTATGCTCCCTGTTTTTCTCTCTCTGCTTCTTGAGCTGTTTTTCAATTTTATCAATGCAGCTGTCCACCGCAAGATGCATATCCTTGGCCTCTTCTTTGGCATTTACATTCCAACCATTGGCACTCAGATTAATTTCCACAACATTACGAAACTTTTCCGTTGAGAGAACGACATGGGCTTCAGAAGGCACATCAAGGTATTTCTTCAGTTTAACGATTCTTTCCTCTACGTAGGTTTTTTGCCAGTTCTCCCCTTCACTCGTTCTGAAAGTTACGGAAATATTCATCATTTTCCCTCCATGGTTAAAAATTAGGCAGCCAGAAACCCCATTACAGTTTCGCTACCGGCAACAAAGGTCAGTCATATAGTGGCGACCAAACCAAAAGTCAACCGGAATTTTCCCTTTATGGTTATTATACCGCTATTTTTAAGAGATGACTTTAAAAATATTTCTTCCTCTTGGACGACGGCAATATCCCAATCATTTCCCTGTATTTGGCGACTGTGCGTCGGGCAATATCAATGTTTTTGGCCTTGAGCAAGTCTACGATTTCACAATCACTGTAAGGTTTTTTGGGATCTTCCCCGGCAATCAGATGCCGGATTTCTTCTTTGACGCTTTTCGAGGCGATGTTTTCACCGGACGTCCGCTGGATAGAACTGCCGAAAAAGTATTTCATTTCAAAAATACCGCGGTGAGAATGCATATATTTATTGGTCACAACACGGCTGATGGTTGATTCGTGCATTTCCACGTCGTCGGCGATATTTCTCAAAACCAGCGGTTTTAGATAATCGATGCCTTTGTCAAAGAATTCTTTCTGATGTTTTACGATACTTTCCGCCACTTTGTAAATCGTTTTATGCCGCTGCTGAATGCTTTTGATCAGCCAGGTGGCCGACTGTATCTTGTCCCGGATATACTTTTTCCCGTTTTCTTCTTCCGCCCGGTCCCGGCTTCCGATGCCCGCCATGATTTCACGATAAAAATTACTGATACGCAGACGCGGCAAACCATCATCGTTGAGAACAATCTTATAGTCATCTCCTGATTTAACAACATACACGTCCGGAATAATAGACTGAACTCTCTCTTCCGAATAGACAGCGCCGGGCTTCGGATCCATCTTGCTGATGAGCAAAACGGCCGTTTCCACCTCCCTCAGAGGAACTTTCAGTTTTCTGGCAATATGAATGTAATTTTTCAGTTCGAGGTCTTTCAGGTGCTCACGGATAATTACTTCCAGGAGAGGATTTTCCTTTGCCAACATTCGGGCCTGTATCAACAGGCATTCCTGGAGATTGCGGGCCGCCACGCCGGACGGGTCAAATTCCTGAACTTTTTTTAAAACCGCCTCCACGTAATCTTCACTGACATTTTCCAACTGGGCGATTTCCGAAAGGGTCGCACATAGATAGCCGTTGTTGTCCAGATTGCCGATGATCTGAGAACCGACACGCACTTCTTCTTCCGTAAAGGGCGACAGTTTCATTTGCCACATCAGGTGCTCAACCAGGGAAGGACTTTCCGTGAGAACGTTGTCCAGGGTTGGGGCCTCCCCGTCCGCACGGTCGTAAGAAACCCCGACAGGACCGTAGTCTTCCAGATAATTATTCCAGTCAAACTCCTCCCGGCCGTCTCCCTCGCCGGTCAGTTCTGCCGTACGTTCAGGAAGCTTGCTGTCTTCTTTTTCAACGGACTGGACATCATCTTCGACATCGGCACGAACCTCCTCAGCGCTGACCTCATCCGCCGTCACTTCTTCCAGCAGTGGATTTTCTTCGATTTCCTGATTGATCGTGTCCACCAGTTCTTGGCGGGACAGGATCAAAAGCTTGATCGCCTGCTGCAGCTGCGGCGTCATGATCAGCTGTTGGGAAAGTTTTAAGTTCTGTTTCAGTTCGAAGGCCATAATCAACTTTCACATATCCGTCTGGTTCTACAAGTTAAAATCTTCGCCCAAATAAAATTTCCTGGCCAATTCACTCTGTGCGATGGCATCCGGGTCCCCGTGAACAAGAATTTCTCCCTCATTGACGATATAGGCACGGTTGCAGCAGTACAGTGTTTCCCGGACATTGTGATCGGAAATGATAATTCCGATCCCCTTGTTTTTCAGTTTTTCAATGATCTTCTGGATATCGGCCACCGCCAGAGGATCAATGCCGGCAAAAGGCTCATCCAGCAGAATGTATTTTGGTGAAGTCACCAGAGCCCTGGTTATTTCCACCCTTCTTCTCTCGCCGCCGGACAAAGAATAAGCATAATTTTTCGCCAGGGAAGTGAGATCCAGTTCGCCCAGAAGCTCCTTGAGCCTCTCCTTTCTCTCACTTTCACTTATATCAAGTGTTTCCAGAATCGCCAATATATTTTCTTCGACGGTCAGCTTACGGAATACAGACGGCTCCTGGGGCAGATAATTCAAGCCTTTTCGCGCCCGTTTATACATCGGGTATCGGCTGATATCTTCACCATCCAGGTAGATTTCACCCCCGTCCGGCCTGATCAGACCGACGATCATATAAAATGTTGTCGTCTTTCCGGCACCGTTGGGGCCCAGAAGACCCACGACCTCACCCGGAGAAATTTCCAGGTCAATATGGTTGACCACTTTCCTCCTGCTATAAATTTTAGTTAGCCCCTTCGCCGATAAATGGCTCATTTCTTATTCACCGTCTTTGTACCGGGTTTGGCTTCCGTTGCTTTCTGGTCTTCCGGATGAATAATCGCCGTTACCCTTTCCGAATTTTCGGCGGTACACCTTTCCACTTCACCCCGGTTTTGATCAAGATAAACCGTAACTTTGCATCCTTTAACTGTGTTCTTCCCCTGCTTCAGAAGGGCATTTCCGGTCATCACGATCCGGGAGGTGTCGTGATAATAAACCGCTTCGTTCCCGGTGGCAGACATGTCCTTTTGCGTGACAATGACGTTCCCTTTCGCCTCAATTTTGTCCAGTTCCCCGGTTCCTTCCATAATTTGCGCTCCGGGTTTTTCTTTTGGGTTTGGCTGTTTTTTATAGTAAATCGCCAGGCGGTCCGTTTTCAGCTGGACATCCCCCTGTTTGGCAACAGCATTCCCTGAAAAAATAACCACATTTTTTTCCTGATACGCCTCCATTTTATCGGAGACAACCTCTATCGGCGCGTCTTTACGCAGGATGGTTTTTTGATCAAAACCCACTTGTGCCCACGCCAGCGTATGGGCAGGAAGTAAAATCAAAATCATGAAGAGATATATTTTCTTTGCATTCATAAATTATCCTGATCAGTGTAACCTGGCCCGGACACCGGAAGAGAGAATGAGCTCTCCCTTATCGATGAAGATGATCAGTCCGACAGCCTGTATTTTCATTTTATTATTTTCCATGACGATCGGTGCGTCGGTATAAATTTTTCTCTGGTCATTGGCGTAGCGAAGATAATCTGTCGTAAACCGGTCACCCGAATCGGAGGTAATCACCACGTCACCTGTTATTTCAAGGTCCTTTTTATCCGTCAGCATTTTGCCCTTTTTACCCGTCATGACATATACTTTACCCTCCTCCGTGGTCGCCTGAATCCGAACCTGTTCAAAAAGGGCAAGATTCTTCTTTTTCTGATACTGTCCGCTTTTGGCCTTTACATCCCAACGGATCTTATTCTGTCCTACCTCCGTAAATACAAAATCCTGAATGCGGATATCCGCCTCATCAGGCATGATTTTGATGACATTTTCTTTCTTCCTGCCGGTTCCCTGCATAATGCCGAAGACGGCCACCACAGCCACAACGATGCTGATAAGCGCGATTACAATGATTTTTACTTTTTTTTTGCCCGGTTTCATCATGTTCATTTACAATTATGAATATTCTTTCATTCACGATGATTTCTTTATATCACTCACTATTGTCTTTTGTAAAGTAATTCAGGGAAACCGGGGTATTCAGGACAAGTCCGCCCGTCACCGGGAATGCAACAGACTGTATCAAGACTGGCCGGAAATTCTTAAACCGATCAAGCCAACGACAATCAGCAGAAATGACAAAATCCGCATCATGGATGTCGAATCGTTAAATGCGAGAATTCCGATCAGAAAAGTTCCCACCGTGCCGATGCCCGTCCAGACCGCATAGGCCGTTCCGATCGGAATGGTTCTTTGAGCCAGCCACAAAAACAATCCACTCAGAGACATACAAACTATCGCCATCAGGATAAAGGCCATCCTGTGCGACGTGGTCTGAGACAGTTTAAAGCCCAGCGGCCAGCCGATTTCCAGAATTCCGGCAATGAGCAGATAAGTCCACGCAAGTGTCATTCATATCTTCCGGCAAGAAGAGATCCGTTGCTCCATTTTTTTTACGATCAAATGAGTTCCGTAAAATCATACCGTTTAGCGACTTCAGCCCAGTGATTCTGAGCTACAAGCAACATGTCGCATATTTCCCTCACCGCTCCCTGCCCCCCCCTGTTGACCGTAACATAATCAACCGTTTTTTTCACCAAATCCGTCGCATCGGCAACGGCAGCGGAAAATCCGGCCAGTTTCAACACGGGAATATCGACGATGTCATCCCCCATGTATGCAATCACATCCGGTGTCAGGTTGTTCATCTGAAGAATCCTGTTGAAAACTTCCTTTTTATTCAACGCCCCCTGATACACCTCAGTGATTTTTAAATCACGGGCCCGGTGGTCCACCACGGCCGATGTCCGGCCGGTCAGAATGGCAACCTGTATACCATAGCGCTGAATCATGACCAGCCCGTGACCATCACGGACGTAAAAGTTCTTTGTTTCACGACCTTCGCTGTCCATGATAATTCTGCCGTCAGTCATCACTCCGTCCACGTCCAGAATCAGCATCTTTATCTTTTTAAGTTTCTCCTGAATCTTTTTTTTTGACATCGCCTTTTCCCTTAAGTCTGACATTCTAATAGCCTACAGCCTAAAAGCCTTTCTTTACCACCTCATCAATCTGCTTCAACGTTGTCAGCATCTTCTCCAGAGAATGCAGATAAAGCGAATTGGCGCCGTCACAAAGCGCTTTTTCCGGGTCGGGGTGGACTTCCATGAAAATCCCATCCACACCAGCAGCTACTGCCGCCCGCGCCAGATAAGGCACCATGTCCCGCTGCCCCCCGGAAGAGGTACCCGCACCGCCCGGCAACTGAACGGAGTGCGTAGCGTCAAAAATGACGGGGTAACCCATCGCCCTCATAATCGGCAATGCCCTTACATCAAACACAAGGTTGTTGTATCCGAAGGAAGCACCTCGCTCTGTAATTAAAATGTTTTCGTTTCCCGCGGATTTGACCTTGTCCAGGATGTTGGCAACATCCCATGGAGCAAGAAACTGACCTTTTTTTATGTTGATCACTCGCGCTTTTTTCGCAACCTCAACCACAAAGTCCGTCTGGCGACACAAAAAGGCCGGTATCTGCATCACATCCAAAACGCCTGTCGCCAGTTCAATTTCCTCAAAACGATGCACATCGGAGAGAACGGGAACGCCGGCTGTTTCCCTGATTTTCTTTAAAATGGCCAGCCCCTCCTGCGCACCCGGCCCTCGGTAAGAATGAATGGATGTCCGGTTGGCCTTGTCATAAGACGCTTTGAAAATGAATGGAATGTCCAGTTTTGACGTCAATTGCTTCAGGTAAACGGCAATGTCCATGGCTGCCGCTTCATTTTCAATGACACAGGGACCGGCAATCAAAACAAATCCGACCGGTCCACCGATTGAAAAATTATGGAGTTTCACCTGCTTCATCATGTTCTCCTGCATTTTTATTTTTTCCCCTCATAAGTTGAATGCGCAGCTTCGGGATTCTGGAGGCCACTCGTGTCCCGGGATTGATCTCGTAGGCATTTCTATACGCCTGCAGGGCTTTTTGGTAAAGTCCCTTCTTTTCATAAGCGTTTCCCAGCGCCGCGTATATTTCATCATTAGTTTTTTCATATCTCAGGGCTATTAAATAATTAAGAATCGCCTTGTCCCAATTTTTCTGGGCGGCATAGGCCTTTCCCCGGCTGACGTATAAAGAAGTCTGAATGGAATTGGGGGAGGTCCCCTGCTGATTTTTCTTCGTCCCGGGACTCTTGCCATCACTCACATCTGCTGCTTTTTTGCTCACCGGGGAGGCCTTACCCGAATAGCGCGACGCTTCTTTTTCTTTTCCCATCTTCCTGTAGGCAAAGGCCAGATTATTATACATCGTCTGGTCCTTCGCGCCCAGCCGGATTGCTTTTTCGTAATTTTCAGCCGACCGGGCATACTGATTCATTTCGCCGTATGCAAAGCCCGTTTTGGCAAAGATCGATGCCTTCTGCGGAAATTTTTTACCCAGTTTTTCATAATAACGAACGGCCTGATCGTATTTTTTACTTTTCAACGTAAGGTCTGCCGCACGCTCCAGGGCATCCGTATCCTCCGGACTGATCTTCAGAACATGCAGATACTCCCTCAAGGCGTCATCCGCCATCTTTCTTTTTTCATAGGCCACGGCCAGGTTAAAGTGGACCACGGGTTGGTCAGGCATCAGGACCGCGGCTTTCTGTAAATGCTGCATTTCTTCTTTCAACCGGCCAAGACCTGCGTACGCAGCAGCCATACTGGCATGTACTGCTCCATCCTGCGGCTGTATTTTGACGGCCTGTTCGTAACTTTCAATCGCCCGGCTGTATTTCGCTTTTTTCAGGTAGGAATTTCCCATCGCCTTCCAGGCCGCAGCTGCATCCGGCGAATGCTTTGCGAGATATCGGTATTGTTCTGCCGCGGCATCTTCCTTCCCGGCGTTCTCATAAATTCCGGCCAGTATCATTCTGATTTCCTGGTTGCCCGGTTCAATCTGCACGGCCTGCAAATAGGACTGCGCCGCCTTGTCCCATAACTTCTTTTGACTGAAGGCAAGTCCCATCATGGCAAAGGACTCGGTATCCCGCGGCTGTTTCACGACAAGACCGGACAATACCCGAATGGCGGGATCATACTGATTCCCTTTCAGATAGCAGCGCGCCAGTTCTTTCATTGCCGCTGTATCATCCGGTTTAATGCGCAAAACCTCTTCATAAAGAGATGCCGCCTCATCCGGCCTGTTGTGCTTCTGATAAATGCCCGCCAGAATCCTGCGCACACCCGCGTCTTCTTTATTTTGGGAAACTGCCTTCTTTAAGAATTCAATCTGCGCGCCAACATCTTTGTTCTCCCTGGCAAACCTCAACCAGTCCTGCGGTTTAATCACGATCCGCAGCGGCACAGCGGCAATCATTTCCTTCTGATAAGAAACATTGATCCGGTAAAGGTTGACGGCCTGCACGTCTTTGACTCCCGCGTCGCTTTTCATGATCCTGTTCACCAGATCAATCCCGCGGAACAATACACCGATCTGATTCCCTTCTTTACCCATGCCTTCAATCATGACCGACGTGTATTTACCGGCCAGATCGTCACTGTCTACAGATTTGATGACAAATTCATCACGATAGCTGATTTCCAGTGTTTCATCCGCGCCCACCTGAATGTCCGTCCCGTTTTTTTCTATCCGCAGGAAATAGAAATCAGGCTTGGCGTTGAACACGTAATGGGAAAAAGCATTGATTGCCCTGTGGGCAAAGAAGACACCGGACTGAAAAACCTGCGGACGGGCATACAGGAAAGACGCCAGCAGCACGATGGCAACCGTGACGGTCACCACACCCGCGATCATGAGTTTGTCCGGCCCCCTTTTCTTTTTCCTGTCATCATGAATCATGAATCAACCCCTGGGATGATATTTCCTGTGAATTTGCGTCAGGTGATCTCTCGTCACGTGCGTGTAAATCTGCGTCGTCGAAATATCGGAATGTCCAAGCATGACCTGAACCGCCCTTAAATCAGCTCCTCCTTCCAGAAGATGGGACGCGAAAGAGTGACGAAATGTATGCGGGTGAACGTTTTTTTGCAAGCCCGCTTTTCTCACATAATGAATAATTATTTTCCAGAGCCCCTGGCGGGTAAAGGCTCCCCCGAAACGGTTCAGGAACAAGACGTCTGTCGTTCTTGATTTTACCAGTTTCGGACGGGCTTCGTCCACATAGCGGCGGACACTATCGTAGGCGGTCTTGCCGATGGGAACGACCCTTTCCTTGCCGCCCTTTCCCATGACCGTCAGGAAACCCACCTGCCAGTTGATGCTGTTCATGGTTAAACCGGCAAGCTCCGATACGCGCAGTCCCGTAGCATAAAGAAGTTCCAGCATCGCGCTGTCCCTCTGTGCCTTGGGCGTCTCTTCACCCGGCTGGGACAAAATCAGGTTCATCTCTTCTTTACTCACCGTATCGGGCAGTCGCATCCAGACCTTGGCCAGTTCAATATTGGCCAGCGGTGATTGATCCACCACTTTTTCCTGCAGAAGAAATTTATAATATCCCCTCAGGGCAGCCAGCGCCCGGTTCATCGAATTGGCCGACAATCCTTCACCCTTGATCTGCACAAGAAACTCAACGACTGTTTCGGGGACAACAAAGCGCGGATTGTCTATCCCCCTTTGCTCCAGAAAGGAAGCATATCGATTCAGATCCCGCCCGTAGGCCTCCAGGGTATTGCCGGCCGCCCCTTTCTCGATCAGGAGATGATTTAAATACCTGTCCAATAAGTCCCGCATGAACGTTTTTTACGCAAATATCCTGTTTATGTAAAGTTTTTTTGTTGACAGAACAGCCGATCTTGTAGAAAAGGATAACATCATTTTCAACCGGGGGAGAAAAAATGAAAAAAATCGTTATTGCTTCCGATCATGGCGCGGTCGATCTTAAAAACGAAATCGCCGATTTTTTAAGAAAAAAGAATTATGAGGTCACAGACATCGGAACTGAGGGGCCTGCAGCAGTGGATTACCCGGATATCGCGCTCGCTGCTTGCACGGAGTTTAAAAACGGCGGATACGGTTTCGGGATTCTTCTGTGCGGCACAGGCATCGGAGTCACGATTGCCGCAAACAAAGTCAAAGGCATCCGCTGCGCGCTCCTTTTCGATCTTTTCAGCGCTGAAATGGCCAAAGCCCACAATAACGCCAACTTCATTGCTTTCGGCGGCAGAATCAAATATGCCGTCCCGGTCCATGAGATGATCGAGAAATTTATCAGCACATCTTTCGAAGGGGGACGTCACGAACGGAGAATCGCCAAGATAACGGCTATGGAAGAGTAGTGCTGGTCTTGCCGAAAACATTCTTCCACCGCGGGAAAACCGACTCAACAGATGCCAGCCTTCCTGCATAAATCGTATTGACAGAACCTGCATTTTCAGGCATGGGCAACTGCCAAGATATTGATCATCAAAATTGTATTTGATTCAGATCCCCAAAAGATTGTTGTACGGGCGCCAAAAACATGAATTGATGCAATGCGCACAAGAGGCCATTCATGACATTTATACGGCACAAAGTGAACAGCAGGGTCGTCCAGGATCTGAAAAAACGGTCCACCATCGGCATTATATTCTATATCGTTTTATCCATTATTGTGACCTGCGCCGATGGCTTTTACTCCAGACATCTATTTGCTTCCCTGGTCTTTTTTTTCTCCAACCTGGGCATTTGCGTTTTCCGGCTGGTCCACCTGGTGATCGCCCGGAAGATGGGAGAACCTTACGAAATCGTCAACCGGGGGATTTTTTACGTCAGTGTCGTCATCACCGCTCTGGTCTGGGGATGCATGCTGGCCTACGTTGAAATCCTGAACAATGAGCATGTGACACAGCTGATGATGAACGTGTGTATATGCGGTCTGTCCGCGGGCGGCGTGGTCGCATTCATTCCCGACCGAAGGCTTGCCATTCTTTTTAACCTTGCCATGCTGATGCCGGCAACGACAGCCCTTCTTGTGAACAGATTGAATCCGCCGCTCACCATCATGATATGTTTGTTTTCTGTATACCTGGTTCTGATTGCTATACGCGGGAACAAGGAATACTGGAATGCTCTGGAAAATGAATATCTGCTGGAGGTCAAATCCGAGGAAATGACCCGATTGAGCAACACAGATGCCCTGACCGGCCTGTCCAACCGGCGGCATTTCAATGAGGCGCTGGAACGGGAATGGAAGCGTTCAGGCCGTAATCAGAGCCTTCTTTCCCTGATCATCCTGGACATTGATTATTTCAAAAAAATCAATGACACCTATGGCCATCAGGTGGGAGACGAATATTTGAAAAAGATCGCGGAAACCCTGGTTTCCGTTTTCAAACGGGATTCTGATATTGTGGCACGATACGGCGGTGAAGAGTTCGCGGTGCTTCTGGTTGACTCGGATGTCGAACAGACCATCCATCTGGCTGAAGCGGCCATCCACAGCATCGCGGCCATGACCTTGGATCATCTGGGTGAAAAAGTCAGCACAACCATCAGTGCCGGGGTCAACTGCCGCATCCCCGACCACACCGCCGTACCTGACAGCATCATCCTGGGCGCTGACAAGGCCCTTTACGCCGCCAAAGAAAGAGGAAGAAACCAGGTTGTCTTTTTTGGATGAACAACACCTGTCTGTCCTCCCTTCATTATGATAGAAGATCCGTCTCTTTACTTTTAACGGCGGGACGCCGGATTTCCGGCAGTTGTGCCTTGACTTCCACCAAACATCGATGCTATTTTTTAATCATGGCTGATTTCCCAGACAAAAAAAAGATCCGTCAGGTCTTCCGGAATGTGCAGAAGCATCGCCAGATTGAAGCGCTCATCCGTCAATTTTCATCCAATAAAGAAGATATCCGCCTGATGGCCCTAGATCAGGTTGACCTGTCCTCCTGCCGCAACGTTCTCGAAATGGGCTGTGCGTTCGGTGCATTTACAGAAGCGCTGAGAGGACGGCTCCACCCGGAAGCAACCATCACCGGCATGGATATCATTGCCGAGTATGAGCCGTTTTTTCTCGAAGCCTGCAAACGCGCCGGTTATCCGGGAACATTTTCATCCAGCGGCGTCGGCGCAATAAAGAAATGCCCGGACGCCTCTTTCGATCTGATCATCTGCAGCTTCGCCCTTTATTTTTTTGTGGAGATGATCCCGGACATCGCCCGTGTGCTGAAAAAAGACGGCACCTTCATTACCATAACCCATGATCAATGCAACATGCATGAACTGATTGACCTCACACGAAGGACCCTGGAAGAATACCAGATGCTTGCCAGTCATCAGTTTCTGCCCGTCGAGGTCATCCTCAAGCAGTTTTCAGCTCAAAACGGCGAAGCATTACTCCGTCCGTATTTTAGCGGCATCCAAAAACTGGATTTTAAAAATTCCCTCGTTTTTCAACCCTGGGAAATTTATTTCTTTATCGACTATTATCAGTTCAAGAGTCCTTTTTTCCTTTCCGGCACGGGGGCCCATAAAAAAACCATCGTCAACAAACTCATGAATAAACTGCAGGACACCGTCACCGAAAGCAAGGTCATCACCATGTGCAAGGATGACGCCATTTTCATTTGCACAAATCCCGAGACACCAAAGGGGAGCGCATGAAGAAAAAACGTAAATTCTGCATATACTGCGGCGGACAAATAACCAAAAGCAAAGAAGACGATGTCCTCAGGGACTGCTGTTCGAGTTGTCACTGCTTCTTTTATGACAACCCGCTGCCGGTCGTATCCGCCATTGTGGACGAATCAAGGAAGATTCTCCTGGTCAAGCGGGACCGGGCACCCTTTAAGGGTCACTGGTGTCTGCCGACCGGATTTGCCGAAGCGGGTGAAAGCATTGAAGATGCAGCTTTGCGCGAATTGATGGAAGAAACGGGGGTAAAAGGCAGGATCAGCAGGCTGCTGGACGTTGATTCATACAAAAGCCGCTTTTACGGGGACCTGCTTTTTTTAACTTTTGTTGTGGATAAAACCGACGGCAAAGTTATGGCCGGAGACGATAGCGCCCAGGCGAAATTCTTTCCGATCAAGGAGATCCCCCCCCTGGCTTTTCGGTCCAACAGGCGCGCACTGGAGGCCTATGTTAAGAGCAAAAAGGATTATTGGGCCATCCTTGACGCCATCGAACACCGCGATGACGGCAGGCATCTCCCCCGCCACAGAGACTCTAATGCCCTCACCAGGCGCCTGCTCAATGTCATCTTGAAAAACAAGGAGAAAATGATCAACCAGTGGATTGAAGAAATGACAACCAGCCCTTCCACCTCTGAATATCACGGCTACGAAATACACGTCCTTTATAATATTTGCGATAAAATCATATCGCAGATCACGCTCTGGCTGGGAAATGCTTATGATATCGAACGCATAAAGAATTTCTACATCAAGCTGGGAGTGGAAAGAAAGAAAGCCGGCGCCAAAATCAGCGGGGTGCTGAGTGCCTTGAGCCTGATTCGCAAGCACATCTGGGATGTGGCCCTCGCCCAGGGCGCTCTGCAAAAAAATCTCGATCTCTACATGACGTTTGAACTTCAGAGGCGCATGACTATTTTTTTCGATCTGGCCACTTTTTACATTACAAGAGGTTATGAAGAGCATGAAGCCGCCCGGACCCGGAACACTCTCCCTGCAGGGAAACGACTCCACAGATCATCTTCACGGGACTGAACCTTTAATTCAAACGGATTGACCGGACAAGCCGCAGCATCAGCGTTTGGGCCATTCGCGACCCCCTGCCGTGCATGCCGACATCCATCATTATCTTATTGACATCAAATCAACGTCCATGATAGAAGTGCATGCAAGACTGTATAACTGCACAAAGAATATCCTGTCAATTTTGTTTATCAGACGCATGATAATCAGATTGCCGACGGATGAAGGAGTGGCCTTTGAAACTGAGCGATGTAAAAGATATCCTGGATGCGGAAGTCATCGTTGGTGAAGAAAATCTGGATATGGAAGTGAAAACAGCCTTTGGAGCTGACCTGATGAGTGATGTGCTGGCATTTGCCAAATCCGGCAGCCTGCTGCTTACCGGCTTGACCAACACCCAGGTTATCCGAACCGCGAATGTTCTGGACATCGCCGCTATTATTCTGGTGAGAGCCAAACAGCCGTCTTCAGAAACCATAGCATTGGCCAGAGAGCTGAAAATTCCCATCCTGACCACAAAATACATATTATTCGAAACCGCGGGCCGTTTATATGCGAAAGGAATTGTCGGATGCCTGCCAAAAGTTGAAAATACCAGTGGGCGAACCTAATCAGAACCTTTACAATGGCAGTTTTACGATCGAAGGCGGCAATTTTAACTGCGCCGGTATTGTGTCAACCAGTATCAAATCCATCCTGCAAAAGCTGGGAATTCCCGGCGATCTGGTCCGAAAAGCCGCAATCGTTTCCTACGAGGCGGAAATTAATGTCGTATCCTATGCCAAGAAGGCTGTCGTCAATCTGATGGTGGTTCCCGGTTCGGTGAATATTGAGGTCATCGACGAAGGGCCGGGTATCCCCAACATTGAACTGGCGATGCAGGAAGGCTGGTCCACGGCCGATCAGCGAATCCGGGAAATGGGTTTTGGCGCGGGCATGGGTCTTTGCAATATTAAAAATTATTCCGACGAATTCCACATTTCCTCGGAAATCGGCAAAGGCACCCATCTGAAAATGATCATTCAAACACCGTAATCTTTTTTACAAAGGGCTCCATCATGAAAATTGAAGATTTAGTTCAGGCACTGCAATTAGAGGTCAAGTGCGGCAAAGATTATCTCAACCGGGAAGTGACCGGCGGCTACACGGGAGACCTCCTGAGTGACGTCATGGGCAATGCCCGGGAAGGCTACATCTGGATCACCCGCCAGGTGCATCAGAATATCGTCGCGGTCGCCAGTCTCAAGGAACTGGCGGGAATCATCCTGATTAATTCGTGCCAGCCGGCTCCCGACACACTGGAAAAGGCTGAGGCGGAAAAGATCCCTGTTATGGTATCGGGTTTGCCCGCCTTTGAAATCTCAGGCCAGATCTACAACCTGCTGACATTAGCCGGCTGATTGCCGGGACCATCCTCCCTGAACAATCCGCCCGCATACAGCTTCCAACGGTGAAAACCGATGTTGAAAGTTTTCAATTGTGATCTTCATATCCACACCTGCCTGTCGCCCTGTGCGGAGCTGGACATGCATCCCCGGGCCCTGGTGGAAAGAGCGCTGGAAAAAAACCTCGACATGATTGCCATCAGTGACCATAATGCATCCGCCAATGTCCGGTACGTCATGGCAGCGGCCGCCGGGAAAAATATTCAAATCATCCCGGCCATGGAAATCACGACCAGTGAAGAAGTTCACCTGCTGGCTCTCTTCGGTTCCCTGCCGGATCTCCTGAAACTTCAGTCGGTCATCGATCAGCACCTGTTCGGGGAAAATGACGAAACGCGTTTCGGCGTTCAGGCCATCGTCAACGAACTGGGCGAAGTGGAGGGATTGAACAATCAGCTTCTTATCGGAGCAACGGACTTATCCATTGATGACACCGTTGCGATGATTCATCAGCTGGGCGGTCTTGCGATCCCGGCGCATATTGACCGGGAAAGTTTCAGCGTGCTGAGCCAGCTGGGCTTCATTGATGATCATGCTCATTTTGACGCGCTGGAAATATCGAAATTAACCGGTATCCGTCAGGGTCGCCTGCAATACCAGGAGCTGGACCGGTATCCGTTTGTCACTTCATCGGATGCCCATTTCATTCGGGACATCGGCAGTTCAACCACAAAAATTCTGATGGCCGAACCCGGTTTTACCGAACTGGGCATGGCCTTTTCGGCACAAGACGGCCGCCGCATTCTGGAGGAGTCATGCTGACCCTTTCCGATCATATTCTGGACATTACCGAAAATTCCATCCGTGCCGGAGCGAAGCTGATTGAAATCAGCGTTGACGAGGATTCTGAAAACAACTTGCTCACGATCGAAATAAAAGATGACGGCCACGGCATGGACCAGAACACTGTTCAAAAGGTTCTAGATCCTTTTTATACAACCAAGACGGTCAGGCGCATAGGACTGGGACTGCCGCTTCTCAAAGACGCAGCCGAACGATCAGGCGGAACATTTCAGATAAATTCACAAGAAAATCAAGGGACTACAGTAAAAGCCACGTTTGGTCTCCGTCATCTGGACCGGCAGCCGCTGGGCGCTATAATTAACATAATGGTAATTCTCATTATTTCTAATTCTGATATTGATTTTTTTTACAAACACAGGCATAATGACCGGCGGTTTGAAATGGATACGCGAGAAATCCGTAAGGAAATCGAGGATGTTCCTATAAATCATCCCCAGATAATCAAATATATTCGGGGCACAATGGAAGAAGGATTACGCGAAATCGAACCGGAAGCATAGAGCGCCCCGCAAGATCGAGGAGGAATCAATGAAAGCCGAAGAAACAGAATTGTTGGAAGAGTTCACCCCGGAACAGATCGCCAAACTGGACAGCATCATCGAAAAATACAAGGGCAAACCGGGTGGACTGATCCCCGTTCTGGAAGAAGCACAGGTCTGTCTCGAGTTTCTGCCTATGCCCGTCCAGAAAAGAATTGCCGCCGGATTGAATCTGCCGCTCAGCCGCGTGTATGGCGTTGTCACTTTTTATTCTTTCTTCACCATGACGCCCCGTGGAAAATATACCGTTAGAGTCTGCCTGGGCACAGCCTGTTACGTGCGAGGAGGAAAGGCGCTTGCTGAAACTCTGGAAAAACAGTTCGGCATCAAGGAAGGTGAAACAACGGCAGACCGCCTGTTCACCCTGGAATCCGTCCGCTGCCTCGGCGCATGCGGCCTGGGACCCGTCATCGTTGTGGGTGAAGACGTTCACGGCCGTGTCAAACCCGGCAAAGTGAAAGAAATACTAAATCAATACAATTAATTTAATATTTAGAAAACGGAGGATACGCCGATGGCGAAACTGACGATTGATGATTTAAAAAAAATCAAGGAAAAAGTACACAATGAAATGTCGCTGCGTGATGGAGACCGCCGCGTCAAAATCACCGTTCATATGGGAACCTGCGGAATTGCTTCCGGTGCGAAGGAAGTCATGGACACACTGCTGGCTGAAATTGATGAAGCCAAAGTTCATGATGTCGTCGTCACCACCTCCGGGTGCATGGGTCTTTGCAGCCGCGAGCCTCTGGTGACCGTAGAGATTATCAATGAACCGCCGATCAAATATGAGTATGTAAATCCTAACAAGATCAGACAGATTTTCAAAAGGCACGTTCTCGCGGGAGAAATACAGACCCCGTTTGTTCTGGCTAAAGGTTCTGAAATCACCAAATAAAAAATAATGAGCGGTCACGTGTTTACAACCATCCGGTTCAATGATCGCTTTGTAAGGAGGATTCTGGATTCATGAAAGTATTTCGTTCACACATACTCATTTGCGGAGGCACCGGTTGTCAGGCTTCCGGCAGTATCGGCGTAAAAAACGCACTTCTGGAGGAAATCGTTAAAAGGAAGCTTACCGAAGACATCAAAGTTGTAGAAACCGGCTGTAACGGTTTTTGCGCTCTGGGCCCCATCATGGTGGTCTATCCGGAAGGGGTTATTTACATCAGTTTAAAACCGGCAGACATTCCCGAACTGGTCGAAGAACACCTCGTCAAGGGCCGAATTGTTGACCGGCTTCTGTACCGTGAACCGGGCACAGACAAAGTCATTCCCACCATGCAGGACATTCCCTTTTTCGCCCATCAGGAACTGAGGGTTTTAAGAAACCGCGGATTGATCGATCCCGAAAAAATAGAAGAATATATCGCCCGTGACGGTTATGCCGGCATGGCCAAGGCGCTTACGGAAATGACGCCGGAACAGATTGTTCAGGAAGTACTGGATTCCGGTCTGCGGGGCCGAGGCGGTGCAGGTTTCCCCACCGGTCTGAAATGGAAGTTTGCCGCTGCATCCAAAGGCGATGTAAAATATGTTTTATGCAATGCCGACGAAGGCGACCCCGGTGCTTTCATGGACCGCAGCGTTCTGGAAGCGGATCCGCACGCGGTTCTGGAGGGCATGGTCATCGCGGCCAAGGCCATCGGCTCCAGCCATGGCTACATATACTGCCGCGCTGAATATCCCCTGGCCATCCATCGTTTGAATATCGCCATCGGACAGGCCAAGGAAGCCGGCCTTCTGGGCCAAAACATCCTGGGCACGGGTTTTAATTTCGATCTCGAAATCTACCAGGGCGCAGGCGCGTTCGTCTGCGGCGAGGAAACCGCTCTCATGACCTCAATTGAAGGAAAACGCGGCATGCCCCGACCCCGTCCGCCCTTCCCTGCCGTGGCCGGCCTGTGGCAGAAACCAAGTATTCTGAACAATGTTGAAACGCTGGCCAATATCGGCCAGGTCATTCTGCGCGGAGCCAAATGGCACGCCGCGATCGGCACGGAAAAAAGTAAGGGCACCAAGGTCTTCGCTCTCACCGGCGACGTCAACAACGTCGGTCTGGTGGAAGTTCCGATGGGCACCAAGCTGGGCACCATCGTTTTTGATATCGGCGGAGGCATCCCCAAAGGCAAAAAATTCAAAGCCGCTCAGCTGGGCGGCCCGTCCGGCGGCTGCATTCCCATTCAGCACTTAAATGCTTCCGTTGACTATGAAAAAGTCGCGGAACTCGGCGCCATCATGGGTTCCGGCGGATTGATCGTCATGAACGAAGACAAGTGCGCGGTCGACATGGCCCGGTTCTTCATGGACTTCTGCCAGGATGAATCCTGCGGCAAGTGCACCCCCTGCCGCGAAGGCACCAAACGCATGCTGAACATTCTGACCGACATTACCAACGGAAAAGGCAAGCCTGGCGACATCGAACTGCTCGAGGAAATGGCCTCCGTTATCAAAAATGCGGCCCTGTGCGGCCTGGGGCAAACAGCTCCCAATCCTGTTTTGAGCACCATCCGCTATTTCCGCAAGGAATACGAAGAGCACATCTACGAGCACCGCTGTCGCGCGACCGTCTGCTCGGCCATGTTCAAGTCCCCCTGCCAGCACACCTGCCCGGTTGAAATGGACATTCCGTCCTATATCGCGCTCGTCCGGGAAGGCCGTTTTGAAGATGCCTATAAGATTCTACTTGAGACCAACCCCTTCCCGTCTGTTTGCGGCCGCGTCTGCGATCACAAATGCCAGTCCAAGTGCCGCCGCGGCAACATGGATGAACCGCTGGCCATCAAGTTCCTGAAACGATTCATCACCGACAACGCGCCCCGTCCCAAAACAGAAGCCGTGCCGGTAACACGCAAAGAAAAAATTGCCGTGATCGGCGGTGGCCCTGCCGGCCTCACTGCTGCGCGCGACCTGGCTTTGCGAGGCTACAAGGTAACGGTCTTTGAGGAACTCAAATATGCAGGCGGCATGCTCCGCTGGGGTATTCCCGCTTACCGTCTGCCCCGCAATATTTTACAGGCCGAAATTGACGACATCACTTCCCTGGGAGTCGAAATCCGCCTCAACACCCGCGTGGGCCGAGACATTTCCTTTAAACAGATGGAAAAAGACTTTGATTATTTCTACCTGGCCACCGGCGCGCACAAGAGCCAGAAAATGCGGGTGCCCGGCGAAGAACTGGGCAATGTTTTCGGCGGCGTCGAATTTCTGAGGGACTTCAACGACAATGAAGAAAAGTGGATCAAAGGAGAAAAAACCCTGGGCAAGAAAGTGGCCGTGATCGGCGGTGGAAATTCCGCGATTGACGCGGCACGCGTCGCCCTGCGTCTCGGTTCTGAAGTCACGATTCTCTATCGCCGACTGAGGCAGGATATGCCGGCGGCGGAAGAAGAAATCAAGGCAGCGGAAGAGGAAGGCATCAAGATTGAATACCTGATCGCACCGCTGAAAATTGACGGGAAAAAAGGCAAGGTCAGCTCCATTACCTGTCAGCGCATGACCCTGGGTGATTTTGATTCAAGCGGACGAAAGAAACCTGTTCCCGTCGAAGGTTCCGAGTTCACGCTGAACGTGGATGCGATTGTTGCCGCTATCGGACAGGTTCCGGACATGAGCTTTGTCGATCAAAAGACCGGCGTTGAAATCAACAAGTGGGACTGCTACACAGTCGGCAAGGGCTATAAGTCCCGGACCACCAATCCCCGCTATTTCGCGGGCGGTGACGCCGAAACCGGTCCCGACACGGTTATTGCGGCCATCGGCGCGGGACACCAGGCGGCCGACGACATCGATATGGCCATTCGCACTGCCAATGGCGAACCTGCTTACGAAAAACCGGCCCGGGAAAAAATCGATGTGCCGCTGGTAATTGATGAAGAATCGATCGAAGCACCGCAGATGCCGATGCCGGAAATGCATCACGATACCCGCAAGACAAATTTTGCGGAAGTGGAACTGGGCTTCAGCCGCGAAGATGCCATAAAAGAAGCCTGCCGCTGTCTGCGTTGCGACGCGTCCGTCTAACGAAGCCGCTGAGAAAAACAATTGCAAAAGAGGTTTGCCCAAACAGGCAAACCTCTTTTTTTTTCACGCCTCAGAATTTGAAAAACGGTTGCAAGACGCCCGATGTTTCGGCGAAATCATCATAATCTTTGTGAATTGATGTATGACGCGCTCGACTAGAGAGACCCCATCGCAACAAGCTCTTTAATATCGATATGCCTGGATTCATCGACCATCAGACCCTCATGAATCAGTTCTAGAACGCGCGGTTTTTCCTCGGGAAACTTGTAGCCTTCGTAATCCATGTGAAAAAGCGTCCCACCGTTTCGACCGGTCCAGGCATTCATATTGTGGTCAAAACAAACCCTTCCTGTTACATTGAGCATTTCAATCATCAATTTTAATTCTTCGAGCCTTTCGTGAGGCGACGAAATGTGAAATCTTCCCTGCCGGTAATCTTCGAAAATCTCCGTGCCCTGTCTTGGCACCAGGGGACGCGAACGGATATAATGGGGATTGATTTCATTTAAAACACGTGCTGTATTTTCCGCATGCTGACGCCAGCGCTCCCTGCCGCCCAGGTCCGGCATCCAGTACTCGGAAAGCTGAAAACCGGCGGCCATGGCCTTTTTCCCGCCATCAATCTGCTCGGCGCTGGTCACTCCTTTGCGTATAATTTTCAAAATTTCATCATCACCCGTCTCCAGCCCGACGTGAATACGGTCAAGGCCTGCTTCCCGGATAGCCTTCAATTCTTCCGGTTTTCGCTGTGACAGGGTCTTGGAACGGGTGTACGAAGTTACCCTGGTTACCCCCGGCAGTGTTTTGCGCAGATGCCGCAGGACCTCGATGAATTCGTCCGTCCTCATAATCATACTGTTGGCATCCTGAAGGAATACCGTTTTTCCGCCGTAATAAAGCCAGCTGAACACATTGGAGAAACAATAATTCTCGCTCAGAAACGGATCGACGCTCAAAAGAGCACGGTAAACATTCCGATTCAGCCGTCCTTCCTGGCCGATTTTCATTGAGACTTCCCGGATCTCATCCACCATGGCTCTGACCGTATCGATATCCGCTTTAATGTCTTCTACAGGACGATAGACAAACTTGTGTCCTTTATACATTTCGCAAAACGTGCATTTATTCCAGGGACAGTTTTCGGTCACCCTTAATAAAAGCGAGGCACTGCCTCCTTCGCTGGGCGGCCGGTACACCCCTACCGCAAATGATAATTTGCTTATCTTTTCAACATGATGCCGATATAAGTCATTCTTGGGGGCTGCTGCCATACAACGCTCCTTATTCTTTAATGAAAACTAATATAATACGTTTTTGTGTTTTGACAACATGAGTTCCCGCCAAATAACGTTTTATGTAATGGACGCCCAGTTTATGGAACCGAATAATCCGCCGTATAACAATATTTTTCCCTGGCGATTAAGGGGAACATGCCTCTGGAATTTAATGCAAAAAACTTTTCAAAAAAACGAATATGTCCTTGTCAAGAATGAATTCTTTATATATAAGGCGAACGTCATTTATTGCTTTTTCGACACAATAAAAAGACTAATTGAATTAACAAGCCGATGTTTGCTTAAAGTTTCACCAAAAATACATTTTGCCTTTTATCAAAGGCAAGGAGGGAATCGAAGTATGGCTAATGAAAATTTGGAGAGTAAGCGATGGTTGATCGCCATTGCCGCCGTTGTCATTCAATTGTGCCTCGGCACTGTTTACGCATGGTCCGTTTTTAAGAATCCTTTAATGAACATGCACGGCTGGGACGGCAAGTCCGTTCAGTTAACCTTTATGCTCCTAATGGGGATTATCGGATGCGCCGCCGCTTTCGGCGGAACACTGGTCGATAAGAAAGGTCCCCGCTTTGTCGCCACGATCGGCGGCGTTCTCTTTGGCATCGGCACCCTGGTTGCCGGCTACGCCGATCAGGTGGGAAACATCATGCTTCTTTATCTGGGTTTTGGTGTGATCGCCGCATTGGGAAACGGTTTCGGTTATGTCACCCCGATTGCCACTCTAATCCGCTGGTTCCCGGATAAACGCGGTTTGGTCACGGGTCTTGCTGTAATGGGTTTCGGAGCGGGTGCGTTCTTCATGGGCAAAATCGCACCGGCCATGATTAATTCATTCAAGGAAGTGGATGCAGCTGGCAAAGTGCTCTCGTCCGGTGTTGCCATGACCTGGTATATCTGGGGTGTCATCTTTCTGATTCTGGTTACAGGCGCTGCCCAGCTTTTCAAGAACCCTCCCGCAGGCTGGCTCCCCAAAGGTTTTACCCCTGCTACAACCTCTGTATCTGCGGCTGACTCTTTTACGTTCGGCGAAGCCGTAAAAAGACCCCAGTGGTGGATGCTGTGGGCCATGCTGTGTTTGAACGTATCCGCAGGCCTCGGTTTGATTTCCCAGCATTCTCCGCTGGCCCAGGATATATATAAGAAAACGATGGGATTGATCGGTGATCTGACTCCGGAACAGGTTGCAGTTGTCGCGGCCGCCGGTGGAACCGTCGTGGCCGTCGCCGCAATCTTCAATGGTTTAGGCAGACTCTTCTGGGCAAAGATTTCCGATAACATCGGCCGCCGCATGGTGTTCCTGATCATGTTTGCCACTCAGGCCGTTGTTTATTTACTGGTCGCCATGGGCTATGTTTCCAACTACTATCTCTTCATCGTCGTATCCTGCTATCTCCTGGCCTGCTACGGCGGCGGATTTGCCACTATGCCCGCGTTTGCTGCTGACGCATTTGGTCCGGCCTATATCGGTAAGGTATATGGCTTCATGCTGACCGCATGGAGTGTTGCCGGTATTATCGGCCCGTTCGTGTTTGAAGCCTTCAAGCCCCAGGCACTCTACATTGCTGCCGGCCTGCTGATTGCCGGTTTCGCAATCGCGCTTGTTTACAAAGCACCTAAGGGTAAGAAAGCATAACGGTCGCAGCATATCAAATTTAAGAAACCCCCTTTTCGTCATTGCCTTCGAAGAGGGGGTTTCTTTGCATAATCAACTATTTGGTTCTGATACATTCACTTCACCATAGACTACCAGTCATAAAATCATTGACACTGACAAGCCTGTATAGTATCTATTTCGAGATAATATCTTTAAGGAGGAACAACCAAATGGCAAGATGGAAATATAAGACAAGCATCATCGATCTGGACCGTCTGATCCCCCCCGAAGCCATTTCCTGCGATGCTTCAGGAACCTGCGTCATTGACGGTATTCCCGGAAGCGAAGATCATTTCAAGGGAATTCTCGACAAAGAAGGTGAAAGTGAATGGGAATTGATTCAGTGCCAGCCCCACGGAACAAAACTGCTTTGCATCTGGAAGAAAAAAGTCGCGGAAGCATTCGCCAGCTGACAGGACAAGAATCCTTAAACATTTTGCATCTGCACAAGTCCGGCTATGATCTCAAGGTGATGAAAATGAGACAACTCGCCGGAGTGTATTTATGCAATCATGTTTCTAATTGAAAGTAAAAAGGCACTCCGCAGGGACATGGCCTTTTACATTAAAATTACGAATTTAGGAGGAATTGATTTATGGCTTTTAACCCCCCGGCAAAAATGGTCGCTCTCGTGGGTACTGCGGGAGTCGGCAAGGCTAAACTTTCGTTATTCAACCTGCTGCTTCGAGGATTCATGGCAGGCGCATACATTGCCATCGGAGCGGCACTGTGCACCGTGTGCTCTACCGGCGCGGCACCGATCCTTGGAGCCGGCGTTGCAAAAATGATCGGTGGCGCCGTATTCCCCGTCGGCCTGATTGCCATCGTTTTGACCGGTATGGAACTTTTTACCGGAGACTGCATGATCGTCCCCATGGCCGCCATGATGAAAAAGGTCACCTGGGGCGCTGTATTCAGAAACTGGGTATGGGTTTATATCGGCAACTTGGTCGGTTCACTGGCTTATGCGTATGTCATGGTGATTGGTCCTTTTGTTGACGGAACGGCAGGAGGAATGGTTGTAAACGCGTTCGGCATGACCGCCATCAATATTTCCGTTGGCAAGATTCTGACCTACAAAGCAGTCGGAACCGCGGGCCTCTGGTCCTGCTTCATCAAGGCCATCGGCTGTAACTTTCTGGTCAATATCGCTATTTTGCTTGCCATCACGGCAGACGACGTCATCGGCAAGTTTTTCGGTATCTGGTTCCCGATTATGGCTTTCGTCGCGACCGGTTTTGAACACTGCGTAGCCAACATGTATTTTCTTCCAGCAGGAAAGTTCCTGACGGACTGGTACCCTGCAGTAATCGAGAAAAGCGCGAATGCCCTTTTGATCAGCAACGGAGGTATTTCGTGGGCTGACATCTGGATCTGGAATCTTATTCCCGCCACAGTCGGGAATATTTTCGGCGGTTTCCTTTTCATCGGGATTGCTTACTTTCTGATGTTCAGAAACGACCTTCCGAAGGACTAGGGGTAACAAATGTCCGTATTCGCCTGGGTGACTTTTGCCATCTGCGCTGTTGCAGTGGCCCTGCATTATCATGCCACAGGCAACGAACGTTTTTTGTGGTTTGCCATCCCCGGCTTGATTATGCTGCTGGTGATTCCCATGACTCTCGCATGGATGAGCCGCAAGAGTCTTGCCGAGGCGAACGAGCAGTCCTATAAAAAGGCACGCCCCTGCAAACCGGGAAAAGTAACACCGGCGATGATTGGCAATGCTGTGCGTATATCCGGTGCGGTACAAAAGATCAGCTTCAAATGGCTGAACAGACCGCACTTTCACATTAAAGACGAGACGGGAGAAATACGGGTGATCATGTTCACGACCCCTTCAAATCCAGTGGTCGTCGGAGACAAGGTAGAAGCCGTAGGAATTGTGATGAAATATCCGCTGTCGAAAGAGCGGATAGCCGTATCGGCCGTCAGCGTCAAAAGAATTTAACATAAGGAGAAAATCATGGACGCAAGAGAAGCAAGATTGGTATTCGGGTTTCTTTTATTGGGACTTGCTCCCATCCTGGCCACGGCGGCAGGAGCAGGCGCAGGGATCATTGTTTTCGCAGTAGGCCTGCTGGCGGGAGCAACTGCTGTCGCCTGAAAAATAATGATCAAAAGGGGAAAGTGACGTCGTAAACCGTCGTTACTTTCCCCTGCTTCGTGCAAGAATACACCTTGTTTTTAATTTCATGACCAGACGAGAAACCATGACCAGCTGTCCATGCCACGTTTGTACTTTCCTTTTGACATTTCCATAATGATCCTGTAATTTAAGCCCAATTTTGTACTCTGAAAACATCGTCCTTTTTGTCTTCTATCCACAACGGTTTACGGAATCAGAGGCGTGCAAATGAAGCAATCTTCCAAGACAAAATCCGAACTACTCACGGAAATATCAACCCTAAAGAAGAAAATACAGAAACTGGAAAAATCGGGAGCAAAGCCAGAAAGCGCCGAACCTGACCTTCAGGAATCAGCATTTAAAACCTTGTTTAACTCGGCTTCCGAGGGAATTCTCATCGCCGACTTAAAAACGAAGCGTTTCAGATACGCCAATCCCGCGGTCTGCAGAATGTTTGGATACCTGGAAGAAGAAATGTTGAAGTTACAGGTAAACGACATTCACCCTGAAGAGTCCCTGAAAAAAGTACTTGCTGAATTCGATACCATGAAACGGGTAAAGAAGAATTGGGCACTCAATATCCCCTGCCTGCGCAAAAACGGTTCTATTTTTTACGCCAACATCAGTGAGACTTCTATTGTCGTAGATGGTGTAAAATGCAATGCAGGATTTTTCACCGACGTCACTGAAAGCAAAAAGGCAGAAGAGCGTCTTTCCAAATCCGAGAAAAAATTCTCCTCCTTTTTTCATATGAATCTAGATCCTATCGCCATTACCGACGCAGCGAGGGGAACATTCATTGATGTAAACGAGGCATTCACCTACTGGACCGGTTACTCCCGGGAAGAGCTGATTGGCTTTTCCACAAAGGATCTTCACATATGGGTTAATATCGCGGACCGCGAAAAGATAGTAAACACATTGAGAGATTCAAAATCGGTCTTGGGCGAAGAGATCCTGATGCGCCGGAAGAACGGTGAAATCAGAAACATGATTTTCTCAGCCCGTTATGTTGAAATTGATCAGGATCGTTACCTTTTGACCATTGCCCATGACATCACCGACCGCAAAAAGGCTGAGGATGCCCTGCGGGTAAGTGAAGACAAATTCCGGCATCTTTTTGAATCAGCCGGGGACAGCATCTTCCTGCTGGATAATGACGTCTTTATCGACTGTAATCCGAAAGCCCTGGATATGTTCGGCTGCACCCGGGAGCAGATCATCGGGCAGCCTCCTTCACGTTTCTCCCCCGAGATTCAGCCTGATGGAAAGTCCTCAAAAGAACAGGCCCTGGCAAATAACCGTGCCGTGCTCAAGGGTCAGCCTCAGTATTTTGAATGGAGGCACTGCCGTTATGACGGGACAAGGTTTGATGCGTCAATCAGTTTAACTTCCTTTTTGGACAGGGGGAAACCCTATATTCTGGCGATTTGCCGCGACATTACGGAAAACAAGCATGCTCTGGAGGCGCTTCATGAAAGCGAAGAAAAATACCGAACGCTTTTTGAAAATGTTCGTGAGGCTATCGTTGTTGTCCAGGACAGGAAAGCTGTGTTTTTCAATCCCATGATAGCAGGCGTTACCGGTTATTCAGACAAAGAACTCTCTTCCAGGCCGTTTGTTGATTTCATTCATGCGGATGACCGCGAAATGGTCATGGATTATCATATCCGACGTCTAAGCGGGGAAGATATCCCGTACAAATATACCTTCAGGCTTCTGAATAAA
>Ga0208040_1000422_pt1 | contig 51403 bp, 44 predicted proteins | sample AD_UKC083_MetaG_FD_184431 | JGI IMG/M metagenome (GOLD analysis project Ga0208040, IMG submission 184431) | Active sludge microbial communities of municipal wastewater-treating anaerobic digesters from USA - AD_UKC083_MetaG (SPAdes) (version 2) | ecosystem: Engineered > Bioreactor > Anaerobic >...
CCCCTCGTGAATTTCACCGATCTTATGTGTCTTTCCGGTATAATATAATATTCTTTCTGTAGTTGTTGTCTTCCCGGCATCTATATGAGCAATAATTCCAATATTTCTAATTTTTTCCAAGGGGTATGTTTTGTTTGAGGAATTATCAGCCATAGGATATATAAAAATATTTACGATCTGGAGAAGTGGGCAAAAGCTCTATTAGCTTCAGCCATTCTATGTGTATCCTCTTTCTTTTTAATGGAATCGCCAATACCTTGATAGGCATTCTTTAATTCTTCGGATAATTTTTTACTCATCTCTTTTCCCTTTTTTGATCTAGCGGATGATACTATCCATCTTACTGCCAAGGCTTCCGATCTATCGTGCCTTAAAGGCATGGGTACTTGATATGTAGCCCCGCCTATTCTTTTTGACCTAACCTCCTGCTGGGGCATTACATTCTTTACTGCCTGTTCAAACATCTTCAGATTATCTTTTCCTTCTTCAGAAAGAGAATTAATTGCTTTATATACAATATTTCTCGCTATACTTTTTTCACCACCAAGCATTACCGTATTTATCATACGGGATACAATTCTTGACTTATATATTAAATCAACTGAACTATTTCTTTTTCTTGGTTTCTTGCTTCTCATATTTATTCACCTTTAGGTTTTTTGGTACCATAAATTGATCTTGATGTTTTTCTATTCTGAACCCCTGAAAGATCTGCTTCCCCTCTTACTATGGTATATTTTACACCGGGTAAATCCTGAATCTTTCCTCCTTTTAATAAAACGATTGAGTGTTCTTGAAGATTATGCCCTTCTCCGGGAATGTAGGCGGTTACTTCTCTGTGATTTGTTAGTCTTACTCTGGCTGTTTTTCTCAAAGCAGAATTAGGTTTCTTTGGGGTTTGTGTTCTAACAAGTAATACTACTCCTCTTTTAAACGGAGAGGCAAATTTAACCACTCTTTTCTTTTTTGTATTAAAAGACTCTTTTAAGGCCTTTGTTGTGGTCTTTTTTAATTTTCTTTTTCTTCCTTTTTTTAATAATTGGTTTACTGTTGGCATATTTATTTCATTTGAGCCCTTTCGCCCGTAGGAATTAAGCGTCCGATAATTACGTTTTCTTTCAAGCCCAAAAGATAATCAACCTTACCAGAAGCCGCTGCATCGGTCAATACACTGCTAGTCTGAATAAAGGATGCTGCAGAAAGGAAACTATCCGTAGCTAAGGAAGCTCTTGTTATACCAAGCATAGTTAATTTACCTGTAGCAGGAGTACCTCCACTTGCTATTGCTTCCTCATTTTTTTCATCAAATGTGGACCTTGTTACTAACTCGCCAATCATAAATTCTGTATCACCTGCGTTTTCTATCTTTACGTGGTTAAACATCTGTTTAACAATAATTTCAAGGTGTTTATCATTTATTGCCACACCCTGGGAAGCGTATACTTTCTGAATTTCTTCGATAATATATTTTTTGGTTTCATCCACACCGACTGTTCTATATAAATCCATGAGGTCTAAATTACCTGAGGTAAGTTTTTCCCCTTTGACAACCATCTGCCCTTCTTTGACTATAATTTCCTCAACCGGATCTATAAGATACTCTACCGAATCTTCCCCTTTATCAGCAGGTACAACAATTATTTTTCTCTCATCACCGGACTTTATAATATTTACAGTGCCTGTAATCTCAGACATAGTAGCTAGGAATTTAGGAGCTCTGGCTTCAACTAACTCTTCAACTCTAGGCAACCCTTGTGTAATATCTTTACCCATAATTCCACCTGTATGGAATGTTTTCATAGTCAGCTGTGTACCAGGCTCACCGATAGACTGGGCTGCTGCGACACCAACCGCAGTACCAACATTAACTAACTTACCCGTCATTAAATCCTTACCATAACACATGGAACAAACTCCTCTTCTTGTTTCACAGTGCATTGGGGATCTGACTAGTATTGTCTTTAAACCTGATTTCTCTATCAATTCAACATCTTCTCTGGTTAATAATTTGCTCTTTGAAACAACAATCTTTCCGTTTACTCTTGCATCTTCTGCCAGTACTCTGCCTACTAATCTATCTGAGAAAGTCTGGAGAAGAGTTCCCTGTCCTACTATCCATTCTCTTCCTGATTCTGTTCCGCAATCATGTTCCCTAACAATAACATCTTGGGACACATCTACTAATCTTCTGGTAAGATAACCTGCGTCAGCTGTCTTAAGACCTTTATCCACTAATCCTTTTCTTGCTCCTCTAGTACCCACAAAGTATTCCAACGCAGATAGTCCGTACTTGTAGTTGCCTAATATTGGGATCTCAACTGTATGACCAGTAGGATCAACTACTAATCCTTTCATACCTGCTATTTGTTTTACCTGATCTCTGGAAGCTCTGGTTAAATTATTCTCTACTAATATCCTCACGGAATTATCACTTTCCATGTTATTCCATACAGCTTCATCAAGATCAGACCATATTTTATTCCAGGCATCTTCTTTTAATCTTGAAGCTTCAACTCTGGTTATTAAACCCTTCTTATAATTCTTTTCAATTTCAGCAACAGTATCCTTTCCGGCATTTATCATTTCAACTCTATCGGAAGGTACTTTAATATCCGAAAGAGAAATTGAATGCCCCCACATAGTACCGTATTCAAGTCCAATATTTTTAATATCATCTATAAGCTTTGCTACTGTTTCATTATTTTCAGTTTCGAAAGCTTTTCCAAGAAGAGCATTAACTTTCTTCTTATCCAAAGCATAATTAATAAATCCATATTTCTCTGGAATAATTTTATTAAACAAAATTCTTCCCGGAGTAGTTTCTATTATTTCCCCGTCAAGATTGACTTTCACTAACTGCCTCATTTTTACTAAATGAGATATATTCATTGCGTACATTAATTCAGTTTCATTTGAATAAACCTTATCAATTACAGGAAGTTTTTTATCTACCGAAGTAATATAGTAGACACCAAAAAGCATTGTTTTTACCGGTATGGACATGGGTGAGCCGTTTGAGGGATTCAAAAGATTATTAACAGAAAGCATTACTGATTTGGATTCGTCTTTTGCCTCTTCTGTTAAAGGTACATGAACTGCCATCTGATCTCCGTCAAAGTCAGCATTGTATCCTGAACAGACACAGAGATGAAGCTTTATTGCATTTCCTTCAACTAGTTTTGGATAAAACGCCTGTATACCTAAACGCCATAAAGTTGGTGCTCTGTTTAAAAGTACAGGATGCCCCTTTACTACTTCTTCTAATATATCCCATACCTCTGAGGATCTATTCTCCAGATAAAACTTAGCACTCTTAACATTTGGAGCATACCCTCTGCTAAGTATTTCTCTTAGTACCATAGGTTTAAATAGTTCTAAAGCCATTTCTTTGGGTAAACCACATTCATTTAACGATAATTCAGGTCCGTTGATAATTACCCCTCTTCCTGAATAATCAACCCTCTTACCCAGCAAATTGAGTCTAAATATTCCTTGTTTTCCCTTAATCATATCTGCCAGTGATCTTAACTCTTTCTTTCCTCTAACTACTCGTGTTTTCTGTCTTTGTTTAGAGGAATCAAACAATGCATCTACAGATTCCTGAAGCATTCTTTTTTCATTCCTAACAATTATTTCAGGAGCTCCAAGATCCAATAGTCTCTTAAGTCTATTGTTTCTATTTATTAATCTTCTATACAAATCATTTAAATCTGATGTAGCAAATCTTCCTCCCTCAAGCTGAACCATAGGTCTTAAATCCGGAGGTATTACGGGAATAACTTCAAGAATCATTCTATCTGGGGATATTGAAGCCCTCCTGAACTGTTCAATTATTCTAAGCCTTTTTGAAATCTTTTGAGCTTTCTGCCCTTTTGCAGCATCCAGTTCATTCCTTAACTGCTCTGACAAAGAGTTAAGATCCATTCTAGATAAAATACCTTTCAGTGCTTCAGCACCTATTTCTAATGTACAGAATAATTCCAAGTATTGGTATAAGGAGGCGTATTCGTTCTCTGATATTACAGAATAAAGTTCAACGCTTTCGATTTTCTTTTGAATAAGTTTAAAGTTCTTCTCAACTTCTTCAAATTTTTTATCGTATGAGTTCTTTATCTGCTGTATTTTTTCTTTCATCTTCAAATTATCTTCCTGAGCTTTCATATCATCTTTGTGTTTATTGCTGGGTGCAAGATCTTTTTCAAAATCTTTTACTTTGGAATCTACTTCCTTCTGAAGAAGTGCTTTTGCTTTAGATAAATCCTCCTCAATTTTTGATATTGCCTCAGCTTTCTTCTTTCCTTCAATCTCAGTTACTATGAATGAAGCAAAATAGACAACCGATTCAACATTTCTAGGAGTAATATCCAAAAGCAATGCCATTTTTGATGGAATTCCTTTAAAAAACCACACATGGGCAACAGGTGTAGCCAGTTTAATATGACCCATTCTCTCCCTTCTTACTCTCATATGTGTTACCTCTACTCCGCATTTATCACAAATGACATTTTTGTACCTGATACCCTTGTATTTTCCACAGTAACATTCATAATTTTTAGAAGGCCCGAATATTCTCTCATCAAACAAACCATCTCTTTCAGACTTAAAAGTTCTGTAATTTATAGTCTCAGGTTTTGTTACCTCGCCATGAGACCAAGACATGATTTCAGATGTGGAGGCTAAATATATTTTTATGGCATCAAAGTCTTTTAATTTGCTAATATCTTTCATAATTAATTTTCTTCCTGCTCCTCATTTTCCTCACTTGAGGATTCAACTTGATTTACTTCTTCTAACTCTCCTTTTTCATAAATCTGTTCTCCCGGATTTACAGTTGGCTCTTCTTCAACAGGTACAGTCTCTTTGATAGATGTATCCTCGGTTGAATAAACTTCTAAACCTAAGCCTAATCCATTAAGTTTTCTGACCAATAACTTAAATGTCTCAGGTACTGTAGAAGGGGGTATTGTTCTTCCCTGAATAATAGAACTATACGCCTGGGTTCTTCCTACCATATCGTCTGATTTAATTGTTAACATTTCCTGAAGAACATGAGCTGCTCCGTATGCTTCTAATGCCCATACTTCCATTTCACCAAATCTCTGACCCCCAAATTGAGCTTTACCTCCTAAGGGCTGCTGGGTAATTAAGGAGTAAGGTCCTGTAGATCTTGCGTGCATTTTTTCCTCACTCATATGGATAAGTTTAAGAATATATGTATCTCCCACAACAATCTCATCATCAAAAGGCTCTCCCGTTCTACCATCAATTAATTTCATCTTTCCGGTTACCGGTAACCCTGCTTTTCTCAACTCTTCTGCTATTAATTCCTCAGGTATCTCCTGGAGTGAAGGAACTTCATAACATTTATTAAGTCTTTTTCCTGCTGCACCCAGAGACGCTTCCAGTATTTGTCCAACATTCATTCTTTTTAAAACAGCCTCCGAAGAAAATATTATATCCACAGGTGTACCATCTTCTAGATGGGGCATATCAATAAAAGGAACTATTGCAGAGATAACTCCCTTATTACCGTGTCTTCCTGCAAGCTTATCACCTATCTCAATCTTTTTTTGCTGGGCTACATATATAGTAATTTCCTCTATAGTACCGGAGGGAAGCATATCGTTGTCTTCTCTGGTCACAGTCTTAATACCGATTACAACACCATGTTCACCATGAGGCATATACAATGAGGTATCTCTAACATCTTTTGCTTTTTCCCCAAATATAGCTCTTAACAATCTTTCTTCGGCTGTTAAATCAACTTCTCCTTTTGGAGCAACTTTCCCTACAAGAATATCTCCGGATTTAACTTTTGATCCAACAACAACTATCCCCCTATCATCAAGGTTTCTTAAGGATTCCTCAGATACGTTAGGAATATCTCTTGTGATCTCTTCTGATCCCAATTTAGTCTCTTGGACTGATACTGTGTAATCGGAAATATGAATAGAAGTAAGGATATCTTCCTTAACTAATCTATCCGATATTACAATTCCATCTTCAAATTCCAACCCTTTATATATCATATAAGCCACTTTCATATTGGTGCCTATTGCCAAATCCCCATCATCTACAGCAGGTCCTTCAATCAAAACATCTCCTTTTTTAACTTTCTGTCCGGTAACAACCTTTACATACTGGTTAAAACATGTATCGGAATTTGTTTGGATAAATTTCTGGGCATAATAATCCACCTTGTTTTTCTTGCCTTCCCCATAACTTACGGTAACTTTTGAAGCATCCGCAAATAAAATCTCTCCCTTATCCTCAGCTACAATCACAGCATCTGTATTCTGGGCAATGTCAGACTCTATCCCTGTACCCACAATGGGTTTTTCAGGCTTTATCAAAGGAACAGCTTGCGACATCTGCTGGGTCCCCATCAATGCTCTGGCAATATCATTATTCTGTAAAAAGGGAATTAAACCTGCAGCTATACCAACTACTTGCCTGGGTACAACCTCTATGTAATTTGCTAAAGATACATCCCCAAGAAAGAAGTTTCTCCCTTTTCTTAAAGGAACCTGTAAATCAGATATACAACCATTATCATCTATTCTTACTGACTGATCTGTGATGTGAACTAATTCTTCATCATAAGCTGCTAAATAAACAACTTCATCTGTTAATCTTGTCTTACCATCGGGGCATTTTTCTAATTTAATATAAGGAGTTTCCAAAAATCCATATTCATTCACCTTTGCATACATTGCTAAATAATTTATCAGCCCTATACTTGGTCCCTCGGGAGTTCTTACAGGACAAATTCTTCCGAATGAAGAATAATGAACGTCTCTTACCGAGAAACTTGCCCTTTCTTTTGTTAATCCTCCGGGTCCCAATACGGAAACTCTTCTCATGTGGTCAAGTGCTGTAAGAGGATTCTGTTGATCGTGTAATTGAGACAGTTGGCCGGTGGCAAAGAAACTATGAACTGAAGCTGCTATCGCCCTTGGTGAAATTAATATTGATGGTTCCGGTAATATATCTCTTGGCGACAAACTCATTCTTTCCTTTATATTCTTTTCCATTCTTAGAAACCCAACTCTCATCTGCCATTGAAGCAGCTCCCCAACACTTTTAACTCTTCTGTTTCCAAGAAAATCCGTATCGCTGGAATCTCCGATTCCATTATTTAGCTCAATAATCTTTGATACAATTTTTATCAGATCTTCAATCTGAATTAATCTATGTTCCGGATCGTTGGGAAAATTTAAACCTAATACCTGGTTTAACTTAAATCTACCCACACTTCCAAGTGAGTATCTTCTCTTATTAAAGAACATGGCATTAACTAAAGATTTTGCATTTTCCAACACCAGGGGCTCCCCCGGTCTCATTTTTCTATATACTTCTATACATGCTTCTTCATAAGAAGAAGAGGGATCTTTGGATAAAGTACTTTCTATATAGTCTATCTCGGGATTAGTCTCAACACCTGTAAAAGCTTCTTTGATATCTTCGTTGCTTTCTAATCCAAATATTCTAAGTAATGTGGTAGAGGTAATCTTTCTTTTTCTATCAATTCTGAGAGATATGACTCCCGTTCTGGAAGTTTCAAACTCTAACCAAACTCCGCTTCTGGGTAATATTTTAGCGCCAGCTAAAAATTGTCCCGTAACGGGAGAGTACTCACCGTCAAATAAAACACCTTCGGATCTAATTAATTGATTTACTATAGTTCTTTCTACACCACTTATAATAAAAGTGCCTCTGGGAGTCATTAATGGGATGTCCCCCATGTATATATTCTGTTCTTTCTTCTTTTTATTTATGGGATCTTCTATAGTTGCTTTAACATACCAGGGAGCATCATATGTTCTACCTGTTCTCTTGGCTTCTTCAATAGAAATATTTTCTTTATCAACAGTAGGTTTAGATAACGTTACTATCCACCCTCTTCCCGATGTATCTTCAATAACACCTAATTCGTCTAAAATCTCTTGTAAACCTTGATTTTTCAGCCATTCATATGATTGAATCTGAACATTCACAAGATTCGGAAGTGGTAATGCTATTTTTCTTTTAGAAAAGCTTTCTCTCATTAATTTTCCCTAAATTTCCGTAACGAAAATTCTACTACTTTATTAAACAAAAAGAAACCACACTTTCACCTGTGTTCTAACAAAATATCAAGTATTTAACTTTAGGACAACGGGAAACTTACCATAACAACAAATACATGTCAACACCTTAATTTACAAAGCCTATCCTACCTATAGGCCATAAGATAAATACCACCCGACCAATTATCTTGTCCCTATCAATAAAACCTATGTACCTTGAATCTACTGAGTTCGTCCTATTATCCCCCAATGCAAGATACTGATCCATCGGAATTTTTATACTTCTTCCTTCCTTTATCTCGGTACCTCCGGATGTACATATATTTTCAAATAGATAAGGTTCCTCTATTTCATACTTATCCCCTTCATTATTAACATATACCTGGCAATTATTTATTTTTAACAATTCTCCGGGCAATCCAATTATCCTTTTAATATAATGCTTATCTTCGTCATTTGGAGGTATGAACACAATTACATCTCCTCTTTTATAATCATCAAATATCGGGGTTATCCTATCCACTAATATCCTCTCGTTAGAATAAAAATTGGGCTCCATACTCGATCCCCATACGACCTCTATTGAAGCCACTACTTTATATAAAAACATTATGATAATAAAAGATAATGCAAATGTTTCAAATATATCTAAGGTATAATATTTAAAGTTTTTCATATTACAGTAAGTAAGGTCTATATATAATAGTATAGAATTATACTATGAAGAAGAAAAAGAAATTTATACCAAACAATAAAGACGCTCAAGGAAATGTATATCCAACTGAAAATAATGGAAAAAATACTTCTATAGTAAATACAAAAATAGAACCCATTATAAAAAACATATTAAAAAAAGAGGATGGGGGAAATGATGATTGCAAAAAAGAAGGGGTAAGTATTAACAACATTAAAGATGTGTGGATCTTAACAAAATCAAATATAGGATTGCTGCTCCTGATATCCATCTTTTCATTCTTAGTATATTGGAAAGTGGTAAAGGGGGAGTTTCTAAATATAGATGACTTAGCTGGTATAGTACAAAATCCCAATATCAGATCTCTAAAAACAGCTTTCCAGCAAGGATTTTTTCATGAAATATATTATGCAGTAATATTTAAATTCTTTGGATTAAATTCCACAGCTTTTCATACAGCATCTATTATTAACCATATATTTAATGCTTATCTGGTATTTATTCTTACCTACATGCTTTTTGGAAAGAAAATATCACTAATCACTACTGCATTATTTACTGTAAACCCTACAGGAGCTGAAGCAATAAACTGGATATCGGCTTCAGGATATCTACAGCAAACAAACATAGCAATAATAAATATAATTATTTTTATCCTTTACAGAAGAAGTAAAGAACCCTGGTATTTTGTTTCCTCCGTTGTTATATACGGAATTAATTTACTAATACAAAAAACTGCCTGGAGTTTAACTATTCCCTTTATTATAATTACTATTGATGTATTACTACTCACTCCCATATTCAATTTGAAAAAAATATTAAAATATATCCCCGTCTATATTCCTTATATATTGCTTTCACTAATATTTGTCTTTACCAATGTACTGCAAAGCTACCAACAAAGAGCATTTACCTTAGAAACACAACATTATTTGAATCTGGATACTGCTACACCTTATCTTAATAGAATACCTTATTCTATGTTTATGATATCTAAACAATATTTATTTCCTAAGCTGTTGACTATCTATCACGAAGGGAGAGTCATAGGAAATACTGAATATACAATAATGATAATTTATTCAATACTTCTAACATCATTTTGCATCTACATGCTTAAGAAAAATAAGATATACCCCGCATTAATTTGCCTAATTTTTCTAACAACCCTGCCCAGCTTTAGTCCTGTTGCAATTGCTTGGTTGGTAGCAGAAAGGTATTTATACTTTGGTACAGCTTTTTTCTGTATGCTTGTAGCTCATCTTCTTATTGATACTGAGGAAAAGATGAAATTAAAAAAGGCTTCCATTATATTTGGTCTTTTAATATTTCTACTATATTCAGGAAGAACCTTTTTGAGAGCTGAAGAATTTTCTAATAGTAAAAACTTATGGCTTGCAACAATGAAAGCAGCTCCATTGAGCTATCGTGTATATAACAATCTGGGAGATGTGTACGCCGGTGAAGGCAACTACGATCTGGCGATAGAAAATTTTATGAAATCGCTTGAACTAAAACCTGACTATGCAGATGCGGTGCATAATTTAGGTTATACGTATATGCAAATGAAAGATGTGAATAAAGCAAGATACTACCTTCAGAAGTCATATGAAATGAACCCCAGATTATATCAGTCACTATTTAAACTTGGGTATATTGAACTGCAGTTGGGTAATTTAGAGGGTGCTAAGTATTATTTGCAAAGATGTCTTGAGGTAAGTCCGGGAAATGGAGAGGCAATTCAACTTCTGGATCAGATATATGGAATAGAAGAAAATCTAAAGAGACAGGGAATCATTCCGGTATCCCCCGAAACGTTGAACCCCTTAGGTGTAAATTCCAACCAGTAAAATACTAATCGTACTTAGGATAACAGCATTTTTTATACTTTTTACCACTTCCACAAGGACATGGGTCATTTCTACCAACTTTCTGTGTCTGATTATTACTTACTGATTGGACTCTAATTTTCCTACCCATAGAATCTAATACAGAAGCAGATTCCCGTTCATCTTTAATACCGCTCTCTATTTCCCCATGTTGATATATAATATTCCTATTCGAAAGAGGTTTACTACTTTCTTCCTTAACCTGACCTGTTACATAAGACAGTCTCTCTCCTATTGTTGAATATATTCTTGATATCAAAATACCAAATCTCTCATGCCCTTCTTTTTTATACTCAACCATAGGATCCCTTTGTGCGTAGCCCCTCAATCCTATACCCTCTCTAACTTGATCCATATCAACCAAGTGTTCGATCCACATTAAATCAATAATAGGAAGGGAAAGTTCGCAGACGATTTTTAACCACATATCTTTTCCAAATATTTTTTCCTTCTCGCTCCAAATATCATTAGTGAAAGAAGAATTACTTTGCAGATTAGTTAAGAACCACTCTTTATTTTCTTCGTTACCATCTTCAAGTTCTAATATTTTTCTTCTCAGTTTATAAACTACATCCCTATGGATATTAATTACATCATCCATTTCAACCACTTGTTTCCTACGATCAAAGTTAAATCCCTCAACTTTCTTTTGAGCGCTCTCTATTGCTTTGGATAACATTCCTGCTTCCAGGGGCACGTCTTCTTCATACCCAAATCTGTCCATTGTGTGCTGGAACTTCTCCCCTCCAAATATTCTCATCAGATCATCCTGCAGGGATATAAAAAATCTTGAAGATCCCGGATCTCCCTGCCTTCCCGATCTACCTCTTAGCTGATTATCTATTCTTCTTGATTCATGTCTCTCTGTTCCAATAACATGTAAACCTCCGGCTTCTCTAACCGCTTCTTCTTCATTTTTATCCACAGGATCGCCTCCCAGCTTTATATCAACTCCTCTTCCTGCCATATTAGTTGATATTGTTACCGACCCCCTTCTCCCGGCCTGTGAAATAATCATTGCTTCTTTCTCATGATTTTTTGCATTTAATATCTCATGGGGTACTCCTCTTCTTTTTAGGAATTCATGAAGCAGTTCACTTTTCTCAACTGATGTAGTTCCTACTAATACAGGCTGCCCTTTTTTATGCTTATCTTCAATTTCATCGGCTACTGCTCTAAACTTAGCTCTCTCAGTTTTGTAAATAACATCATTTAAATCTTTTCTGATACATGTTTTATTCGTCGGAATAACTAACACATCCAGCTTATATATTTTATAAAATTCCTCAGCTTCAGTAGAAGCAGTACCGGTCATTCCTGCCAATTTTTTATACATTCTGAAGTAGTTCTGATAGGATATCTCGGCTAATGTTTTACTCTCTTGCTGAATGGGTACATTTTCCTTTGATTCAATAGCTTGATGAAGACCATGAGAAAATCTATTGCTGGGAAGAAGCCTGCCAGTAAATTGATCGACAATAACAACCCTTCCTTCCTTTACTACGTAGTCACGATCTTTTTCATAGAGAGCATGCGCTGTAAGAGCTTGTTCTATAAGATGAACCATTTCAAAATCTTCTTCATACAAATTATTTATTCCCAGTAAATGTTCCACTCTTCTTATACCTAAATCTGTTAGTGTTACATTTCTAAATTTCTCTTCTACTTCATAGTCAGTATCTTTAACTAATGATTTCATTATTCTATTTGCCTCATGATATCTCTCACTTGGTTTTGAATCAGCTGTTGAAATAATTAAAGGTGTTCTGGCTACATCAATTAATATGGAATCCACTTCATCCACAATAGCGTAATTGTGTACACCCCAGTCACCATTAGGATTAGTCTGAACCATTTGTTTTAAAGACCTAACCATATTATCTCTAAGATAATCAAATCCAAACTCATGGTTAGTTCCATAAACTATATCGCACTGGTAGGCTTCCTGTCTGGATACTTCTCTCAAATGAACTGCGTAGGCATCTTCAAACTCTGAACCTTGATAGGACGTGTCGTATCTAAATGCTTTCTCCTGCATAATTACCCCAACCGAGCACCCCAGATAATCATAGAGAGGCCCCATCCACCCTGCTCCATGGCGTGAAAGATAATCATTCGGAGTTACAAGATGAACACCCTTCCCTATTAAAGAATTTAAATATAAAGGAAGAGTAGCAGTAAGTGTTTTTCCTTCTCCCGTTTTTTGTTCTGCTATCTTTCCTTGGTGAAGTGCAATGCCTGCAATTAGCTGAACATCAAAATGCCTCATATTCAATACTCTTTTTCCTGCTTCCCTGACTAAGGCATATGCTTCAGGAAGTATCTGATCAAGGTATCTCTTATCCTTATCTCCGTCTTTAAATTCTTTCCTCCAGCTGTCTGTTCTATCCCTGATTTCATCATCACTCCATTTAGAAATCTTGTCCTCCCAAGAATTTATCTCCTTAACTAAAGGGTATATTTTCTTTAACTGCTTTTCGTTTGAATCAAAAAAAGATGAAAACACAATGTGATTATAACATCGGAATAAATAATAATAATGATGCAGCTAATACCAATCTATAGAATATGAATAGATTGAGTGAGTGGTTGTTTAAAAAATTCAGTAAAAATTTAATAGCTAGGAGACCTGATAATAAACTGGATATATATCCGATAATAGGTATGTATATAGGCAACAAAAATAATTCTTCCCCTGAGGATAGTCCTTGAAAAACACCTGCAGCCAATACAATGGGAATTGATAAAAGAAATGAATATTTAGCTGCTTCATATTTTTTTAAACCGCTTAGCATACCTGCCGAGATAGTCGATCCTGATCTGGAAAAACCCGGAAAAAGAGCCAGTATTTGAAACATACCAATAAAAATACTTCTGCTGTATGTAATGTTATCCTCATCGGTTAGTATATTTAAGCTACTGTCTTTATCTTTCTTTCTTTTCCTATCATTTACTGCTTGAGAGATAAACATTAGAATTGTTCCCAATATAAGAAAATAAACTGTATATTTAATATCTCTGAATTTTTCCTCAAACAAATCGTTAAATAGGAATCCTACAATTCCCGCGGGTACTGTTCCTGCTATTATTTTAAAACATAGTAGTGAATCTGATGAATAGTTGTATATCTTTTTACCGTAAGTTAGATAATCACTTTTTAAGGATACTAGTATTCTGAATATTAATTTTCTAAAGTATATGATAAGTGCAGACGCCGTACCCAAATGAAGGGTAGTATCAAATACTAAAGTATTTTCTCCCCATCCCAATATATTTGGAATTATTATTAAATGAGCTGATGAGGATATGGGAAGAAGTTCCGTAGCACCTTGTACTAGTCCCAATATCAATGCCTGAAACCAATTCATATCAACACTATACTCTTCCGTAAATTAAAATATTATCTGAGTTCGTATGTCCTGCCACTACCAAACACTTAACTTCCTTAAAGAAATTAGATACATAATCTATAAATATATTCACGTCGTCTTGATGTGTTGAATGGTACATACGATTGAATATCACCAATCCACCAGGCATAAGCATTTTTTTTACGGCGGAAATAAAATTACCCGAAGAGCCTAAATCAGGATATTTTTCTCCTATATAAATATCAACAAATACTGCTTCAAAGCTCCCGTAAGATATACCAAAGTTTTCAGGTTCAACTACTACTCTTAAAGCATCGTCAACAATAACATTGTGGTTTGGAATTTTATCCAAGTCAAAATATTTCTTAGCTACATCTACCATGACATCATCTATTTCCACACTGGTTATGGAAACACCGGGATAATGTTTGGAAATAAGATGAGCTACGGTACCGCCTCCTAAACCCAGTATAAATATATTTTTTAATTCAGGAACTTCTTCCTTTAATATTTCTAAAGTTCTTCCCCACACCAATCTTTTACAGCTTTCACTTTCCGGATTAACAGACTGGTCAAAATTATCTACTTTTATCTTCCTGGTTGTACCTAACTGATAAACTTGAATATTTCCATTATATTTTGACTTTGCTTCGTAAATAATCTTCGGTATCTGTATCCCATCAAAAATGTTCATTATGAGGTTGTAATTTATTATTCTTAGGTAAAATTCTATCAAATCCCGTTAACGGCACCAATGATTTTGGAATAAATACTGAGCCGTCAATATTTTGATGATTCTCCAGTATGGCTAGTAGCGTTCTACCAAATGCTGCTCCGGTATCATTAACAGTATGTGCATACTTTATTTTGGATCCATCTCTGTATCTAATATTTAATCTCCTTGCCTGGTAATTAGTAGTCATAGTATCCGTACCTGCCTCCATAAATCCCCTTTCTGCAGGTCTCCATATTTCTACATCATGCTGGTAGTAAGAAGCATTATATCCGCAATCTCCCGAGCATTTATTAACTATACGATAGGGTATTTCCAATTGCTGATACAACCATTCGTTAATATCTAAAAATTCTTTAAATATGTCTTCATCCTGATCTTCTGTTGTAACAGCATTTATCTCAAGCTTATCAAATTGATGCACTCTCTTTATTCCTCTAACATCCTTTCCCCATGAGCCGACTTCACTTCTAAAACAACTTGTCTGAGCATATATTTTTACAGGAAGTTCTGAAACATCTAAAATTTTGTCCATAAAATAAGAGAAGTTTGCTGGTTCCGATGACCCTATCAAATACAATTCATTTCCTTCTTCAATATTATAATTTTCTATTTTATAAACTTGTTCTCTTCCTTCAGGAAAGTGACTGGTTCCAAATAACGATCTTTCTCTCACAAGCAAGGGGGGAATCATGGGCTTGAACCCTCTATTAAGCAATTCTTTTTTAAGCAATGATGATATTGCATCCTGTACTAAAACCAACTCATTTTTTAGATATGAAAAACGACTGCCCGAAACTTTGGCACTCTGTTCGACATCAATTACATCTAAAGCATTACCAATTTCTAAATGATCTTTATAAGGAAACTTATTCTCAGGCATAAAGGATACATCCTTGTATGTAGTGTTTCCAATATCCAAGTATCCTTTGGAAGGAAGATATACTTTTAATACAACATTATGTTCCTCACTATCTCCTAAGGGCATCTTATCGGAATTAATGTTTGGAATATGCTGTGCAATCTCATTAAGTTTATTAAGTAATTGGTCCAATTGTTTTTCTTCTTCCTGTATTTCTTTCTTAACCTCTGAAGCTTCTTTAATAAGTTTATCCCTAGCTTCTTTATCTAATCTTGATATATCTTCAGATAGTTTATTTCTCAAAGACCTGTGTGTTTCCACATTTTTAAGAACAGATAAGTATCTTTCATAAAGAGAAAGGAAATTATCAATATCTACTTTAACAGCAATATGTCTGCTTTCTATGGCAGTTTTTACCTTTTCTTTATTTTCCTTTATAAAGTTAAAATCAAGCATATAGGATCATTTTATTGCGTTTACATCCTGCAATGGTAATATATGGTTCAAGATCATAGTTGTCAATGAAGCATTTTATTACCTTGGTAAAGCTTTTTTCACCTGGGTAATGGGTTTGTTGACCTTGTTGTATACGTTTGGTACAATCTAGCGCGTCAATTGTAGGTTTTAACTTAATGAGTACAAAAGATATAATAACAAAAGACGGTATTGTTAAAGAAGCCCTTATGGGGGGAATGTTTAAGATTGAGATGGAAGATAAAGATATAATTCTTGCTGTTATATCAGGCAAGATGAGAAAAATGCACATCAGAGTACTGCCGGGGGATAAAGTAAGAATTGAGTTCTCTCCCCACGATCTGACAAGAGGAAGGATAATGTATAGGCTTTAAATATTATGAAAGTAAGGTCATCTATTAAAAAAATTTGCAGAGACTGCAAAATAATAAAAAGGAAGGGTGTTTTAAGGGTTATTTGTTCTAGAAACCCTAAACATAAGCAAAGACAAGGATAATATATGCCAAGAATAAAAGGTGTAGATATACCAAATGAAAAGAGAATAGAAACAGCACTTACCTATATATATGGTATAGGTCCTTCTCTTTCAAGAAAAATTCTTACACAGGCTGAAGTAAACCTTGATACTAGAGCTAAAAACCTTACTGAAGATGAAATTGCCAAAATTAACTCCACAATAGTAAAATTGGAACTTCCCGTGGAGGGTGAAATGAGAAGATTAGTAAATCAGAATATAAGAAGGTTAAAAGAAGTAAAATCATACAGGGGACTCAGACACCATGTAGGACTTCCTACCAGAGGACAAAATACCAGAACTAATTCAAGAACGAGAAAAGGAAAAAGAAAGACTGTAGGAGGACAGAAGAAAAAATTAGCTAAGAAATAATATGACTGAAGAAAAAATATTAAATACACCAAAAAAAAGAAAAGCCAAGATAATACCAACAAGCGGAAGAGCTTACATAAGTGCTGGTATGAATAACACCATAATTACAATAACAGATCCTGAGGGGGGTATGCTTTTCTTTGGAAGTTCGGGCAGGGCAGGTTTTAAAGGATCCAGAAGAGCCACTCCATACGCAGCAACAAAAGCCGCAGAACAGGTAGGGGCTGAAGCATATCAAGCCGGAATAAGAGAACTTGCTGTTTATTTAAAAGGTCCTGGTATGGGAAGAATATCTTCTATCAAGGCCTTAAAATCAGCCGGCTTGAACATAGTATCAATTTCCGATATGACACCAATACCGCACAATGGGTGTAAACCTAAGAATAAAAGAAGGATGTAATTATGGCTAGAAATATTGGACCAAAATGCAGATTATGCAGAAGAGAAGGAACTAAACTCTATCTTAAGGGTTCCAGATGTGAATCGGAAAAATGTGCTCTTAATCGTAAGGCTCAAGCTCCCGGTCAGCACGGAACAAGCAGAAGATCTTTATCAGAATATGGAAAACAAATGAGAGAAAAACAGAAAGCTAAAAGGATCTATGGAATATTAGAAAAACAATTTAAGAAATATGTAAACGACTCATTAAGAAGTAAGGGTGTTACCGGAGATTCTCTAATACAAAAATTAGAAGGGAGATTGGACAATCTGGTATTCAGAAGCGGATTTGCAATGTCCAGATCACAATCAAGACAGTATATTAGAAGAGGTCTTTTTATGATTAACGGAAAGGTGATAAAAATACCCTCACAACAATTAAAGATCGGTGATATAATCAAGCCCGTTTCTTTTGAAAAGATAGCATTAAAAGAAGGGTTCGTGCTTCCTGAATATCTGGAAGCCAATATCAAAGAAAAATGTGTTAGACTGGCAAAAATGCCCACTTCTCAGGATTACCAGGAAAAAGTGGACATTCAATCAATTATTGAATTTTATTCCAGGTAATCCAGCTAAGTAATTTATTGGAGGAATTATGCAATTAACAAAAGAAAATCTAAAGATAACTGCTATAAAAGAAAGTAACAATTTGGGTACATATTCAATAGAGCCCCTTCCTACCGGATTTGGTTATTCCCTGGCAAATTCATTAAGAAGAGTAATATTAACCTCAACAAAGGGTGCTGCTGTTACACAAATAAAAATAACGGGAGCAAATCATCAATTCACTACTCTTCCGGGAATAAAGGAAGATATAGTTGAATTAACTATGAATCTTAAGAAAATTAGATGCAAGACATTCTCAGATAATCCTGTTATTGCTACCTTAAAGAAAAAAGGAACTGGGGAAGTTAAAGCTAAAGATATTGAAGTAACCTCAGAAATAGAAATAATGAATAAAGATCTTCATATTGCCACATTATCCGATTCTAAAAGTGAAATAAATATTGAATTGACAATAGAACCAGGAACAGGTTATTCTCCGATGGAAGAAAGACAGACATCAAAAATCGGGGTTATCGTACTTGATGCTTTATTCTCTCCCATTATCAATGCTAATTACGAAATTGAACCGGCAAGATTCGGCGGGAAAATAGATTTAGATAGAATTATCTTTACAGTAGAAACTGACGGAAGTATTGCACCTAAACAGGCAATTCTGGATGCGGCACAAACCTTAAAGGAATACTATGAAACCCTAATAAAATGGAATACCGGGTCTTCGGATAGTGACAAAAAAGATACAAAAAAGGAAGATCCGATAAAAATATCATCTGAAGATGTATCTATTGAGGAATTACCTTTGCAGACCAGAACAATCAATGCATTAAAAAAACAAGGTATAAACACACTCCATGAATTATCTGAAAAAACAGATGAGGATATTGCTGATATAAAAAATCTGGGAGAAAAATCTCTTGAGGAGATTAAAAAATTACTTGAGAAGGAAGGCTTAAGATAATGAGGCATAGGATTAACAAAAAGAGACTTAATAGAGATATGGATCACAGAAAAGCTCTTTTGAGAAATTTGTCTACCGAATTAATTAAACATGAGAACATTGAAACAACATTAGTAAAAGCCAAGTATTTCAGACCTTATGTCGAAAAATTAATTACAAAAGCAAGAGAGGCTGCCGAGAGTAAGGATAAGATAAGAATATTCAATATTCTAAAAGATTTGAGAACTCATATCACTTCAGAATCCGAATTAAAAAAACTTTGTCATGATATAGGTCATAGATTCATTGGGGTAAACGGAGGATATACAAAGATAACTAAAACAAGATATAGAGACGGAGATAAAGCCCTTATGGCAAGAATAGAATTATCCAAGAAAGCTAAGAAAGAAGAAACAAAAAAATCAAATTCAAAGAATAAGAAAGATACAAAGAAAGAGGCAATGACCAATGAAAATAACTAGCACCACTCCAAAAATGAAAGAATTAGTTAGGAATAAGCATAAAATTGATGCCGAAGGACAAATTTTAGGCAGATTAGCTGTTAAAACAGCTAAAATTCTAATGGGAAAGAATAAAGCAATATTTACTTATAATGAGAATGTGGGAGATCAGGTAATAATATCCAATATAGACAAAATAAGGTTTACGGGCAATAAACTAAAAGATAAGAAGTACTACCATCATACCGATTATCCTAAAGGATTGAGATCCGAAACACTTGAATCCCTTTTCAACAGAGATCCCTCTAAGGTATTCAGAAAAGCGGTAAGTGGCATGCTTCCTAAGAATAGACTCAGAAAATTAATGCTAAGGAATTTAATAATTATGTCTTCTCCCAAAAACACAAAGGAAGGAAATAATTAATATGGATAAGAATAATAAAAATAAGAAAGATCTATATATTGCATCCGGAAGAAGAAAAACTGCGGTAGCAAGAATATTCCTTACAGAAGAGAAGGGTGAATTTACTATAAATGATAAATCTATTGAAGAATATTTCAATTCCGAAACAGAGAAAATAAAATGGTTAAAACCATTTCATATCATAGGTGTTTCCCATCCCAAATCCAAATTCTCCGCAACTATAAAAGTCTCGGGTTCCGGTAAACCTTCTCAAGCGGATGCTATTGTACTGGCAATTTCTAAAGCCTTAGCATCAATAAACACTGAATATAACAGTATGTTAAGAAAACAAGGTATGTTAACAAGAGATCCAAGAATGGTTGAAAGAAAAAAGCCCTATATGCACAAAGCAAGAAAAGCCCCTCAATATTCAAAGAGATAAATCATTCCCTATAATCTTTTCAATATTCTCAAGTTCTTTTCTAATCTCGGATATTTTATTTGATATCATATTTCTACCTTTATCGGATAAACATAAATACGGTGTTGAGTATGTTTCACATATGTCATCCAATACTTTTAAGGGAGGCAGGCAGCGTCCGTTTTCATAAGCCGATATACTTTTAGCTGATATTCCTATCTTATTCCCAAATCTCTGTTGAGACAGCTTTTTCCTTTCTCTCAGTTCTTTTATCTTTTCTCCTATATTATTCATAACGTCTTTTCCATTATTTTTAGAAATTATCATATTGTAATATATATTGCAATAATTATTATTGTATATTATGTCTGATAAACTGAGGGATTTAAAATACTATGAAAAACCTAGGGAAAAAATGCTGATCACGGGACCTGAATCACTAACTGACGTAGAGTTATTGGCAATATTGCTTGGTTTTGGAGGAAAAGATCACTCGGTAATTCCCCTGGCTAGGGAAATACTAAACAAATACGAGAGTTTTCAAAAGCTTAGTAAAATGGACCTAAATGAATTAAAAAATATTAAATTTATCGGATTATCCAAAGCATCTACTATAATAGCTGCTCTTGAAATAGGAAGAAGATTTCTGGAACCAAAGAAAACATCGGGAAATAAAGTGAGTAAACCACAGGACATTTATGAAATATTTAGGAAAGAAACATATCTTAAAGATACAGAAAGTACATATATACTGAGTCTTGATTCCAGAGGTTTAGTGATTTCTAAAGATATTATTACAACTGGAACTATAAACGAAACTCTCCTCAGTCCCAGGGAAATATTCCGTAAGGCATTATATAGAAATGCTGTAAATATAATTTTGGTTCATAATCATCCATCAGGCAACCCCCAGCCTTCTCTTGAGGATATTAAGGCCACAGATAAAGTCAGGTGCGCAGGAAATAATATCGGCATAAATCTTATAGACCACATAATTATAACCGATAGTTCGTTCATGAGCTTTAAACAAGAAGGTTTATTAAATTCTTTACCCTGTATAAAAGGAGGTGATAAATGTGATAGTAATTAAAAGAAATATAAAGAGAATAATACTTATCGTCCTGGGAATAATTTCTTTGGGTATCTTAGTTAAATTCGCTTATGCGGCCTTTACGGATAAAGGAACGGTACTGGGGTCATCTTTTAGTGTAGGGAATGCAGATATTAAACTTCTTCTCAATCCCTCTCTGGGTACAGATAGCAGTAATCTATTTGATGAAATAAATGGACCAGCTTTTACTAATGTTGGGCAGAATTGGAGCAAGGATTATCCGATAAAAATTTTTAATAACGGTACATATAAAATGTCCCTTGTATCTCACGCCGGCTATGAAACATCAAATGATCCTGAGGAATTAAGACAATACATATATGCAGAAATATTTAACTGGACAGATATTGATTATGACGGTGAGATTGATTCCGATGAGATTAAAGAATCTTTAGGAAAAAAGACTATAGTCAAGTGGAAAACCGAAGGATATAGCTTAGGAGAATTTGAACCGGGAGAAATAAAAAGCTATGTAGTAAGATTTTCAACGGAATCCATTAGTGATACTAAACAAGGAGCATCGGGTTCTTTTGATTTTGAATTTGATTCAATAGAAGTATGAGCACTTCCCCGCTTCTTCCGCGAGAAGCGGGGATTTGATATCCTTAGAATATGCTTGGAGAACTAAAATTACCTAATGCATTCCTTCTATGGTGGCTGGTAAAAGCACCAAAAAGAATATTTACTGTAGGGAAAAGAATTCTCATTATAGTTAATAATTCTATTTCCTTTACTCTGAATTTAAGATTAATATTCACACCCCTCTTTGGAGATTACACACTGGTTGGAAGATTTATTGGTTTTTGTGTAAGAACTGTGGAAATAGTATTGGGTCTTATTGTTGTAATCATGTTATCGTTACTTGTGTTAGCCTCACCGGTAATATGGCTTCTTTCTCCGGTGATATTATTTCTAACCATTAAATTTTGGGTTTTCCTATTCTATATCCTTTTATACATATCTTGGGCTTATATAAATAACAATACCCCCGATAAAAAAATAAATGAGATATTACCTGGCAATGAATTGCATTCTTTCAGACCTGTTGTTAAAAAAATATTAGGTAAGGCTAATATTAATATCTCAGATGCTCTTATTGAACTATTCAAGCTAAGAGAAATTAAGTATCTTTTAATCAAAGCTGAATTACCTATAGATTTTTTTAAGGATAAACTGCTTACAGCACCGAGAATGGATATAACTAATCTTAAAATGATTATGTTTGAATTGGCAAAAAAACAAAATTCCAGATACGTTGAAGTAGAACATCTCTTATACTCAATAATAACGCTACTACCTAAACCCGAAGTATTCCTATCTTCATTTGGAATAAGTTTAAAACTACTGGAAAAGACAACCGAATGGGTTATATCTGAAAAAGAGCATAGGGCAAAAATGTATATCTGGCAGGAAGAATGCGACCGTTTATTCGTGGGTGGTATAGGTAAAGGAATGACGGGTAAAATTACTCCTTTCCTGGACCAACATTCTGAAGATTTTACTAAAAAAGTTAAAAACGGAACTATAAAAAACATAGTAGGCAGAGATGAAGAAATTAAAAAAATAGCAGAATTATTAATGGGTACAAGACAAAATATTCTCATTATCGGAGATCCGGGCAGCGGTAAAACATCAATAGTGAGAGGTATGGCTTACGAAATAATTAAAGGGACCGAATATAAATCTATACAAAACAGACGTATAGTATCACTTGATATCGGTGCATTGGTATCTGGAACTAAATCAGTCGGGGATATATCCGCAAAAGCGAATATTATCTTGGAAGAAATAAAATCCTCAGGAGATATTATTCTTTTTATTGATGAGATCCATAATATGGTAGCAGAATCAGGAAACAGCGATTCTCAAACTTCTGCTATCTACAGTATTTTAGAACCCCATTTAATATCAGATAAAATACAATTCATAGGTGCGACTTCAATCCCCAACTATCGTAAATATATTGAACCTAATGGGTCATTTTCCCGTTTATTTACCATAGTAGAAATAAAAGAATCATCAAAAGATGATACTTTGGAAATTTTAAAAGACAGGGCCCGTGAATATCAAAATAAAAATAATATTATTATTACTTATCCTGCATTAGAAAGAATGGTTGAACTATCTGAAAAACTAATTCAAGAAAGAGTGTTACCGGATAAAGCACTGGATATATTAAACAGATCCGTTACAAGTGTTCAATCCGGATCAAAATTAGTTAACTCAGATGTGGTTGAAAAGGAAATATCGGTAATGACAAATATACCTTCAGAAAATTTTACACAAGATGAAGCAGAGAAATTACTAAATATTGAAGAAGAAATGCAAAAAATATGTATTGGACAGGATCATGTAGTAAGACAGATTGGTTCAGCTTTAAGAAGAGCAAGGGCAGGCATAAGAAATGAAAATAAACCTATTGCTAGTTTTCTATTCGTAGGTACAACAGGAGTAGGTAAAACACAAACTGCAAAGGCTCTAGCTCAAACCTATTTTGGAGATAAAAAGGCAATGATTAGAATAGATATGAGCGAATATCAGCAGTTGGATAGTATTAATAGATTAATAGGAACACCTGATGGAAAAAATAAAGGTATACTAACTGAAGCAGTTAGAACAAAACCTTTTAGTTTGATACTACTGGATGAAATAGAAAAGGCTCATCCAAATATTCTTCTTCTCTTCCTTCAAGTACTGGATGAGGGTATGCTAACAGATTCTTCAGGAATGTCTTTTAGTTTTACTAATACAATAATAATCGCGACCAGTAACGTAGGTACAAAGTCTATTCAGGATATATTTAGTAGAGGAGGCAGCTTTGAAGAAATGGATAAGGCAGCTCTATCTGACGTAAGAAAGAATTTTGCTCCGGAATTCCTAAACAGGTTTTCAGGAATTATAGTATTTAATCCTTTGAGTAAAGAGACAGTAAATAAAATATGCCTTCTTCTTCTGGAAGATGTTAGGAAAGCTGCCGAAGAAAAGGGAGTTAAAATAACCTTTAAAAATGAATTGATAGAGGGTCTTGTAAACAGAGGGTACAGCCCTGAATGGGGGGCAAGACCACTATCAAGAGTAATTGAAGATACTGTGGAATCGTACATTGCTACAAAATTACTTAAGAACGAAATAAAACAGGGGGATGAATTGGAGGTTGGAATAGAAGCCCTATCCTGACTTGCCCTTAGCTTATTGAAATAAGCTACTTTTTTTCTATATGAACAGCGAATTAAATGAAAGACTGGAAAAATTAAATAAATATCTTTCTATTGAAGATAAAAGGAAAAGAATATCTGAATTAAAGAAAGAGCTGGAAAATGAGAATACATGGAATGATTGGGAAAAAGGAAAATCTGTTTCCCAAGAACTATCTGCACTTGAAAAAGACATTTACGATTATGAAATGCTTGAGTTATATATAGAAGAAAATGATTATGATGCATTTGAAAGAGAAATAAAAAAACTTGAATTAAAATCCTATCTTAGTGGAAAAAACGATAAGAATGATGCGTTGTTATCTATTCATTCAGGACAGGGAGGAACTGAGGCAATGGATTGGGCAGGTATACTTCTAAGAATGTATAAAAGATATGCAGAAAGAAATAACTGGGAATCACATGAAATACACAAAATAACGGGGGAAGAAGCCGGAATAAAAACTGCGGTATTGGAAATACAAGGTAAATATGCTTACGGTTTCCTAAAGAAAGAGTCCGGAGTACACAGATTAGTCAGACAATCACCTTTTAATGCGGATGATCTTAGACAAACATCTTTCGCTCTGGTAGAAGTAATACCGGTGATTGAAGATGATATAACGGATATTGTAATTAACGAATCGGATATTGAATGGGATTTCTTCCGCTCAGGAGGAAGCGGGGGGCAGAATGTAAATAAAGTATCAACAGCAGTACGCCTCAAACACAAACCAAGCGGTATCATAGTTGAATGTCAGGAAGAGAGATTCCAAGGTAAGAATAGAGATAAAGCACTAAAAATACTAAAATCAAAATTATATGAGATTGAAATGCAAAATATCGAAAAGCAAAAGAAAGATTTAAAAGGAGGTTATAAAACACCGGGATGGGGTAATCAAATTAGAAATTATATTCTGCATCCCTATAAATTAGTAAAGGATCTAAGAACAAACATTGAGTCTACTAATCCGGAAGCGGTACTAGATGGAGATCTTGATATGTTTATTGAAGGGGAAATAGCAATCTAGAATCTCAGAAAGTGCTTAATTTCATCGAAACCATAACCTGTTTTCTTAAATATAAGGATTAACACTACAGCAAATACTGTAAACAATAAATTCTTAACTAAATCCGTCTTTATCTGTTTTATGGGAAGAGAGTTTTGTATATTGGTACTTTCTGTTTTATCTGTTGGTATAAGAACATTCTGATTAATATTCTTCTGTATCTCTTTTAAACGTCTTTCTTTTCTCTGTTGTTTTGACAACTTTTTCTTTGACATGCCCTAGATATTATCACGAATGTGTGTATATTTTAACCTTCTTTTTAACTACTACAAATTACCTATCGTCCAAATATTCATCATCCGTATCTTCCAATGATGTATCACTTATACCTGAATTTAACCCATCAAGGGTAACGTCTCTGGCCTTACTACCGGAAACTGAAGGCCCTATTATCCCCTTTCCTTCCATCTCATCAATAATCCTGGCTGCACGTGCAAAACCTATTTTCATCTTTCTTTGAAGAAGTGATGCGCTTGCCTTACCCATGGATTGGACTATCTCAACAGCCTCATCAAACAATTCATCAACATCATCTCCCCAGTTAGATGAACCCCTTTTCCCTATTTTATCGGAAGTCATATTTAAAATTTCTTGGTTATAGTCGGGATCGATTCCTTGTTTCTTAAGAAAATCGGTAACAGCATCAACCTCCTCATATCTAACAAAAGCCCCCTGTAGACGTATAGGTTTATTAGCTTCAGGGGGAACAAAAAGCATATCACCTTTACCTAAAAGCTTCTCAGCACCGGGTTGATCAATAATGACACGGGAATCAATTTGACTGGTAACATTGAATGCGACTCTGCAGGGGATATTTGCTTTTATTAACCCCGTAACAACATTAATAGAAGGTCTTTGTACAGCCAATATTAAGTGTATTCCCGTAGCTCTTGCCAATTGTGCAATTCTAATAATACTCTTTTCCACCCCGGCGGGATCTTTCATCATTATTTCACCTAATTCGTCAACAACAATTACTATATAAGGCATGGCTTGTATACCGGACTTTTCGTTGTACTTATCAATATTACTTACTCTTGCTTGTTCAAAATATCTATATCTCTTCTCCATTTCCGCAACAGCCCATTTAAATACTGAAGGAGCTTTATCCATATCAGTAACTACATTGGTATAAAGATGAGGGATACCTTCGTATCTATTTAATTCAACTCTTTTTGGGTCAACAAGAATAAATTTAACTTCGGATGGGGTGGATCTGTACAATATGGAAAGCATAATATTATGTATAAATATTGACTTACCTGATCCGGTTGCTCCGGCAATAAGCATGTGAGGCATATTTGATATATCGTAAACATATGTTTTGCCGGCTACGTCTTTCCCAAGAACAATACCTAATTTTGATTTAATCCCCTTCATAGCATCCGAGGTAAGAAGAGATCTAAAAAATACTGTGGATCTTGAAGCATTTGGAACCTCAATACCGATCAAAGACTGCCCGGGTATAGGTGCCTCAATCCTAACGGATCCGGTGGGAGAAGCTAATGCAAGAGCAAGATCTTCCTGCAAAGAGGATATCTTTGAAATCTTAGTTACAGTCTTTGGTTTTAAAGAATACTGAGTTACCGAAGAACCAACCCTAATGTTTTCTATGGATACGTCAATACCAAAGGAGTGAAGGGTATCAACTATAGTCTTTGATCTTCTCTCTGAGTCAGAGGTATCCTTGACTTCGGAAGGGGGATCTAAGAGTAAGTCGGGTGAAGGATATTGCCATATCTTATCAGAGGGAAGTTTAGGTAATTCATGCTGTTCTTGGTACAGAGGATCTGCTGTTCTTGTATGTTTTACTGCTGAACTTTGCTGAGGTTCAGAGAACGGGGGAACAATCTCAAAGATAGGAGCGTTATTATCATTAATAATATCCTTTTCCCTAACTTCACTTTCACTAGGTGCTCCTGTGTTATGGTCATTAAAGCCCGATGTTATTTCAATATCTTCCTTATCGTTAGAATCTCCTCTTTTTCTAATCAATTTAAACTTACTCCAATCTATATTCGGTTTATGCTCTACAACAAACTTAATTATCTGATCCAGAGATATGTTTAATCCTACGAATACTGATATTAGAATTAAAAATATAAAGATCGCTCCGGCCCCTACAGCACCGGTTGAATCTTTTAAGAAAGAGGAAAGATGATAGCCAATAATTCCTCCCCCTCCGCCATTCCTTGCTATTTTGTACGGATCCTGTTCGTTGATAAAAAGATGAAATACACCCGCTAAAGATAAGGTAAATACAACAAGAGATAGCAATATTCTTATCTCTTTAAATCTAGGTTGCATTTTATCTATGAACAAAAATCCAGTTAATCCGAGTATAAAAGGCAGTGTTATAGCAACAGAACCTAGTATTCTTCTCAACCATGAATATATTTTTTCGTTTACAGGGTAGTTTGGGGCTAGAATAGCAATAAACATCAATATCGCCGATAACACTAACAACAATGCAATAACCGTTCTTATAGTATCGGTACGAATATTAAAGTGGAGCTTGAATTTTCTTTTTCTTCCCCGAGGCATTAAGCTTATGATATCAGACTATAATTGTATGAACAATTACCATTGGGCTGCTTCCTGTTTCTTTATATAGAAAATCTTCAATCTTTGATTCCAATCTTCTTTTAAAATCCTGCCATTCTTTAGATTTTGAAATACCCTTATCAAATATCTTTATTATATGCTGTTTTGATTTGTCCATTAATTCTTTTGAAGATTTAACATAAATAAATCCTCTTGTAACAATTTCGACCTTATTCGGATAAAAATCCCCCTTGGGTGAAGCGGGGATGATAACTACAAAAACACCGTCTGAAGAAAGTTGATCTCTATCTCTAATGATAACCGGATTAATTTCACCAATACCATTGTTATCTATATACACCGGCTTTGTTTCTATCTTTTTCCCCTTTGATGCCTGCCCGTTGTTGAATACTACAGAATCCCCCTCCATGCATTCAAACACTCTTGTTTTATCTACCCCTAATTCAGATACCATTGTTCTATAAGATCTCATTCTTGTAACTGTACCTCCGATGGGAATAAAATACTTTGGTTTAGCTAATGCCGCTACTGTCATTAAATCCCCCCTTGTACCATGCCCCGAAATATGAAGGTTGTTCTGTATTTTGCTGTACAGTATTTCCGCCCCAGCTATAATAAGAGAGGACATCACTTTTTCAACATCCATTTCAACCCCCGGAGGATTAGGATCAGCTGAAAATACTACTAAAGCATTATCTTCAAGAACTATGCTTTCATGCTCCCCTCTGCTTAACCTTCCTAAAGAAGATCCTTCCTGACCATAACATCCGGCTATGATATAGACCAGATCTTTTTGTTTAAATTTTTGGGACTCCTCTTCCTTAATAAATAAATCCTGATCAAAGGGAAGGTAGCCTAAGTTTCTAGCTACGGAAACACTTTGTTCAATTGAACGTCCGCTTAATACAATCTTTCTTCTATGTTTTATTGCGGCATCAATTATTTGATACATTCTTGATATATTTGATGATATTGTTGTTATTAATACCTGTCTTTGAGTTGAATTATCAAAAATATCATTAAATGTTTCATTAAGAGTATTTTCGGATTTTGAATATCCCTCAGTTGTAACATTTAAACAATCTGATAGAAGACAAAGCACACCGCTTCTTCCATACTGAGATATTAATCCTAGATCAATAGGAGGATCTAAAACAGGTGTCCAATCCATTTTATAATCAGCCATATGAAGAACCAAACCTTCCGGTGTTTCTATAGCTAAACCCATGGAAGAAGGGACAGAGTGGTTTGTGGGAAACGCAGATACCTTAAATCTACCTAATACTACTTCCTCTATACCCGGAGTAAAGAGATGGAATCTTGCCTTTCCGGATAAATCTCTAAAAGCTCTATCATTTAATCTCTCATTAAGAAATCCCTGTACCAATTTATTGGCGTATATAGGTATATCCATCTCCCTCAATAGATAGGGTACTGCTCCTATATGATCCTCATGTCCATGAGTTAAGAATAAACCTCTAACTTTGTGAGCGTTCTCCAATACATAATTAAAATCAGGAATTACTACATTTACTCCGTATTGATCCATGTCGGGAAATCCCACCCCGCAGTCAACCAGAATAATATCCTCATCGTATTCATAAACGGTAAGGTTTTTAGTCACTGACTCCGTGCCGCTTAATGTAATAATTTTCAGGGATTTGTTTCCCGTATCCTTTTTTTGTTCATATAAATCCATAGTTTATTCTTACAAACCCAAACCTAATTGTCCATCATGTATAGGAATATCAGCTTCTTCATATTTTGTATTCTCAGCTTTCTCAAGTATAGACGGTATATTCATAAAATCCTTTCTTAGTGTCTCTGCCATCTGGGCATTCCTCAACGCTGCTGCGGGATGGTAAACAGGATATACATTATACTTACCTACTCTGATAAGAGTGCCTCTATCTCTGGTTATCTTTCCCTCAGGATAGAAATAGTTTAGAGAGAATCTTCCTAAAGTTACAATTAATATTGGGTTAATTGCTTTTAACTGCATTGTTAGATATGGCTCACATGCAGATATTTCATCGGGGAGGGGATCTCTATTCTCCGGAGGACGGTGTTTAATAATGTTTCCTATCCATACCATCTCTCTTTTCAAATTTATACCTTTGAGTAATTCTTCCAATAATTTACCTGCTCTGCCCACAAAGGGTCTTCCTGTATCATCTTCAACTTTACCAGGAGCCTCACCTATAAATACAATCTTTGAGTTAATATATCCCTCTCCCGGTACAGGATTTTTTGCTGTTTTGCACAGACGGCATTTTGTACACAATTTAATATTTTTTTCTAATTCATTAATGATAGTGCTTTTTTCCATAACATTTCCATTTAATGACACTTCCTTATTGTGGAAGATAGTATTTGAGATTCTCTTGTGTAAGTACCACTTTCTGTGTTTTACCTTCCACAATTTCCTTAGCCACTTTTCTGCAGATTGAAGATAAGGTTCTTCCCAATGACCTTATTCCTGAATCGTAGCCAAAAGGACGTATAATACTAGGCCATATATTAGCATCAATATCTAACTCTCCTGGATTTAAACCAGCTGTCTCTATTGCCTTGGGAAGTATAAAATCTCTGGCAATTATTAATTTCTCTCCGTCAGTATATGACGGCATTTTTATTATTTCCATTCTATCCATTAATGCTGTAGATAGGGTGCCTAAAGTATTTGCAGAACATACAAATAATACTTCAGATAGATCTATGGGATAATCAACATAATGATCTCTAAACTCACTATTTTGATTAGGGTCCAATATCTCAAGTAATACTGCCATAATATCCGATCTTAATCCCATCTCGCCACTTGCTTTATCTATTTCATCAAGAAGTATTAGAGGATTTCTCACTTTGGATTTCATTAATGCTTTAACTATCTGCCCCGGTTCAGCACTGGGGGTTGACTTATTCCTGCCTCTTAATTCAAGTGTGGAACCAATACCACCCATAGATATTCTGATAAATTCTCTTCCCAAAGCTTTTGCCATTGATATAGCTAATGTTGTTTTTCCTACACCCTGAAGACCTGCCATTAATATTATCGGTGAGTTTGCTATAGCATCCCTCCCTCTTTGTTTTAATAATATGAGTGTAGCCAAGTATTCTTGTATTCTTTCTTTAACATAGGACATTCCGTAATGCGTTTTATCCATCAATTCCTTTGTCTTCTGCAAATCAAGATGATCTTCTGTCCTTTTATCCCATGGTATTGATGTTACGGTCTCTATATAAGTAGCTTCTGTATCGAATTCCTGAGCATAATGTCCCAAATTAGCCATTCTTTCCAGTCTCTGTACAATAAGAAACAGTTTCTCTCTTAATTGATCCGGTAAACCCGCGGTCTCGCTAATCTTTTTCTTTAAATTTTCTAATTCCTGAATAGCTTCTTTATCTATGGACATAATTAATTATCCCTAATTTATTACTGCGTAATCAAGACCTGTATCTAAATATGAATTAAATACGTATGACATATCACTTCCGATGTCCTCATTTAGTAAATTATATATGAACCCCTTTCCGTTTTTACTCAATGCTAATATCTGTATTTTACCTTCGTAGGGTATTTGGTTTATAGCTGAAGTAAATATCGGATTTAATGCTAAACTTTTGGACAATCCTTTTTTATTGTCTTCAATAGTCTTTATAATATCTTTGTTTGTGGTTAACACCAAAGTTTCTTCTTCAACCCAAGTGCTCTCTAATCCATTAACAGAAAAATTATCCCTAGTTGCATTAAACACTAAACCGGGGTAAATAACTCCCCCTGATTGAATTAAAAAGAATGTATATTCTCCGGAGTAACTCGTATCACTAATACCGGATATAAAATTATCACTAAAGTTTTTCACCTTACTAAGTAACTGCTCCTTAAATATACTTAAATCAGATCCTTTTATTACTAAATCTGTTTCATAAGGAAGATATTTTGAATAATCATTTTCATTGAAATTCATTACTGGAGATGATATTGAAGATTTAATTATATATTTACTATCTTTTTTTATTTCCTGATTATCTATTTCCTCCAAAACACCAGTATTTAATTCATTTGTACTTTCTCTAGTCGATAAACTGATATTCCCACTTACTTCCTTTTCCACTAGGGGTACTAAATAATTAAATACGAAATAACCTAGGAAAGAAGATATTATTAAACCAATAGATATGAGAAGCAGTTTTTTTCCGATAATTCTTTTATAACCAGAGAGTATGCTATGTATTTTTGTACCAATTAATATTTGGTTATTTTTAGTACCGAAAGTCTTCTCTTCCTCTGCTACAGTTATAGTTTTTTTGTCCAAATCGTCCACTTGAATTAAATTATCGGGAAGAATAATACCGCATTTAGAACAAAAATACCTATCATACAAACTCAAAAGATAGTTACACGAAGGGCAGTGTCTAATCATAGTAATATAAGTATATCAAAAGAGTAAATATTACCTTTTTGTTTTTCTATCTATGACTTCCGGTGATTCCAATTGTTTTTTTGATAGAGATATTTTGCCTTCTTCTCCCAGTGCAATTATCTTAACCTTAACTTTATCTCCGGGTTTAACGTAATCCTTTACATTATTTACATAGGTATTTGCTATCTCACTTACATGAAGAAGTCCTACCCTGCCCGGAAGTATTTCCACTAAAGCACCAAAATTCAATAGGTCTTTTACTGTACCTTCATATATATCTCCAACCTCCAAATCTCTAGACAGCCCATATACAATATCGTATGCCTTCTTGGCATTACTTTCAGATTCAGAGGATATAACTACAGTACCATCTTCCTCAATGAATATTTCCGAATCAGTAGTATCCTGTATTTCCTTTATTGTCTTTCCTCCTGAACCAATAATTATACCTATCTTATCTTTGTCAATTTTAAGTCTGATCATCTTGGGAGCATATTGGGAAACATTGTCTTTAGGTTTCTTTATTACTTTTTCCATCTCATCAAGTATAAAAAGTCTACCTTCCTGGGATTGTTTGATTACTTTATAAAGTACTTCCATGGGTATTCCTTTTACTTTCATGTCACATTGTATTGCTGTAACTCCATTTCTTGATCCTGTCATCTTAAAATCAAGAAATCCTCCCTTATCTTCTTCACCGGATAGATCGGTTAGTATTTCATATTTTGTGAAACTATCATCACTGACTATTAATCCCATAGCCACACCCGCTATCATTTCTTTGATAGGAACTCCTGCATCCATTAGAGCAAGCGTGGATCCGCAAGTTGAAGCCATTGAAGAAGATCCATTAGAGGATAGTATTTCAGAATTTAATAGAATCATATAAGGAAATTCCTCTTGGCTTGGTATTACTGGTCTTAAAGCTTTTTCTGCTATCATTCCATGTCCTATCTCCCTTCCTCTGGGAGCACCTATTTTCCCAACTTCTCCTGTTGAATACGGGGGGAAACTATAATAATGAATAAATCTCTTATTTCTCTCCCCATACATATCCTGAATAAGAAGTTCTAAAGATGGGGATCCTAAGGTAGCTACTGTTAACGCCTGAGTAGTTCCTCTTATAAAAAGACCGCTTCCATGAGTTCTAGGAAGAACACCTACCTTTGCAGATATAGCTCTTACATCTTTTACCCCTCTTCCGTCTAGTCTTTTTCCCTCTTCAAGTGTTAGTTTTCTAATAGCTTTCTTTTCTATTTCATCAAAAGTCCTGATCATATCGTCTTTTTTATATTTACCTTCAAGTTTTGTAGTTATTTCTTCTATTAGTTTTTCGGTTAATTCCTTAGCTTCATTCTTTTCTAATGTTTTATTCAATATTTCATATATTTTCTTTTCTGCTATCTCGCTAACATCTGTAATAATATCTTTACCTAAAGCCTTAGAAGTATATGTATATTTTTGCTTCAAAGGATTAATTTCAGATGAAAATTCATCAATCATACTTATCAGGGGATCAACATTATCCCTGGCAAAATCAATGGCTCCGATTATTTTTTCCTCAGGTAGTATTTTTGAAGATGATTCAACAGCTAAAAACTTCTTCTCCTTACCCACAAAAGAAACGATCATATTCAAATCAGAGGTATCATGAACAAAATCAATACTTGGATTTAAAATATATTTACCATCAGACATTCCTATCCTTGCAGTTGACATAGGACCCTCCCAGGGAATATCCGATGCTTGTAAAGCAGCTGAAACGGCTATCATACTCAGAAACTCGGGATCGGAATCCTTTTCCAGAGAAAGTACTGTAGCAACTACCTGTACTTCATCCATATAATCAGAGGGAAAAAGAGGTCTAATAGCGTGATCTATCGCTCTTTGGGCAATTATTGCATCATCGGTAGATCTTCCCTCTCTTTTAATAAACCTGGAGTTCTTTATAGTTCCACTTGCATATAATTTCTCCTCATAGTTGACTGTCAGAGGAAAAAAATCGGTATCCGGATTGGCTTCCCCTGCGACTGCAGTAACAAGTACAACGGTATCTCCGTAGCTGGCTTTAACTGACATATTAGCTCTTACAGCTAATTCTCCGGTTTCCAGTATAAGTTTTTTACCGGCAAATTCTATTTCCTTTTTTATTACTTTATTCATTTTTTTGTGGGATGATATTTATCGGATGACTAAGATCCAAGATATTAAGCACTTTTATGCACAATACCTTAACTCCTAATCATCTCGATCTATAAATCCCTTTCCTTAAAATAATTAATTACTTACCCAGATCAATTTTTTCAATTATCTGGCTGTATCTATCTTCATCTTTTTTCTTAAGATAGGATAATAATCTTCTTCTTTTATTAACAAGCTGCAGAAGGCCTCTTCTTGAGTGATTATCCTTTTTATGACTTTTTAAATGATCGGATAATTTACTTATTCTTTCTGTAAGAATAGAAACCTGAACTTCAGGGGATCCCGTATCTGCATCGTGCAAACGACTTGTTTTTATTATTTGTGCCTTTTTTTCCTTTGCTAAAGCCATAATTAATAAGATATATTAACAAATTACACCCTAATAATCAATGGTTAATTTGTCCTTTCTTTATCTTTATCTAAATCAATTAAACCTGTAAGCAGGGCTTTCCCTGTATTGGCGTTTAAAGTTAATCCGTTTCTTAGTATCAGATTTATCATTAACAACGATAATGATTCTATTTTGGGATTTACTATATTCAATAAACCGTAGTGTGTATTATCATTATTGTTATCAATATTTAATATAACAGCTTTTTTGTATTCATCTTCCATATCAAAGTAAGATAAACCCAAGTCTTCTTTTCTTGCCGCTCCAATAGTGATTATTAAATCAAAGTTTCTATCCATTATCTTTGTTTTAACATTATTTGTATTAAAATTTCTTTTGACAGGTGTTAATACAATTTTTAATGTTTCATTATCTATACTGTAATTTACTTTTGAAGCCGGGCTGTCTGAGTAATTAATTTCGACAATTAAATCCCTCAAAGAAGGATCTTCAATTATAAAATTAGGGTTTACATAATCTTTATAATCCTGGGATATCTCCTTTGGGTATACTAAAAAGACATTTTTTTCCATTCTTTTATTACTTTCATCTTCTTCGTATTGATTTATTTCATTGTTGAAAGATGTGTCCCTGATGGATAATATAAGTCCAATAGCGGCCGATAAACCGTCAATACCTGCACCCACAGCAGGAATAACTGCAATATTATTTGATTTTTCTATTAAGCGCCCCATTTGTGTTTTTTCTTTAGATGTATTCATAAATACCTCAATATAAGCTATTTATCTTTTAACGGGGGCATTTTACTATATAAAACCTATAGTGTCAAAACGGATGATTATAAGGACTATCTAACCTCAAGCCACATTCCTGATGCTATATCTTCATACTGAGGTTTAAACAACACCCCACACTCATTATCTCTTCCAACAATATTTACTTCGTCTTTTCCTTTCTTTAGGCTTTTTATACTACCTGTGAATAAAGGTCTATCTTCTTCTGTCAAATCAGCCGGGTTTTTATCATAAACACTTGTTTTTACTCCTACCTTTAGTACCCCTGCTATAACTTTGCATCCGGCAACAATATCTCCTGAGGGTAATTTAAATATCTTTATTACTTGTGCTCTGCCCTTGATTTTAGATTCTTCCTGTATTGCTACCCCCTGTAGTAATTTCTCCGCATCTTCTGTTAATTCGTATATTGTTTTATACGTTTTAACAATTATCTTAGCTTCTTCAGCTATATCCATTACTTTGGGAGATACTTTAACGTCAAATCCAAGTACTACCCCCTTTGCGCTTTGGGCTAAAGCTATATCTGTTTCTGTAATATCTCCGGTACCGCAGAGTAGAAACTTAATTGCATATGTAGCTTCTACGGAAGAGGTAACTAACCTAGCGAGACTCCCCTTTACAGCTTCCAGAGTGCCTTCTGTATCTGTCTTTAATACTATAGCTACAGTTTTCTTGCTCTCCTGTCCTATAATCTCAACCCTGTTCTCTTCTATAGCCAATTCGGCTAACTCACTCCCCAGCTCAATAATTATATCTCCTACATGAGGTACAGCTCTAAAACCCAATATTTCTACAGGGCATGATGGTCCTGCTTCAGATAGATTATTACCTTTATCATCTGTTAATGATCTAACCTTGCAGTCAATATTACTTGCAACTACTTTCTGTCCTACTTTCAATGTTCCATTTCTAATTACACAGGATACTACTACACCTCTTTTTCTATCCAATCTTGATTCAATAATTACTGCTTCGAGATCAGTATCAGGATTCCCTTTTATTTGATTCATTTCGGAAACAAGAAGTATCGCATCTAAAAGCTTATCTAATCCCTCTCCTGTCTTTGCAGACATCTCAATGCACAATATGTCCCCTCCCCAATCTTCAACAAGTATGTTCTCCGAAGCTAATTCTTGTTTAACTTTCTGGACATTAGCTCCTGCTTTATCAATTTTATTTATGGCAACTATGATTGGAACTGAAGCTGCTTTAGCATGAGATATTGCTTCTTTTGTTTGAGGTTTAACTCCTTCATCAGCTGCTACTACCAAAACTACAATATCAGCAGCTCTTCCTCCTCTAGCTCTCATCTGAGCAAATGCTTCGTGTCCCGGAGTATCTATAAAAGTAATTTTTTGGGAATTGCGTTCTATTTGGTAGGCACCTATATGTTGCGTTATACCGCCATATTCCTTGTCCGCTATATTAGTTTTTCTTATAGAATCAAGGATACTTGTTTTTCCATGATCCACATGACCCATAATAGTAACAATAGGTGGTCTGGCAATGTATTCATTTTTAGTATCCTTTGTATTAAGCATTTTTTATTTGTTAATATATTCCACCTCATAACAAAAAACTATTCAACAACAGAAGTATTATCAATATCCTCACTAAGTGTATCCTCGTCAGACAGAATGTCTTTTTTCTCTTCTTCCTTTCCACCGTTATCTTCCTTATCCTGTATCTGTTTCTTTATCTCCTCATCCCATACACCGACCACTCTCTTCTGTTCTCCTTTTGAGGAAACAACACCTGTTTCATCAACTATTCCAGACATTCCTGCCATACCTTTAATGTCTATTTTCCATTTAGTTAACTTATTAGCCAATCTTGCATTTTGTCCTTCTTTTCCAATGGCAAGACTCTGCTGATCTTCAGGAACAGATACTAATGCTCTTTTTTCATCTTCTATTAACTCTACTTCCGTAACTTTTGCAGGGGATAAACTGGATGCAATAAATTTCTCTGTGGATCCTGAGTAAGGAACAATATCTATCTTCTCGCCAAATAATTCCGATATTATTGATTGAACTCTAACTCCTTTTTGGCCTACACAACTTCCGACAGGATCTACCTTATCGTCCCTTGAAGATACTGCCATCTTTGTTCTAGATCCGGCTTCTCTCGCAATAGCTTCTATCTTAACCACTCCCGATGCAATTTCAGGTACTTCCTGTTCAAATAATTTTGAAACAAATTCAGGATCTGCTCTGCTAACTATAATCTCAGGTCCTCTTGTACTTTCTCTAATATCCTTGATTAATACTTTTATTCTTTGATTTTGTTTATAAATTTCGGTAGATACTTGTTCACTTTGGGGCATTAACGCCTGAGTTCTGGATTTTCCCAAATCTAAAGTGATTACCCCGTTTTCTATTCTAAACACTTGTCCTGTTACTATCTGCCCTACTTTTGATTTAAATTCGGATGTAATTACTTCTTTTTCTGTTTCCCTGATTTTTTGTAATATAACTTGTTTTGCAGTTTGAGCTGCTATTCTCCCAAATCCGGAGGGGGTTACATCCTTCTTTCCCTTGAGGATTCTTACTTCCCCTGTCTCTGAATCAAGATCAACAACAATATCTTCTATTTCAACTTCCTCACCGTGTTCTTTTCTGTCTTTTTTATAAGCTGTAGCTAAAGCAGATTTAACAGAATCAAGAACACTCTCCACAGGTATACCTCTTTCAGAAGCGACCTGGTTTATTGCTGCACTAAATTCTGACATTGCCATATTTTGTCCTTTTTAATTAAAAAAGTGGGACTATGAATACCCACTTTCCAACGTTAATACAATATTAATTTTATACCTAGGTGATTTTAACGCGCAAAGAGGATACGGTCAAATACTTATAACACAACTATTTAATCTTTAGATATTTATCAAGCAAATCCCTTTGTTCCTTAGATAAGCGTGTTGGGGTATTTATAACTACCTGAACTAGTATATCTCCCTGTCCTCTTCTATTTATATTAGGCATTCCTTTCCCTCTAATTATGAATTTAGCCCCATACTGTGTTCCTGAAGGTATTTTTAGAGTAGTTTCACCTAAAGCATCATTTCTACTCATATCTACTGTAGGAATTTTAATCTCTGTTCCTAACGTTGCTTCAACAAAATTTATCTCCTTTACAACAAAGAGGGTATCTCCTGCGAATCTGAATTCCTTAGGATATTTCACTCTTATGGTTATATATAAATCCCCGGAAGACATTCCTGTATCTCCGGGCATTCCTTTTCCGCCAAATCTAAGTTCTGTACCATCTCTTACTCCTGAAGGTACTTTGATCTTTACTTTTCCGCTTTCTGCATTTACTTCTTTTTCAAATCCAAATACAGCATCTTTAAAATCTATTACCATTTCATAATGAAGATTTTTTCCTCTTTTGGGTCTTTTTGAACCTCCGAAACCTCTAAAACCAAAGAAATCTTCAAATATATCCAGGGGGTCAAAATCAGAATTTCCAAAATCAAAGGGGTTTGCACCGGATTCTGTAGTATAGGTATATGAGAATGGACCCCATTGGCCGGCTCTCTGCCCCCCAAATCCCGAAGCATTGGGATCGGCTGTACCAAATTGATCATACATTTTTCTTTTCTGAGGATCTCCCAACACTTGGTAAGCTTCATTTATCTCTTTAAATCTCTTTTCAGCAGATTCTTTATTAGATGCATCTACCATATCAGGATGATGTTCCTTAGCTAGTTTCTTATATGCTGTTTTAATTTCTTCAGGTGAAGCATTTCTACCTACACCTAATATTTGATAATAATCTTTTCCATTAGCCATACGTGAGATATTTTAGCACTTAGATAAATAGTTTGTTATAAATGTTAGAAAAAAGAAAAGGCCTATTAACCGCCGGTGGTCAACGTTATTCCGGTTTAGATGGGATCCAAGATAGATCCCGATGGAAATGAACATGACCGCCATAGATACCCACAATCCAACTTCTTCCATGATCTTTTTCTCCTTTTTTGTATTTTCTGGAATATACTCTATGCACCCTATAGTGTCAAATGGGATAAAGAAGATCCCCGGGCGTTCCCGAGGATCTTTATAGTACGTACTATGTTTTACATTAATACCTAACAAAACCATTCAGGCAGGAGGTTTTGAAAGGAATTACTTTACTGCGTCTTTCAAACCTTTTCCAGCCTTGAAGGCGGGAGTTTTGCTTGCTGGGATGTGAAGAGGAGCTCCTGTTTGAGGATTTCTTCCCATTCTTGCAGCTCTCGGTCTTACTTCAAATGTACCAAATCCTGTCCAAGTAACTTTTTCACCTCTTTTAAGAGCTGCTGTCACAACGTCAGCACATGCATCAATTGCTTTAGCTGAATCTACTTTAGTCATTCCAGCTTTATCAGCAACTTTAGCTATTAAATCTGCTTTTACCATTTAAAACACCCCCTTTCAAAAGAACCTGCCTGGTAGGCAATTTATACTACCTTGTCTATTCTAACGATACTTTTGGCTTCTGTATCAAATAATACACTTCTAAATGCTTTTCTACCAGCATTTTCCCAATCAAATTTCTGATTAATACCTGTTAAAAACATTCTAATTGTAATTTCAACTTTAACTCCAAGAGAAGAATCTATAGCCCCACACATTCCAACATCAGTTACATATAATGTTCCTTTGGGTAAAAGCATATTATCTGCTGTTGGTACATGAGTATGAGTACCTACAAAACAATTAACCCTTCCATCTAAATAATGGGCAAGAGAGTACTTCTCACTGGAAGCCTCTGCATGAAAATCCACTATTATTACTTCGGGCTTTTGTGATCTGGTTTCTTCCAATATTTTATCTGCTGTTCTAAAGGGATCATCAACATATGCTTTTGCATCTGAGGAAAATGTTCTTCCCAGAAGATTAATAACTAATATCTTCCCGTTCTTTCCGGTGTCAATAATTTCGTATCCTTTACCCATTACTCCTTCGGGATAATTAGCAGGCCTTACCAATGGAATATTATCTATAAATTCTTCCGTATCTTTATACCAAAACACATGATCTCCTCCGGTGAAATAATCAATACCTGCAATTTTCATTTCTTCAATGTTTTCTCTGGTAATACCCTTACCGCCCGATAGATTCTCTACATTGGCTATCACAAAATCAACTTTATTTTCTTTTACTATCTCTGGAAGAATATTCTTAACAATTTTCCTACCCGATTCTGCTACTATTTCTCCAATAAAAAGTACTTTCATTTTTTATAGTTCTATTCTAGCTTTAAATAATTATAACTAGGTATTTTATTTATATGCTGGATTTATACCTCATATTACTTAATATATCAAGGACAAATCCTTTCATAGCAATAAATAACTAGAGGTTATTTAGCTGTCTCTGATACTCTTGTTTCTCTTATCACGGTAACCTTTACCACACCAGGATAAGTCTGTTCAAGCTCAATCTTCTTGGCTATTTCCTTAGCCAAAAAAGCTGTTGAATAATCATCCACTTTTTCAGGAGATACAAACACCCTTACCTCCCTTCCTGCAGATACAGCAAATACTTTCTCTACCCCGTCAAATGATTGAGCTGCAGATTCTAAATCCTTTAATCTTTTTACATACGATTCGTAGTCTTCACTTCTTGCTCCAGGACGCGCCCCGCTTATGTGATCTGCTAAATTTACAATAGCAGATTCTATGGAACTAAAGGGTCTGTCTTCATGATGTTCTGCTACACAGTTTATTACCTCTTCATTTATTTTATATTTCCTCAGTAAATCAGCACCAAGCTGTATGTGTGTACCTTCATCCTCAGTAACTACTTTTCCAATATCGTGAAATAAACAACCCAGTCTTACTATGTCTACATTTGCTTTTAATTCATGAGCCAGTGATATCCCTATTCTTGTTTCTTCAAGAGTATGTTCAATCATATTCTGTCCGTATGAAAATCTATATTTAAATCTTCCCAGCATTTGTACCAATTCCTTAGGAAGATTGTATGCTCCAACTTTATGACAAAGATCATCCCCGGCTTTATACATCAGCTGTTCCACTTCACTTTTTGTTTTCTCAACAATCTCTTCTATTCTAGCCGGTTGTATTCTTCCATCCGATATTAATTTTTCAAGAGCCACTCGTGCAACTTCTCTTCTGATAGGATCAAAGCTTGATATTATTATTTCACCTGGAGAAGAATCCATATCCAAATCCACCCCTGTTAATTCTTCAAATGTATGTATATTTCGTCCTTCTTTTCCTATTATTCTTCCTTTAAGATCCTCATCAGGAAGTTTTACTTTGGAAGTAGTATATTCAACTACTAAATCAGTAGCTCCGAATTTCATAGCTTGTATTAATATATTCTGGGATATTTTTTCACTCTCGCTTTTAACCTGTTCTTCGTATTCCCTAACTTTTTTACTTCTCTCTTCATTTAACTCTTTATCCAACGTAGATAGGAGCATCTTCTTAGCTTCATCTTTTGTTAATGCACTTATTCTTTCCAACTCTGTTTGTTTCCTTTTATGAAGTTCTTCTATCTCGTCCTGTTTCTTTTCAATCAATTCCTTAGCTGTTTTTAAAGTTCTTGCTTTTTGTTCGATTTCTCTTTCCTTATTCTCCATTTCCTTTTCCTTAGCTTGTATTTCTCCTTTTTGCGAAGCAATCTTTCTTTCCAGTTCAATTGCGCTTTCTTTTATCTTTCTAGCCTCATCTTCAGCCTGAACTCTTAACTTTAGTGCTGTATCCTTGGCTTCAACAATTATTTCTTTAGATTTAGCTTTTGCTGCAACAACAAAAGGATTACTCTCAATATCCTGACTATAAGAGGGGGGTTGAGTATATTCCGATTGTTCTTTCTTTATCTCTGTTCTAATCTCTGAAATTACAGGGGTATTTTCTTTCTCTCTGCTCTGCTCTCCATCCCCATTGCTGTTTGAAATATTTGGCAGGGATGTACTATCTAAGGCTTTTTTCTTGGTTGATTTGCTACTCTTAGATATTAGTGAAATTGAAACACCACCTAGTCCGATTAAGGCCATTACAATAACAATAAGCAAGGTTATATCCATATTTTATTTCCTCCATTAATGATAAAAACATAAGAATTCAAAGAAGTATAAACTCTTTGGCATGATTCTATTGTAAGGTCAATATACTGTCAACTACGAAACGTACAGTATCCGGTGAATAACCTTTAGAATAAAGGTAAGACGTTATTTTTGACCGTTTAATATAAATAGGAATATTTGATAGTTTATTTAATTTTCTCTTTGCGTCTATAATAGCCCGGGTTTTTTCATAATCTTCAGGAAGAGAATTAATTATCTTAGAAACCTCCCCCTCCCCCAATCCCTTATTTTCCAATGTTTTTCTTAAAACCCTCACGCTCCTTCTTTTATTAGAGGAGGATATACTATCCTTATATACATCTACTAACTTTAAATCATTAATATACCCATCCGTTTTTAACTGGTTTAATATTTTTTCTCTAATAATATTCTTTTCTTCGGATGATTTTTCCTCTTTTCTTAGGTAATAATCTAAACGTGAGGTTATTTCTTTTTCAGTTCTAAGTTTATAGGATATAAAGTTTAGTATCTTCGTAAGAATTTTCTCATATACACTTATTTTATATTCCTTATATTGGACCATTTTATCCTATCAATACAATGTATTTCAATGATACTGTTCTTATCTATTCATCATCTTCTAAATTATGGTTTTCATTCTCCTGGCTTACTCCTACTTGAAGAGGAACTTCTCTTTTTTGTCTTATTGCTTCATGTATTTTTTTCTCAATTTCATCCCTCACCTTAGGATTTTGTTTCAGATATGTTCTAGCTGAATCTTTCCCTTGTGCAATTTTTTCACCGTTGTATTCGAACCAAGATCCGCTCTTTTTAATTACATTGAGTTCGGATGCCACATCAATAATGTTTCCCTCTTTGCTTATACCTTCATTGAACATAATATCAAATTCAGCTGACCTAAAAGGAGGCGCTACCTTATTCTTAACAACTTTTGCGATTACTCTGATACCTGAGACGTCTGACCCACTTTTTATAGATTCCACTCTCCTAACTTCAATTCTTATAGACGCGTAGTATTTAAGTGCTTTTCCTCCTGTAGTTGTTTCCGGATTTCCAAACATTACTCCTATTTTGGACCTAAGCTGGTTTGTAAATACTAATGTGCATCTTGATTTACTTATTGCACCTGTCAATCTTCTTAGTGCCTGGCTCATTAATCTGGCCTGCATAGCAATGGTGCTGTCTCCAATATCACCTTCAAGTTCTGCACGAGGTATTAATGCAGCAACTGAATCAATAGCTACCAGATCAATAGCATTTGATCTTATCAATGTCTCGGCTATTTCAAGTGCTTGTTCTCCTGTATCCGGTTGTGAAACAAGTAAATCATCAACTTTAACTCCGGTTTTTTCTGCGTATGAGGGATCAAAAGCATGTTCTGCATCAATTAAAGCTGCTGTTCCACCCTGTTTCTGGGCTTCAGCTATCATATGCTGTACTAAGGTTGTCTTTCCTGAAGATTCGGGGCCGTATACCTCAACTATTCTTCCTCTGGGTATACCTCCAATGCCTAAAGCAATATCTAAAGCTATTGATCCTGTAGGTATTGCGGATATATATTTCTCATTAACTTTATCCCCAAGCTTCATAATGGATCCCTTTCCGAAATTCTTCTGAATCTGCTCAATTGCACTATCCAATGCTATTTTCTTATTCTTATCTAAATCTACCTTTTCTTTATCTTTATCCTTTACATTCATATTTACTCCTTCAGGGCAGAATCCATTACTTTAGTAATTTTAACAAGCAGTTTATCTTTAGCAATAAATTAATCTCTAATCAGAGTAGAATCTAAATGCTAATGCTTTTTATCTCTCTTTCTAATCTTAATAATACTTCCTTTTTACCCAATAACTCCGTTATATCAACTAAGGATGGAGTTGCTGATGAAGATGTTAATACTATTCTCATTGTCATAAAAGCTTCTTTTGGTGAGTATCCCTTATCTTTAATTATCTCGTGGTTTATCTCATCTATTCTATCTTTTACCCATTCTCCCTCTTTAATATTTAAGTATCTTTCATGAAAATTAACTAATATTTCCAAGGCTTTTGTCTCATCCTTTGTATATTCACTTACTCTTTCTTTAGGAACTATATCCCATTTATAAAAATAGCCGGTAAGATTACTAAAATCACTGAGTAATTTCATTCTATCTTTAACCAGAGATATAACTTTAATATTATAGTCATCCGATCTATCTGCCATATTTAAAGAGATATTAAATTTCTCCGCCCATTTCCTTAAACGATTATAAATCCCCAAGTCATCTAGATTTCTGATGTAATAACCATTCATCCAAAGCAACTTCTGTCTGTCAAAAGCTACTAAATCTGTTTTATGTATTCTCTCTAAGGAAAATTCATTAATAAAATCATCGAGAGAATATATTTCTTTTTCACCTCCGGGATTCCATCCTAAAAACATAATAAAATTTACTAATGCTTCAGTAAGATAACCTTCTTTAAGAAAATCTATTGCAGCAACGGATCCGTATCTCTTGGATAGTTTTTTATTCCCCCCTAATTCCTTAAGATTAGGAAGATGCACATATACGGGAGTATTCCATCCGAATGCATCGTATAAAAGAACGTGTTTCGGTGTTGAAGGAAGCCAGTCAATCCCTCTCATTACGTGAGTTATTTCCATCTCATGATCATCAATAACTACTGCTAAATGATATGTGGGAAATCCGTCTGATTTTAACAATACCTGATCATCAATATCATTTGTATTTATCTTTACTTCTCCAAGTACAGCATCTTTAAATATGATATCTTTATTCTCCGGTACTTTTAATCTTATTACGTATTTTTTGTTCTCCTTGATATTCTTTTCAATTTCTTCAGGTGAAAGAGAAAGACAATATCTATCATATTTGGTTGATGTAAGTCCTTTTTTTCTCTGCTCTTCTCTAAGGTTTTCTAATCTCTCTGAAGAACAAAAACAATAATATGCCAGCCCCTTTCTAACTAAATCCTCGGCATACTTTTTATAACTGTCTAATCTTTCTGACTGCACATAGGGAATATGGGGACCTCCTACTCTGGGGCCCTCATCCCAGGAAAATCCATAATCATTTATTATATCCAGTATTCTATCTACCGCTCCTTCTACATATCGTTCTCTATCTGTATCTTCAATTCTTAAGATAAACTTTCCCATATTTTTTTTTGCATAGGCATAGTTATAAAGAAGGGTTCGTATGTGACCTATGTGATATTCTCCTGTCGGACTCGGAGCCATTCTCGTACGTATTTCCATATGTCCGAATTTTAACACAAAAACATTGGTTTATACCCAATAGTTATAATAGAATATATATATGTCATTAAGTGAGATAAAAGTTCTGGTAAAAAGAATAGGACAGGGGCTTCTAGCATTTGTCTTTATATACTATCTTTTTATATTGGTTTTGAAACCCGGAGCTATATCTTTATTTAAACAGCTGTTTGTAAAAAGGGATCCCCCTAATACTATCTATGGATTATTGGATCCTTTGAAATTTGTTGAGAAACCTATATCCGGGGAAAATATTGAGTATGAATTAAATACCAAAAGCGGGGGTCTTCCCACAAATATACCTGATAGGATACCTGTTTATAAATTTAAACCAAAACCATTTAATTATTTAGCCGGAAAAGAAGCTAAGGAAGATGCGGAAAAATTAGGTTTTAAGGAAAGTGATCTTATCTCTGATTTAAAAGGAAACATATATAAATGGAAAAATATTAGAACAGGAGGACAGCTAGAAATAGATATAAATAAAAAAGATTTGGTTATGAAAACAGATCTGCAAAGTAGGAGCGCAAGTTTTACAAAAGGAAATATTAATTGGGGAGGGGCTAAAGAATATGCTCAATCTCTCTTAAGATCATTAGGCAGGTTTGATGATCTTTATAACTCCGGTACTTCTACAGTATATCTTGGCAAAATAACACAATCTGATATTGAAGAGACCGTAATTTCAGAAGAAGCTCAAATAGCTAAAGTAGATTTCTTTAGATCCATAAACAAATACAAAGTCGTTGGGCCTGATCCTAAAAAAGGTTTACTTAGCCTTTATGTTCGTAAACCGGAGAACGATTTACTGCTTAATGCACCCGTAATTGAAGCCTATTATAATGGGATTAACCCGGACAGCAGCGCTTCTTATCCTATTATATCCCCCGCTGAAGCTTGGCAGGCAGTAAGATCGGGTTTAGGAGTTGTTACTAATGCAACACCCAGAAACTTTAATCATTTCAAAAATTATTCTCCTGTAAGGGTGGAAAAAATATTGATAGATAACATATATATAGGGTATTACGAAACACCGGAGTATCAAACATTCCTTCAACCAATATATGTATTTGAGGGAAAGTATACTACAAGGGGATCTGAAGGGGGATCTATTGCAATATACTTTCCGGCAATATTAAGAGAATATACAAAACAAATAGAAGAGAGCAGTAATTTAAATCAGTAGTATTAATTATTCCAATTATAGGAATCCAGTGTCCACTTAAGCAGCGATTTTGTATCTTCAAATCTATTAGTACTACCCATAACAATAATGATTAAATCTTTATCCCCATCAGCGTAGTTGTAAACAAGTACTTCTCCTGCACTTTCCGTAGTTCCTGTTTTAACACCCAATGTATTGGGTATCTCATTTAACAATCTATTTGTAGTATATATATTATTTATAAAGGAGTTATCCTGAGAAGAAAGAAGAAAATACTGTGTTCCCACTGCCTCTTTTATTAAACTTTTGCTTAAAGCTTCTTTTGTTAAAAGATATAGATCGCTGGCAGTAGAATAATTCCCCCTCTCATTATCATCAAGTCCAATGGGATTTGAGAAATGAGTATTTTTCATACCTATCAGTGAAGCTTTTCTATTCATTAAGTTGACAAATGTATCATATGACACTTTACCCATAGACAAAGCGCATGCACTGTCTCCTGCAGAGCCTATAAGCATGCTGAATATGAGGTCTTTTACACTAAAGGGTGCTGTCTTTGGCAAATATGCTTTAGTACTATCTATAGTGGTGCATATCTCGGGAATTTGAATTACTTCATCATAATCATATATGTCTAAAGATATTAATCCGGTCATTAATTTTGAAATTGAGGCAGGCGGATACTTTCTATCAGCATCTTTTTCAAGAAGAATGGCGTCTGTATTTTTATCTATTACCAAATATGATTTTGCAGTCGGTATTGGGTTAGATATACTATGCACCAGAATAGGTTTATTATCATTCGAATGTAATGGTATATAACTATAATTAATTATCCTGTCAAAATATCCCTGAATTATATTTTCACCAATACCATGGGTATATTGATATCCCCATAAAAATATAAATGAAAAAGAAATTATTGTTAATAATATATGTCCAATGTCCTTAAATTTACTAATTAATTTCTTATTTGTAATTATCTCTATCGTACGGAGAACAAGTGCAAACAATCTAACTATGGTAACCATAATATGTTGAAATAATATAACTAGCATAACGCAATAATTTAAGGTCTTAGACGTTTTACATCTCTGGGTAAAAATGTAGCTTCTTTAACACTAGCCAAATTTAATATTTTCATAATAAATCTTGCCGGACCTATACCTGCTCCTCCGTGTGGGGGACATCCGTATCTAAAAAAATTAATGTAATCATTTAATGGTTCAATATCCATACCCTTCTCTTTAGCTTGCTGTATCAATATATTCGGCCTGTGTTCCCTCTGTGCTCCTGTAGTGACTTCTAAACCTTTGTATAAAAGGTCAAAACTCTTGGTTAATGATTTATTATCTTCAAACCTCATGTGATAGAAAGGTCTTCCTTCAATGGGCCAGTTTGTAACAAATACAAAATCATTTCCCGTTTCCTTTTTAATTATCTGAGATAGAACTGTTTCCTCTTCCGATGTAAGATCGTAGGGTTTCCCTCCTGATACTTTATTCTCACTTAGCTTTTTCTTTGCCTCTTCCATAGTCAACTTAGGAAATGGTATTGAGGGTATATCAATATCTATGTTCATTCTTTTAATTCTTTCAAATGATTTAACTATCATCTTCTCTTCTTCATTCATAATATCGTAATGATCTCTTATATAAGATATTTCAAAGTCAAAACCCGTAAATTCAGTTAGATGTCTGGTAGTAAATGAGGGTTCGGCTCTAAAAACAGGGCCGAAAGTAAAAACTTTCTCTAGCCCTGAAGCCATTGCCATTTGTTTATAAAATTGTGGACTTTGTGCTAAATAAGCTTTTTTATCAAAATACTTTACCTCAAATACCTCCGCACCTGTCTCACTTGAAGTACCCATGAAAGAAGGGGTATAGATTTGTATGTAATCATTTTCATTAAAATAATCACGGAAACCCCGTTCAAACTCAGTCCAAACTTTAAGGATTATTGACTTATCATCTTTTCTTAAATCAATCCATCTCCAGTCAAAACGTTTAGCAGATTCGGTTTCATCCCCGCCTTTCTCCTCGATCACCGGTATAGGAAGCTCCGGATCTGCCACTGATAATACTTCTATATTTTCTGCCTGCACCTCAAAACCTCCCGGGGCTTGTTTTTCCTCCTTAACCAAACCGGTTATTTCTACTACCGATTCAAGTGATAATTCTTTTATTAATTCAAAGGATTGTTTCTCTGATTTCAATACTACAATCTGCACTATTCCTGTAATATCCCTTATGATAAGGAATTTTATACCTCCCTGGTCTCTTATCGTTTGTATAAAACCATTTATTAAAACCTCTTTACCAATATTATCTTTTATATCCCTAATATATGTTCTTTGCATAATTATGGTGTATAACTAATTTTACCCTAAGTTAAACACTTTCTTAAATCTTTAATTATTAAATCTATGCTGACTTTACCTTGATATTGATTTCTCTTTAATGTATAAACAACATCTACTTTATCTCCAAAATTATACTCCTGTGAAGGCAGTACTCCATCAAAATATATACCTTTGTAGTATTTTCCCTCTTTGTAAAATTTATATACCACATGCTGGTTTTCTTTTCCTATGATATTTTTTTCTGATATACCCAAATATTTACTCATAAATAAAGGCTCTTCATTTCCTATACCATATGGCTTCATTCTCTCTATCTTTATAATTAAATCATTATCTATTTTATCTATAGGTATCTCCAAATCTATGTTTAGTTCCGGTATCAATATATTTTCATCAATATTATTCCCTAAATATAAATTAATCTCTTTTTCTAGTATGGGGATGTTCTCTTTTTTTATTGAAAATCCGGCGGCCATGGGGTGGCCTCCTAAGTTTTCAAATAAATATTCGAATTTTCTTAAAAGAGAAATTATATCTATACCCTTGATTGATCTGGCCGAACCTTTTCCTAATTCATTTGATAAACTAATCACAATGGAAGGACGGTAGTATTTTTGAGTAATCTTAGCTGAAATTAATCCGATGATACCCTCGTGATAATTCTCACTAGCTGACACAATAATCACAGGAAGATTATTTTCCTCATATTCAACCGATGTCTTAAACATATCCGCTGTTATATCCTGCCTTTCCATGTTTAGTTTATTTAATGTATACGCAGCTTCTTTAATTCTATCTGTATTATTTTCTAATAATAGAATGAGGGCTGTATCTGCATTTTCCAGTCTTCCCGGAGCATTAAGTCTGGGTCCTATCACCCAGCCTAAATCATAAGCTGTAATTTCTGAAGCACCTTTACCCGCCAGAATCATTAGTTCTTTTATTCCGGGCGGGGGGTTGGTATTTAATACTGCTAGCCCCGCTTTAACTATCGCCCTGTTAAAACCCACTAGTGGCTGCACATCGGTAACAGTGGCTAACGCTGAAAGAGATATCAATGATTTATCCGAGGAACCTAGATACTTGCTTAAAATCCAACATAATGTAGTTGCCACAGTACAGTCATACCATACAATACATTCTGAGTTGGGGAGCTCATCAGGTTTCTGATGGTGGTCTACAATCACAATAGTGGATCCCTTATTCTTTAAATAATTTATTTCATTAACTGCTGTTATTCCTGTATCAACGGTAATAACAATGGAATCATATAAACTATTCTCATTCTCCAGATAATTTATTGCTTCCATAGATAGTCCATATCCGTGTCTAGAACGATTGGGAATAAAATATGAAATGTTATCAGTTTTTAATTCCTCCTTTAGAGTTTTATAAAGAACTGCTGTAGAGCATATTCCATCGGCGTCATAATCTCCATATATAATAATATGTTTCTTATCTTTTATTCCATCCAGAATTATATTTCTTGCTTCATTGAATGATTCCTTAAGTTCATGAGGCAGCTTATCTATAAAATATGAAAATGGAGGTGTTGTTAAAAAATTATCTGTATCAGAAATACCTCTTCCAAGTAATATTTGTTGAACAA
>Ga0208040_1000434_pt1 | contig 50464 bp, 48 predicted proteins | sample AD_UKC083_MetaG_FD_184431 | JGI IMG/M metagenome (GOLD analysis project Ga0208040, IMG submission 184431) | Active sludge microbial communities of municipal wastewater-treating anaerobic digesters from USA - AD_UKC083_MetaG (SPAdes) (version 2) | ecosystem: Engineered > Bioreactor > Anaerobic >...
AGGGAGGGCTTAGCCGGGGCAAGCCCCGGCGGAAAACGAACCCCTGACCAAAAGAGGCCAGGGGTTTTGTCGTTTAAGGGCGTCGTCTTTGCCGCCACCACAACGAACACCCACCCAAACCCTCCCTAGCCGTAGGGAGGGCTTAGCCGGGGCAAGCCCCGGCGGACAGCATTGATCACTTCCTCGAACAAAAGGTAATCCGATACAAAATACCTGCTTGTCTCACTGGAAAATTTCATCATCATTCCCGCAGGTGTATCGGCATTCAGGTTGGCACACTCACAGGTCAGATCGTTTTTTTGAGCATTGATAATGGAAAAGAAAGTGTCTTTTATTATGGTCTGACGTGCTAAGAATAGCTTTTCGTCAACAGAGTTCATAAATTATTTTCCAATCTGGTTATCAGTTCCTTCGCCAAGGCTGTCTTGTCTTCTATATGTTTTAACACTGCGGCCACAAATGGATTCTTCTCGAAAATACCCCTTACCTGTTCAAAATCAAGGCGGCATTCATCCAGATCTCCGTCGGCTCCGAAACTTGTCATGGAACTTAATGAAAATTCGTGCCGGGCATCTTCATAGAGCAACTTATCCAATCCCACTACTGCGTCTTCCCATTCCCTGACAATCGTTTTAATTTGATCCATGGTGATCTTTTGTGGATCTATATCATAGAATTCCCTGATCTTGGAATACGCCCAAGTCCATTCGTAATAGTAGTAGTTCCTGTGCATTTCCTCAACAAGGCGGTTGATATCCGCTATGGTGCGGATTTCACGGGTTTCTATCCCGCAGATCAATTTTTCAATTTCTGTTTTTGGGGCTATAAGGCCCGATATGTCCAGCCATTCACCCAGACCGATTGTCGTATCCGGACGCAAACGTTCCCTGATCTCATCTATTGACTTGAAATGTGTTTTTTCCAGACGTTTGATTATGGAGTTTCCCAGGAACTTTTTGATCGCAATTTCGTAGTACCTGATACCGTTTACCAGTGAGGTGTTTTTGATCTTGGTGCTTTTGTATGAGAAAACATCTGTCGTCTCTCCCGAGACCCTCATCAACTCCCTGAGGATGGACCTGCCGTTTAGCATTTTCTGGATCGTGAAAGGACTCAGCAGGTTGTAATTGATCTGGTCCAGTTTGACAGGATCTTTTCTCTGGTCCCGTTTTGGCCATTTCTGGACATCCCGTATGGTCCCCACACTTTTTAAGTTGACTCCGGGAATCAGGTAAGTCGTGTTGTCCTGCTCTATCAGGTATGAAAAAGGAAGAGAACTGGTGTCTGTATTGTTCACATGCCTTCCCAAGACAAGAGAAAAAGCCCCGATATGCGATGGCCATAGGATGTAAGAATCGGAAGTGGTTTTAGCGCCTCTTTCCAGGATGCCCTGGTGTATGGGCCCCAATTTGTACATATGGTTGGACTGGTTAGAACCCGAACCCGCATTCATGAAAGAAAACATGCCTGCAATGAGCAGGGTGGATTTATGATGACTGACGGTAAAAGGTCCTGCAAATACCGAAGAGGCTTCCCCGTTTTCTCCGAAACAATTACTGAAAAACAGCGAATCATGCGCAGAATAGCCTTTTCCTAGTATAGTCCCCTGGCCTATGAAGCATTTTCTGATGTTAACCCCGCTTTCCACCCTGGCCCCGGAGGATATGATAAAATCTTCACAGTTCACTCCGTGGCCCATGTAAACGGGGTCATGTGCATTTCCATTGATGCTTCCGTTAACCAGCAAGGAGATTCCTTCTATGTTCGTACATTCTCCTATTACAACATTTTTTATTATTCCCGAATGGCTGATCGTGACATTATCCCCTATGGTTCCTCTGTCAGATGATACTTTTTTGGAATATGTGCTTACAAGTTCCTGCATTCTTTTAACCAGCTCTGTTTTATGCCGGTATAATGCAAGGATGTAAGCAAAATGAGCAGTAAGCTTGTTGTTTATAGGAACTTCCCGGCCGCCTGATTCGTTAAGGACACGTACTTCCACACCGTTACCGAATGAGGACATCCCTTCCGTATAGATCTTGTCAACATTTTCTATGATACAACCGGACCCAATGTTATAATTTGCAATATAACTGTGGATGTTTTCAATGCAAGTATTGTCACCTACAGATACGTTGTGCAATTTGGCATTACAGATACCAGACTGGATCCGTATTCCGGCAGGGAGCTCTTTTTTTGTTTCAAAAACACCCAGACGGATATCCCCTGAGAAAGCAGTATCCCAGACCCTTTCCGGCCTAAAACCAGGCGCTACCCAGACTTTGGTCCAGTCTTCGGAATGACAACGCTGCTCCTTAAGACTGGCAATCTCCCCCTGGCTGATAAGACGGTAATTATCCATAAATCAGCTTAATTCCAAACAATTATATCGCTTGCAGGCTTATAGGGTATCTGGTGAACTGTAAAAGCATATTGCTTGAAATTATTGATTACCGATGCAACCCTCAATCTGCCTACTTTCAGCAACCTTGAGGAAACGTCCGGAAATTCCAGGTTAAGCGTAATAACCTGGTCTTTGGCAAATGTTACTTCCTGTAAAAAGGGGGTTGAAGTGTAATATACCATTGGAAAAACAGCATATTCAGTAATATACGTATCATCAATCAGTCCTTCAATACTTATGAATTGTACATTACATGAACGGTTAGCTTTAATGCTTATTGTAGCATATATTGTTCCTTTGGAGGGATCGTTGACGTCCCTCACTCCATTGCAGTTGATTAATGTTGCTGTAAAATAGTTCACACCATCGGTAAACTCATAAATAACCTCTTTGTACAAAAGTGATACCTGCTCCTGCTCTTTGTCGCAGGAAGAGAACACGATCATAGAAAGCATGAATGCACCAAGTAAAAGGAAAGTTTTTTTCATAAGATTATTTTGAAAAGGATTATTATCAAGGTCAAAAATAACATAAATAACGGATATGCATATCAGACGCAAGATAATTTTGCTTTGCTGCATCTCTTAAAAAAAGAAAGCCGCCCTGTTTAGACGGCTTTCGGCGAAATCGGTTCCTTGAACTAAAAACGATAAGAAACACCTATCGTATCATTAATAAATCCGTATCCAAGGTCACATATAAATGGTACGACTAATGTAAAACTTTTTTCTGAAATATCAAAAAATCTTTACCTTGTAAACAGAAAATAACTAAGAACCTTGTCATGAAAAAAATCATTTCCTTGCTGTTTTTGCTCGTCATTGCATTATTTTTCGTGCAATGCAAAAACAAAGAAAATCAAGAAACATGGGCCATTGTGCTTCACGGTGGAGCAGGGGCCGGAAAAAACATGAGGCCCGAAGTCAGGGAAAAATACCTGGACCTGCTGGACCAGGCCCTGCAAACAGGAATCCAAATGCTTGAAGAGGGTGCATCTGCCATAGACGTGGCCACACGGGTAGTCGTCTGGCTGGAAGACTGCCCTGATTTCAACGCGGGGAAGGGAGCTGTGATCAACGCTGAAGGAATCCATGAACTGGATGCGGCGGTGATGGATGGGAAAGATCTGAAGGCTGGAGCAGTTGCAGGCGTGCGTGATATAAAGAATCCCATCCTGGCTGCCAGGCATGTTATGGAAGACACTCCTCATGTGTTGCTCATAGGGGAAGGAGCCTCGGCTTTTGCTGCCTCCGTGGGGCTCACCATAGTGCCCAATTCTTACTTTTCAACCCCCGAAAGGCTGGAGCAGATCCGCAGGATCCGGGAAAAGAAGGAAAACCCAGATCCCAAAGGAACGGTGGGGTGTGTTGTCCTGGATAATAACGGCAACCTGGCGGCAGCTACCTCTACCGGAGGTATGAGTGGTAAACGCTGGGGAAGGGTGGGAGATGTGCCTGTCATCGGCGCAGGCACATATGCCAACAACAATACAGTTGCAGTTTCAGGAACCGGACACGGGGAATTATGGATCAGAAGGTGTGTGGCCTTCGATATCAGCGCCCTGATGGACTATAAAGGCTATTCTGTGGAAGAAGCTGCCCGTGAAGTCATATTCAATAAGATAGATAAGATGGAAGGCTCCGGCGGAGGCGTGATCTGTGTTGACAAAAATGGCAGAATTGCCATGGAATTCAATACAGATATCATGTACCGGGCCTGGGCCACGGCAAGCGGGCAGCGCGGGACGGCCATTGAGGATTAAGCCACCTGTGACTTTCAGCGGCCGCTTTCCAGGATCAGGTTTTTCAGATCGTTGTTGAAATCTTTCTCCGCAAGGAGCTCTTCCAGTGTCATGTGCATCCTGTAGCGCCAGTAATGGGGTACAATGGCCGGCACATTGATGCGCTCATCGTGGGGATTTTCCCGGCGCAACTTTCCCGAAACCGACATCCAGTCCTGCCACGGCAGTATGCACAGCATAGCACGACACCTAAGGTGGTCCCTGATAACCTGCATGCAAATCCAGGGTTCACAATAAACCGGAGCCTCTCCGGGCATTCCAAGAACAGTATTGAAAAACCGGTTGGTGATATTGCGGTCTTCTTCCCACCAACCCCTCAGGGTGCTGGTGTCGTGCGAGCCAGTAGTACAAACACATAAATATGGGTAAGAGGCAGGATCGCCAAAGTCCCGGTACTTGTCCTTAGGCATCCGCTGAACCTCCAGGCTGAGCATGGCCAGTTCTTTCATCAGTGGCGGCACACAATCGGGTATCATGCCCAGGTCTTCGGCACAGCATAGCATTCTTGTTGCCGTGATAAGGGGAGGCAGTTTTTTCATGGCCTGGTGGTACCAGAACTCATTGTGCCTTTTGTAAAAGAAGTGGTCGTAGAGGCGGTTGAACGCAAACTTGGAATTATCGTCCAGGGCCTTGTACGAATAGTTGAACTGGGCCGAAATCCTTGGATGGTAGGCATCTTCTTTCCCCGGCTGAGGAACAAAGAGCACGTTGGCTGCAAGATCCAGCAGGCTGTTGCACAGGATACGGTTTTCTTCGGTGTCTTTCAGGGAACTGAAATGAAGTGCAATCTTCCTTTGGGTGGAAAAAGCCTCCTTCAGATGGTAACGTCCGGGGTGTTTTCCCGGATCCAGGTATTTTTTTCTGACAAAGTCTGCCTTATCCCCGAATACAGTGAACAAAATATCATCTGTAATATAAGGCATTACCATCCTGTCCTGGTCAAAGATAAGACCCCACTGACCAACCTCTTGTGCAGACATTGGCATGGCGGGATCAAAATAACCCATCAGACCCTGTGTTTGCTGTTTTGGAATGGTCCATATCCTGAAGAAGCCAAGAATATGGTCAATACGGTAGGCATCAAAGTAACGTGCCATATTTCCAAACCGGTTCTTCCACCAGGCATATCCGTCCTTTTCCATGACTTCCCAGTTATATGTCGGAAAGCCCCAGTTCTGGCCCTGCACAGAAAATTCATCGGGCGGAGCGCCAGCCTGTGCATCCATATGGAATAAATGGGGCTCGGTCCAGGCTTCAACGCTCAGGGGAGTAATTCCTATGGGAATATCTCCTTTCAGAATAATACCTTTGCCGTTCAGGTACTTATGGGCATCGGCAAGTTGTTTGTCAAGGTGGTACTGGATGAAAATGTATACATCCAGGTTATCAAATTCCTGGCAGAAACAGGGATCGTATGTGGCATATCTGCCCCATTGAGAAAAATCTGCCGTACCGAATTTATCCCGTAAAACGCAGAAAAGTGCGTAGGGTTGCAGCCATTTCTTGTTTTCCTTGTAAAAAGTCCTGAAGGAAGATGATTTCATCACTTTCTCTCCGGTTTGTTCAAAAAGGTAACGGATGGCTTCCCATTTCAAAGCCGATACCTTGTCATAGTCCAGTTGTGGAAGTTCATTCAGAGCCTTTCTCTTCTTTTCAAACCGGGAAAGGTCTGCCGACGAACCTTTCGGGCACATGGCATTGATGTTTGCGTAAAGAGGGTGCAGGGCCATAATGGATATGCCTCCATAGGGGTAGGAGTCAATCCAGTTGTGGTACATTGTGGTATCGTTCACCGGCAATATCTGGATAACGCATTGCCCGGTAATGGAGGCCCAGTCTGCCATTTTTTTAAGGTCACCAAAATCTCCGATACCCCAGCTATCTTGGCTGCGCAACGAAAATACAGGAACTGCGGTTCCGGCGTAGCGCAAACCTTCCACAACGCTACGGTAAGGCGAATCACTGATCACCAGGTGTTTATTATTCCCGTCTTCTTCGGGCAGAGGCGGAAAGATGCGATTTTCCCCGACTTCCCATTCCACCAGGGAATTCTGTCCGTCCCTGCGGATGATATATTTATATTCGGGAGCACTCTGTCCCAGGTCTGAAAAGGATATTGCAGCTTCCCAGCAACCTGACCCGGTATATTGCATGGGAATTGCACGGGACGGATTCCACATTCCCAATCCTTCAGAATTGCCAGTCATGGCAAGGTGACACTTTGAAGGAACGGCTACACTGCGTGTAATAAGGGCAATGTCCGATTTTTTCGGTGTTGTAGTTTTATGGGTAAGAAAAACGTAGGAATAGTCCGGATCCATCCACCGGTCAATGATTACACTATTTGTTCCGGCAGGGAGTCCTTTCTGGCAGTGCGTTGCATGTTCGGAAACAACAGAGCCGTCATGACAGGAAACGCCATAACGGTAGAAAAGTGTTTCAGGTAAAGATTCAGGTTTTATCCGCAGTTCCCACCAGCCATCCTGCAGCCGGTTCATGTGTGGCGATTTTTTCAAATTTTCATTGCCTAATTCAGGTATGTTACCGCTTAAAAACAAGTAACTTTCCTGAAATGCATTGTAATGAATCCGAAAAATAATTTCCATAAAGACTTATTTGATTGTAACAAATATACCTAAAAAAAAGTTCAGTATTTTTTGTAACTTTACCCATTATGTCAAAAAGCAGCGCTACACATCTGATTATCCATTCTTTTGCCTTGGCTCACGCTCTGGTTTGTTACTTTCTTCATGACTCATCTTTTGGGGACACGTTTCTGCTTACCTGTCTGACAATTGCCATGGTTGTGGTACTAATCCGGTTATATGACGGACCGGTGGAGGTGATCGTGGGTTTGTTGCTGCTTGCTTCTTTTGCAGGTTTTTTCCTGGGAACTAAAGGGGCCCGCTTGATTCAGACGTATTTTCCGGATCTGAAAATCATCCTGAGTTACGTGGTTACAACAACATTTGTGACCGAATTCCTGGGCTGGTCCATTTTCTTTGTGGTGCGACGCAAGAAAAAATAACGGATAATGGCACCGGTAACAAAACGAACCACTATCATAGAAGTGCTGCTGCTGGCTTTCTTTGTGTTGGCATTCCGTCTGGCTTTTGAAGGGGCCATTCCTTTTTTTCAAAACAATTTCAATCTGAATTTCAACGAAACACTCAGCCGGCTCCTGGGTAACTATCCGCTGGCCCTGCTGATGATAATCCTTGATTTCCTGCTGGTCTGGATGCTGGTACGTCATATAGATTACGGAGCAAAGCCCATGTTGCGCTTATTGCTTGAACTATCCGGACTTACTGTGATCGCCCTTTTTTCTGCCATACTGGTAAGAATCATGTCTGCCCGGGATGGTCCTGCTGAGGGTTCTTTTTTCAATTACAATTTCTGGTATACCGCCCTTGCTGCTTTTTTTTTCAACATGATTTTCATAGCCGGAATGGACATATATGCCTACTACGGAAGGGTACAGAAAAAAGCCCTGGATATTGAAATAAGCCAGAAAAACAAGGCCAGGTATCAGTATCAGCAGCTTAAGCATCAGCTGAATCCGCACTTTCTTTTTAACAGCCTCAATTCGTTGGACTACCTGATCCGCACCGATGCCGGAAAAGCCAGTGAATACGTAAGAAAACTGGCCTCGCTGTACCGCCATTTTCTGAACATAGGGGAACAAGAATCCATTATGCTTAAGGAGGAACTGGAATTTGTTGAGCTTTATGTAGATTTATTGTCTCAGCGTTTTGACAATTCACTGAAAGTTACTTTCAAAATAAGTGAAGAGTACCTGAACAGGCTGGTAATCCCATGCAGCCTGCAGGTGTTGATGGAAAATGCCACCAAACACAATATTGTAAGCAAAGACAGTCCCCTGGAAATTTTGATAACAACAGAGGATGACCACCTTGTAGTGAAAAACAATGTACAGCCCAAGATCTATCAGAACTCTTCTACCGGAGTTGGATTGAAAAATATACGAGGACAATATTTATCTGTTTTTCAAAAAGATATTGTAATTATTAAAAGCGGGCAAACGTTTGAGGTTCGCCTGCCAATACCGGATTAGGCAATGAAAGTACTTATACTGGAAGACGAGATCCCTGCACAGATGCAGTTAAAGCGGCTGTTCAGTGTTTATTATCCCGATGCTATAATCGCCGCTGTCCTGGACTCGGTGGATAAAGCTGCCAGGTGGCTGGCACTAAACAGTGCCGACCTGATATTGATGGACGTAGAACTTTCGGACGGTGTCTGTTTTGAATTGTTCAACAGGATTTCACCCATGCCTCCTGTGATCATAGTCACAGCTTATGAACATTATGCTTTGGCAGCATTGAAAAAAAACGCCGTGGATTATCTTTTAAAGCCGGTGGGGGACTCTGAATTTGTGGAAGCAGTCGAAAAATGCATCAAATCCGTTGAAAGGCCACAGGACCTCCATAATCTGGGCAAACTCATAAACCAATATCAGGATTTCAAACAGCGGTTTGTCATTAAGGTAGGTGACCAGATTATTGTAATTAGCACAAAAGACATCGCGTACTTTTTTTCCGAGGATAAAAGTACCTACATCATGACCAGGGAGGGAAAGCATTACCTCTCTGATGCCAGCCTGGAGACCATTGAAGAACAGCTTAATCCAAGAGATTTTTTCAAGCTCTCCCGTAATTGCATTGCCAGTATATCGGCAATTAACTCTATATCCAAATTTTTTAACAGCCGGCTGCGCATAGAGCTGCTTCCTCCGTACAAACAATCCATATTAGTAAGCCGCCAGAGGGTCCCTGTTTTCATGCGCTGGATTGAGGGGGAATCAGACTAACAATCCGGATAGATTTTTTTGCATTTGGTCAATATTATTATGCAATTCGTCGGATTTGCTTTAATATTATTAAGGTAAAGAGATTAAATTCATAAAATTTATTATTTGATCCTTGACCATGACACAAAAGAAAATGACATTCTGGAATATCTGGAACATGACTTTCGGCTTTCTGGGTATTCAATTCGGGCTTGCCCTGCAAAATGCCAATGTCAGCCGAATTTTGCAGTCTTTCGGGGCCGATGTGAGCCATCTTTCCCTGTTCTGGATTGCTGCTCCCCTGACCGGAATGATTGTTCAGCCAATCATTGGCCACTACAGCGATCAAACGTGGACACGCCTGGGAAGGAGACGTCCTTTTTTCCTGACCGGGGCCATTCTGGCTGCCCTGGCACTTGTTCTGATGCCCAATGCGCCCATGCTGGCGCCCATTATTTCGCCCATGCTGATTGGAGCTGGGATCCTGATGATCATGGATGCCTCCATCAATGTTGCCATGGAACCTTTCAGGGCTTTGGTGGCGGACCTTCTTCCTTCGGAACAGCGGACAATGGGTTTTTCTGTGCAGACATCACTGATAGGAGTAGGGGCTGTTCTCGGGGCCATCCTTCCTTACCTGTTGACCAACTGGTTTGGTATGGCCAATACACCGGATGTAGAAGCAGGACACCTTGTTGCCAATAACGTTAAATATGCATTTTATATAGGGGCTGCCGTATTATTTGGAAGCGTTCTCTGGACAGTCATTAGTACCAGGGAGTATCCTCCTCAGGAAGGAGTAAGGCCCGAAAAACAGCCTTTCTGGCAGATCGGAAAAGATTTTTTATCTATCCCCAAAACCATGAAACAATTGGGGGTCGTTCAATTTTTCTCCTGGTTCGCGTTGTTTTCCATGTGGGTCTATATGGTACCCGCTGTTGCAGATCATTTATACGGAACTACAGACACAACTTCCCGTGCCTATGCAGATGCCGGTGACTGGGTAGGGATACTGCAGGGAGTATACAACGGGGTGGCAGCCATCTTTGCTTTTCTGCTTCCAATGATATCAAAAAAAATCAGCCGTAAGGGAACCCATGCCTTGTGCTTGCTGATGGGTGCCATCGGTTTTCTGTCATTTTACCTGATCAAAGACCCACGCATGCTTGTTTTCCCCATGATCGGGGTAGGAATCGCCTGGGCAGGGATCCTGGCCATGCCTTATTCCATCCTGGCGGGTGCGCTGCCTGCACACAAGATGGGCGTTTATATGGGCATTTTTAATTTTTTCATTACCATTCCACAGATAATCAATGGTCTGGTAGGAGGGGTAATGGTTAAATACCTGTACGGAGGCAAAACCATCTTTGCCATGGTATTCTCCGGACTCTGTCTGCTGATCGCAGCTGTAAGCGTATTCTTTGTGGAAGACAGGGATGACCCGGTACAGCTTGCTTTCAGAAAGAATAGAAAAATTGGACTATCTAACTAAAATATTATTAACTAACCTAAATGTTTATGAAAAGACTGATGACTTTTTTGCTTGCGGTCACACTCTTCTCTGTTACTTCTGTTTACGCTCAGTATGAAGTAAGGGGAACGGTCGTCGATGTTAACGGCGAAGCGGTGATTGCAGCTACGGTTCTACAACAGGGAACCAGTAACGGTGTCACGACAGATCTGGACGGACAGTTTACCCTTAGAGTGCCATCTCCTGAAACTCTGTTGGAGATATCATTCCTGGGGTATCAAACCGTAGTTGTTGCGGCAGGGAACGCAACCAGGATCGTTTTGCACGAAGATTCAGAACTTCTGGAAGAACTCGTGATCATTGGCTATGGAACTGTCAAAAAAAGCGATATGACAGGTTCTGTTGTGGCCATCAGGGCAGAAGAAGTGAATCGTGGTGCGGTGGTTTCTCCTGACCAGATGCTGGTTGGAAAGGTTTCCGGACTGCGAATAACACCTGCAACAGGCCAGCCCGGTGCTTCTGCTACCATCAGGATTCGTGGTGCTGCATCCTTGAATGCATCCAATGATCCTCTGATAGTGATTGACGGAGTTCCCGTGACCGGGGACGGAGGAGCCGGAATGGGCAACCCGCTGGCTTCTGTCAACCCCAACGACATAGAAAGCTACACAGTCCTCAAAGATGCTTCTGCAACGGCTATCTATGGTTCAAGGGCCTCCAACGGTGTTATCATTATAACCACAAAGAAAGGAACGGGAAAGGGTTTTAACGTCAGCTACAATTCCAGTTACTCGGTAAAACAGAACGCTTCCTCCATCCAAATGATGACAGCCGATGAATACCGTGATTTCATGGCCACAACGTATCCCAATAACCAGATCATTCCAACCCTTCTGGGAACGGAGAATACAGACTGGCAAAAAGAGATTTACAGATTGTCCTTTAACACGGACCAGAACGTGAGTCTCTACGGGTCGACCCGTCACATGCCCTATCGTCTGAGCCTTGGGTATAACCTGGATCAGGCCACCCTCAAGGTCGGAGACAACCAGCGTGCTAACGTGGATATAAGCCTGACACCCAAGTTCTTTAAAGAGCACCTTACTGTTAATGTCAACGTTAAGGGAATTTACCAGAAGACCAACTGGGCCAATACGGGAGCCATAGGAAATGCCATGGCCTTCGACCCGACCAAACCGGTATATTTTACTAAAACCGACGGGAGCATAGATACATCAAAGGCAAATGGTTACTGGAACTGGTTCAATGCAGATGGCAGTGCCAATACCATGGCCAGCACCAACCCGCTCTCAACAATTTACGACTACACCAATTTCAATCAAACCTTGCGCTCACTCGGGAATGTCCAGCTTACTTATAAAGTACATGGACTGGAAGATTTAACGGCAAATGTGAACGCTGGTTATGACATAGCCGACACATGGGGTGAAAGGCACAACGCCCTGGGCTCCATCTCTGCCATGCGTTCCAGCAATGACTTGTTTGTTACTTATGAAAATTACAACCTGAATACATTACTGGAAACATACCTGAATTACAATCACGATTTCAGAAACAGCAACCTGGATGTGATGGCCGGTTATTCCTGGCAGCATAACTACGTTCAGTACGATGAAGAACAATTCAAGAACACGGAACCGGATGGTCCGGGTGCCCACTACTATACAGCACCCACCAATGCCAAGGAATATTATTTGCTTTCTTTCTTTGGCAGGATCAATTATTCCATCGCCTCTAAATACCTGTTCACCGTAACCTTGCGTAACGATGCCTCGTCCAGGTTCAGCAAAGCCAACCGCTGGGGCTTATTTCCCTCGGCAGCTTTTGCCTGGAACATCGGCCAGGAGAATTTTCTGAAATCAAGTAGAGCCGTTTCAGCCCTGAAACTCCGTCTGGGCTGGGGCAAGACCGGACAACAGGACATCGGTTCGGATTACTATCCTTACCTGGCCCGGTATCTTTCCTCTTCTGCTATAGAAATGAGGTATTTCATGGGTGACGGTTTCTATACCACACTGGCACCCCTGGCTTACAACGCCAACCTGAAATGGGAAACCACGGAAACCTATAACGTAGGTCTGGACTTCGGTTTTGCCAGCGATCGCATTACCGGTAGTGCCGAAGCTTATTACCGGAATACTTACGATTTGCTGAACGTGATATCCACACCCCTGGGATCCAACTTTGGAAACAGCATCATATCCAATATCGGGAACATGGTAAACAAGGGATTGGAGTTCACCCTGAACTTCATACCTGTCCAGACTGCCGACACACACTGGTCCATTGGCGGCAACATCACCATTCAGGATACTAAAATCACAAAACTGACCACCCTTAAGACTGAAGGCTACCTTGGGGTAACCACAGGATCCGGGATGGGAGGAACGGGCGGTTACAGCTCCCTGCACCGTGAGGGTTTCACGCCTTACACGTTCTATATGTTCCAGCAATTGTACGATAATGAAGGGAATCCCGTTCAAAATGGTTTGATTGACCGTGACGGTGACGGAGAGATCACAGACGCAGACCGCTATGTTACCGGTTTCAGTCCCACACCGGATGCCTTCTTTGGGATCAACACACAGTTCCGTTACAAGAATTGGGACCTGGGACTTAATGGTCACGGTTCCCTTGGCAACTACATCATCAACGGGGTGGCCATGGGATATTCCACATCCTACAGCGATGACTGGAACAAGGGTTATCTGAACAACGTGAGCAAACAATACCTGGTTCAGGGATGGACAGCCCCATCGGAAAACAATCAGAAATATTCTGATATGTTCATCGAGAATGCATCCTTCTTCCGCATAGACGATATTAACCTGGGTTATACGTTTGACAACCTCAAGTTTGCAAAAAGCATACGTATAGCTGCATCGGTACAGAACGTATATGTATTTACTAAATACAGGGGACTGGATCCCGAGATCGTGTCTTCGGACGGTGTGGACTTCAACATCATACCACGTCCCAGACTCTATACCCTGCGTCTTAACATTAACTTTTAATACAAGGCAGATATGAAAAAGATATTGAAAAACAGTTTTCTGCTGGCGTTGGCATTCATTTTCCTGCTGACCTCGTGTATCAACGACCTGGATACACTGCCGCTGAATGAAACAGATGCTACCTCGGAGACCGCATACGCAGAGCCTTCCAGTTATTTGAACGGCCTGGCCTATCTATATGGATACTGGGCACTTGTGAGCCAGAATGACATGGGATCACCGGATATTGCCGTAGCCGATGCCGGACAAAGTGAGCTTAGCCGTATGTATATGGTTTTGAACGAACTCTCCACAGACTCCTTTAAAATCATTTGGGGTGACAACTATATAGTTCCCATTCAATACCATCGCTGGACATCAGCCGATAACGAAGCCATTATTGCCGTTTATACACGCTGCATGAAAGGCATTACCCTGGTCAACGAGTACCTTATCCAGACTGCGGATGAAAAACTAAACGACAGGGGACACTCAGCCGAAATTGCCACGGTACACCAGTATCGTGCCGAAGCCCGCTTCAACCGTGCTTTGTATTATTACCTGCTCATGGACCTGTTCGGAAATCCTCCTTTTGCACTTGAAGAGAACATTGGCGGGGAACTTCCCAAGCAGATAGGCAGGGAAGCCCTTTATACATGGTTGGAAGAAGAATTGCTTGACCTGGCCAACAGTACCGACATGCCCGCCAAAGGCGCTGTCCCGTATCCTCGCGCCACCAAGGGATCTGTATGGGCTTTACTGGCCCGCATGTATCTGAATGCCGAGGTATATACCGGATCGCCACAGTGGCAGAAAGCCAAGGATGCTGCCGGCACTGTCATTGGAATGGGCTACACGCTCCACCCCAATTACCAGGAGCTGTTCATGCAGGACAACACCACAAACGGAGCAACGCAGGAGTTCATATACGCTGTTGTTTACGATAAGGACAATACGCAAAGCTGGGGAGGTACCACCCACCTGGTTTCTGCAACACTCAGTTCTGATGCCAACAATGCCATTGCCAAAAACCTGGGTCTGAGTGGCCTGCTGAATCCCGAAACCTGGAATGGTTACCACGTAGCCGATGATTATGTACAGCGTTTTGAACTCGAAGGAGTACAATGGGGAGCAACCTCAGGATTTGGCTATGACCGTGAAAAAAGCGACAAGCGTGCCTTCTTCTACAACATCGGTTCAAGCAAGGATTTTGACAACACTACCACCGATACCGGCTGGAGGTGCTGGAAATTCACCGGTCTGTATTCAGACGGACATACGGTATCGGATGCTGAATCGAATTACAAATTCTCGTCCATTGACTACCCCATCTTCAGACTTGCCGAAATGTACCTGATCTATGCTGAAGCCAATGCCCGTATGAGCGGCGGTGTCGTTAACGACCCCACTGCCAAGGGATACATTAACCAGCTTCGGGAACGGGCAGGAGTTGCCTCAAAGACACCTGAGACCATGGATCTGGACTGGCTGTTGGACGAACGTGCCCGAGAGTTGATGTGGGAAGGACACCGCAGGACAGACCTGATACGTTACGGTTATTTCACTTCCATGCAATATCCCTGGACCCTCAAGGGCGGGGTTTTGAACGGAAAAGTATCCTTACCGGAACACCGCAAAGTATATCCCATCATACTGAGCGATCTGAATGCTAACCCCAATCTGGTTCAGAATACAGGATACTAACATAAGAGGATTCAATAAATGATTACGATTATGAAACATACAAAATATATTACTATGTTGGTTGCCTCTGTGCTGGTTCTCGTTTCCTGTGACATTCAGATCGAGAAGGCATTTCTGAATCCGGTTTCCGGATTCAAGGCACCGGTCTTGCTTTCACAAGGCTCGGTTATCATCAACGAGGATAACAATAAAACCGAAAGCGTGACCTTCAACTGGTCCAGCGCTTCCTTTGGCCCTGCCGTTCAGGTGGAATATTCCCTTTACGCAACGGCTAACTCCCAGACCGCCTTACTCGGCTCGTCTTTTACCAACTCCCTGTCTGTATCAAAATCTGACCTGAATGGGGTGGTTGCCAACGACCTGAAAGTAGGTGTCAACGCAACGGCAAGCATCAGCGCCTACCTGGTAGCCAAAGTTTATGGCACCAACGTGGAAAGCGTTACTTCAAACTCCATTGCATTTAATGTTACCACTTTTGCCGCAGCGTTACGCTCACTCTACCTGCCCGGCAATTACCAGGGCTGGAAGATTGAACAGGCTCCTGAATTTTGGGAAACAGACGGTGGAACCAACGTTTACAAGATCATGGTGGATCTTGAAGACGGATCGGATCAATACTCCTACTTTAAGGTAACAGTTGCGCGCAACTGGTCCGATTTAAACTGGGGCTACAACTTCCTGACACCTTCCTGGTATTGCCCAGAACAGTCCGACTCCAACCTTTCTGTTGACCTGACCGAGGGAAACATATACGTGTTGACAGTCAAACGCGGCAAGATGACCATTGATAAACAGCTTGTTAAGAAAGTCGGTATCATCGGTGCCTTTGACGAAAGCGGCTGGGGTACCGAACTGGACATGGTTTACGATGAAGTCAACAACCTGTGGGTATCTCCCGCCATTACCTTCAGCGGTGATAAGAACTTTTTGATCCGCCTGAACGAAAGCTGGGACGATAAATATGGAACCAACAACGAAGCAAGCACAAGTGTGGAAAGCGGAGTCAAACTGGTAAAAGGCGGCGGGGACATTAATGTTCCATCTACCGGCACCTATATCATGAAACTCCACGGCAACAGGACTCCTTTCGTTCTGGTTATGGAAAAACAGTAAATGATTAAAGAGACGCAATTATGAAAATACTAAAATATTTATTTGCTACAGCCATCGTGAGTCTGTCAGCCGTCTCCTGCGAGGTGATCAGTGAAGACGCTTTTTCTACAGCGCCCGTACCTCCTGAAATGTATGCACATTCCGATATTCTGATGACCTCCAACACGATGGATGAATTTGTGAATTTTTCCTGGAAGCCTGCACGTTTCCTGGGTGAAGGACTCACCTATGATCTGTACGGCAAATTCGGAGAATCAACAACAAAACTGGCATCGACCTCCGAACTTTACTACAGGGTACCAAAAACCGAGTTCAAGACAGCTCTGTACAGTGCTTTTCCAGCACTGCCGGAAAATGACACCTTTACCATGTCTTTCTTTGTCTCGGTGACAAACCAGGATGAATCATTTGAATCCGATCCGGTAACCATTGACATATATGCTTATGGTGACGCCGTTTCCCCGGAAACGTCCGCCCTGGTTGAATCGATAGTTCTGGATGTGACCGATCCTGAAGGCGTGCTGGAACTCCTTACCTGGGAACCGGCAAGGCTCGGGTATAATGAAGAGATCACCTACAGTGTATCTTTGCAATACGGTGAAACAGCTGCGATTGTGCTTCTTGCTTCGGATCTGAAGGAAACAAGTTTTTCCATCACAGTGGATGCACTGAACGAAGCCGCTGTTGCCGCAGGGGCCCCTGAAGCAGCTGCCGCCGATTTGGATTTCACAGTCAGAGCTTTCTCGGCCACTTATCCGGACGGTGTCATTTCAAACACTGTCACCATTAACGTCACCACTTACATTGCAACGTATCCCGAGTACATGTACGTACCCGGAGCATACCAGGGATGGAATCCCGCCACAGCTCCAAAGATCAAACATTCCTCGGTCACAAAGGGATTGTATGAAGGAATGATAGACCTGAGTGTGGAAGGCGGAGGTGATGTAGGTTTCAAATTCTCGCCTGTACCCGCATGGGAAAATGACTTTGCCATCGCCAATATAGAGAAGACCACTTTCGGAAACGGATATACCGCGTTAACCGGAAAGGGAACAACCGGTGGTGACATAACCGCTCCCTCAGGCATGTATAACATCCTACTGAACAAGAAGCTCAACACCCTGTACATGATCCAGGTCGAAACACTCAGCCTTATAGGATCTGCACCCGTTGCCAGCAATGGGTGGGTCAATGACATTGATATGACTTACGATCCCGTAGCCCATACTTTCTCTGCCATAACCAATATGCAGGAAGGAGAATTCAAGATCCGTGTGAACCACGACTGGACACATTCGGCAGGAGGAACAGTGGATAACGTAAGCTTCGGAAAGGGAGACAACATCAGCTTTACCCGCACACCGGGCGAATACAAGGTGGTGCTGAACGTGGGGGTTAATCCTTACACCATCAAATTCATCAACACCAGTTTCCCTGAAAAAATGTATGTACCAGGAAACCACCAGGGGTGGAATCCTGCTGCCGCACCCGTACTTAACGGTGACAATGAAGGACATTACGAGGGTTATGTGACACTTACCGATATCTTTAAATTCACCAGCGCACCCGACTGGAACCACACCAATTACGGCGGTTCCATGGAGTCGCTGGATACCGATCCCTCTGCAGGTAACCTTCAGGTGCCCGCTCCCGGGTATTATTACCTGAAGGTTGACCTTACCACCATGAGTGCGACAGCAACCCTTATAGACAGGGTAGGTGTCATAGGCAGCTTCACCGGATGGGGAGAGGATGTTCCAATGACCTACGATCCGAATACTGACCTGTGGACAGCCACCAATCTGCCATTCCCTGCCGGAACCGAATACAAATTCCGCATGAACAACGATTGGGCCATTAACCTGGGTGGGGATCCGAATGATTTGAAGCAAGACGGAGCTAACCTGAAAGCAGATGCCGGCATGTATACTGTTATCCTGAGCCTGGCCACCACACCGTACCATATGACCATTACACGCACGGGGGACCTGGTTTCTGAATATGGCACAGAAGTGGTAGTTGCGGGTGATTATTCCGGCCATTCCTGGAGCGCGACCGATGATCCTAAACTGCAAGGTTCCGGCGACGGAACGTATAAAGGTGCCATAACCATGTACAATATGCAATACGGATTCAAGATCGTGGAAAGCGGGAATTGGATAGCAGGCCAGCTTGTGGCTGATTCCCAGTACGAATTCACGCTCTACACGGGAGACAACATGATGTTGCCGAACGGAACGTATTTCTGGAGTGTGGACCTTCCCGACACCAAGGCCGTGGCAACACCTGTGACTGTGGTAGGTCTTATCGGCAGTTTTGAAGGCAGTGCCTGGGGAACGGACGTTGCCATGGATTTTGACCAGGAAACCCTGACCTATTCGGCAACCTTGAACCTGGCCGCAGGGAATGAATTCAAGATCCGCTTCAACAACAACTGGGACCTTAATCTGGGTGGTGATATAACTAATCTTACCCATAACGGTGCCAACATAATGGTCCAGGAAGCCGGAACATACCGTATCGTTCTGAATATGGCCAACACTTCTTCTCTGACAATGACAAAGCAGTAAGGCAATGAAAAGGAGCGCAATAATACTTTGCGCCCTTTTCCTTCTCTTTGCATCTTGTCGGAAGGAACCCACACCGGGAAGCGATCCGGATAACGGAGCTTCATTCTCCAGGGTAAAGGAAACTCCCCGGGCATGGGATGGAAACAAGAGAGCTGATATCACCTATCAGCTCCTTGTTTATTCATTTGCCGATAAGGACGGAGACGGATGGGGCGATTTTGAGGGACTTGCGGACAAGCTGGAGTACATTGACCGGCTTGGCGCCACTGCAATATGGCTCTCACCCGTTCATCCGGCTATGTCCTATCACGGTTATGATGTGAAGGATTACAGCAAGACCAATCCTGTATACGGCACGATGGACGATTTCAAGGATTTTGTCCGGGCTGCCCATCAAAAGGATATAAAGGTTTACCTGGATTATGTCATCAACCATACGGGCAGGGAACACTGGTGGTTCAGCCAGGCTATCCGTTCTTCCGACAACCCGTACCGGGATTATTACATATTTTCGGACGATCCGCGCTCCGATATCATTGCCGGTAAAATTCCAATGATAAGAACGGAAGGGGCATCTGGTTACGACAGCGGACAGTGGTTCACCGTTTCCACAACAGGTGATAAAACCCTTGCATTCAAGCTGGACTGGAGCAATCCTGCCCAGCCAAAGCTCACTGTGACAGAAACGGAAACGGCAGACCCGGACAATGATGCCCCTGCTGCCGACAATGCCAAATACTTGTATTTTGGTGATGGTGTTATCAGGCAATTCCATGACAAGGGTGGGGGACAATATGAATTGGTGACAAATTACTCCTCGTCCTGGGGCTTTTTGATACGCACCAGTACCACCCAATGGAACAACAAAACCAAATACGGGGCACAAAGCACCTCGGCTTCAATGATCACTTACGGCAAACCGTTTGTCCTTTATACCCATGACAATCCCGACAATGTATACGATCTGCAGCTGCCGGGTTCCACCATGTTCCACTCTCATTTCTGGACGAACTGGTTTGCAGACCTGAATTACGGAGCAGTAGAAACGGCAGAACAGAGTCCGGCTTTCAAGGCTATTGTGGAAGATGCCAAAGTCTGGATAGATGCAGGCATTGACGGTTTCCGCCTGGATGCTGTCAAACATATTTACCACAATGAATTTTCAGATGAGAATCCGGAATTCCTTAAAAAATTCTATAAAGCCGTAAATGATTATTACAGGCTGTCCAGGAATCAGGATATTTATATGGTAGGGGAGGTGTTCTCCGGGTATGAAGATGTGGCTCCGTACTATAAGGGACTGCCTGCCCTTTTTGAATTCTCTTTCTGGCACCGGCTGCAATGGGCCCTGGGTCAGAACACAGGCTGTTACCTGGCTAAGGATATGTTTACCTATCAGAACCTTTACAAGCAATACAGGACAGATTACATACGTGCCACAAAACTGTCCAACCACGATGAAAACCGCGCTCGCTCAGATCTGGGAGGGTCACTGGCCAAGTCAAGGCAGGCAGGTGCCATACTGCTTACCGCTCCGGGATCTCCCTATGTTTATTACGGGGAAGAAATGGGCTACATAGGGACAAAAACACGCGGTGATCTTTACGTAAGAAGCCCTATGTACTGGGGAGACAGCTACACCACCAGTTATACAGATGAAATCGATCAGGCCCTGCCACCGGCCGTCGGTACCGTTCTTACACAACAGGCAGACACAGCTTCCATACTGAATGTTTACCGAAGGTTTTCCAGGGCCAGGAACACGTATCCGGCTCTGGCATCAGGAACCATGACCGAGCACCCGGTATACAACGACAAAGCATCTGCGAGCTTTCCCCAGCTGGCTGCATGGTACCTTTCCGGAGGCGGTGAGAAGCTGCTTGTCCTGCATAACCTGGGAAAAGACCAGGTTACGTTTGCCCTTAACGACGCAATTGATCATGCGGTTGTTACCCTGGGCAATGTATATATTCAGAAAGAAAAAGAAACAAACAAGTTGAAGATGGATTCGTATTCATCTGTTGTTTTCAAAATAAAATAATGCGACCATGAAAAGCTTTTCCTGTTTGCTTCTGACGGGGATCCTTGTCCTTTTACAGGCATGTTCACCTTCCGTTTCCAGGAAATCTGTTTTTGATGTGCTGGAACCAGCAACAGTCCTTAACCTGGAACAGGATACAACCATAGTTCTGGTAAGGGACTATTTTCCATCTATAGACAAGGTTGACAGGACGGATTCACCCAACCTGAAGGTGATACCTTACCAGGGACAGGATACGGTGATGATCATCCTGCACGAGGACACGCCCGCAATGACTGTGCTCAATGTGCACACCAAAGGTCAGGTCGGAAACATACCGGTCCGGAGAATGACATTGCAAACACAGGCAGCTCCACGTCTGGCCGTTTTTCCGGCATCACCAGATACAGATGCCCTTTTTACCGTAAGGATTGAGAATGGTCCGGCCACGTTATACCTCTTCTGGCAGAACAGCCTGGTACAGACAGTACGGATCACGGATGTATACAATGTACTGTTGCCGGGATTCACTGCATTGATGGACAGGTCATGGGTGCGGGTTTATGCAGTAAACCAGGGCGGTCATTCAAACGACCTGCTCATCCCTCTTGATAAGGGCCGGCCGGTTTTGAGGCAGGATCAGATCACCCGCAGCGATAAGCATGCACGAATCATGTACCAGGTGTTTGTAGACCGTTTTTTCAACGGAAATCCTGCCAACGATCGCAGGATCAATTCTCCGGAAGTGCTTCCCAGGGTAGATTACCAGGGAGGCGACCTTGAAGGGGTGGTCCTGAAGATCAAAGAGGGATTTTTTCGCGAACTGGGTGTCAACACCATATGGCTTTCCCCCATAACACAGAATCCCTATGACGCCTGGGGACAAATAGAAGATCCCAAAACCAAATTCAGTGGTTACCACGGATACTGGCCTTTGTACATAACAAAAGTGGATGACCGGTTTGGGAATGAACAGGTCCTTACAGAGCTGCTGGACAGGGCCCATGAGGATAATATGAATGTTATCCTGGATCATGTAGCCAACCACATGCACATAAACAGTCCCACTTTACAGCAACATCCCGACTGGGTTACATCTCCTGTGACGCCCGACGGGCGCCCCAATTTTGAATTATGGGATGAATTCAGGCTCACCACCTGGTTTGACAAACACATTCCCAAATTTGATTTTTCAAGGCCGGATGTATGCCAGGCATTGTCCGATTCCGCGCTTTTCTGGTTGCAACATTTTGATTTAGACGGTTTTCGGCATGATGCCACCAAACACATCGACGAGTTGTTCTGGAGGACGCTTACCCGGAAAATAACCAAGGAGTTTCCCGACAGGACAGTTCTACAGATTGGAGAAACGTATGGTTCACCTTCTTTGATAGGTAGTTACGTAAAAAAAGGAATGCTGGATGGCCAGTTTGATTTCAACCTGTACTATGCTTTTTTGAACGCCACCGTTGCCCCGGGAGGATCTTTTGAGAATTTATGGGATCAGCTGGAAACATGTCTGATTCAATATGGGTATCATAACCTGATGGGGAATATCAGCGGCAACCACGACATGGCAAGGTATATATCCCTTGCCGGAGGTGATCTGGGCTTGGATGAAAACCAGAAGCTGGCAGGCTGGAAAAGAAGGATTGGTACCGGTAAACCCGAATCCTTCGATTACCTGGCCATGCTACACGCCTTGAACATGACCTTGCCTGGAATTCCCTGCATATATTACGGAGATGAAATTGGAATGCCGGGAGCCAACGACCCGGACAACCGCAGGATGATGATCTTTGAAGGCTATACACCACAACAGGTTCGTCTGAAAGAAAGGGTAAGGAGGTTGACATCGCTCAGAAGCACAAACCTTGCCCTGCTCTATGGTGATCTGTTCCCGCTTCACGTGAGCAGGGATGTGCTGGCCTATGTGCGCATTTACATGGGAAAAGCCGTTGCAGTGTACCTGAACAAGGGTCATGATTTCTTCGATATCCGTTCCCTTAGTTTGCCTTTTGGCCTGAGCACCGACAGTATGGTCCCGTATATGGGAGAAACCGTTGTAGCACCGCAAGGTTTCACAATCATGGTAATTGAATGACAGAATACAATGAAAAAGACACTGATTATTATTAGTTTTATGATGATGTTAGCAGGAGGATGCACACAACAGGGCGGAGAAGAAATCCATCCACAATGGATTAGAAATGCCGTTATTTATGAGGTGAACACAAGACAGATAACTACGGAGGGAACTTTCAACGCCTTTGCCGACATGTTGCCCGGATTAAAGGAACTGGGGGTGGATGTGTTATGGTTTATGCCCATCTATCCTATCGGGATGGAAGGACGTAAAGGAACCCTCGGCTCATATTATTCCATAAGGGATTACGGCGCGGTCAATCCGGAATTCGGAACATTGGAGGATTTCAAACTGTTGGTTGACAAAGCACACGAACTGGGTATGAAGGTCATTCTGGACTGGGTGGCAGCTCACACTTCCCGCGATGCCGTTTGGCTGGACCAGCAAGACTGGTATATAAGAAGGCCCGACGGAGAGCCCGAATTCCTGTATGACTGGTCCGATGTGGCACGTTTGAACTACAATAACCAGGAGATGCGCCAGGCCATGCTGGATAAAATGCTTTTCTGGGTGGAAGAGGTCAATGTGGACGGTTTCCGCTGCGATATGGCCGATCTGACACCTGTCGATTTCTGGAATTGGGCCGTTCCTGTCTTGAAAGAGCACAAACCCGGTATCTTCATGCTGGCGGAATCAGAGAATCCCATAAATACCAGGGAGGCATTCAATGCATACTATGCCTGGAGATTTCACCATACCATGAACAGTGTGGCCAGAGGAGAAAAGGTTGCGGACAGCCTGAGAAAAGACCTGAATAGCATGAACACTGAATTTGGTCCGCATGCCATCCCCCTGCTCTTTACCTCAAACCATGATGAGAATTCATGGAGCGGGACCGAGTTTGAACGAATGGGAGACGCGGCACTGCAGATGGCAGCCTTCACCTTTGTGCTTCCCGGAATTCCCCTGATTTACACGGGACAGGAAGTGGGTAACATCAAAAGACTGCAATTCTTTGAAAAAGACACCCTGCAACCTTCCGATCCCGATTCTTTCATGGAATTCTATAAAAACCTCATCAAGTTAAAAAAGAGTTCAGATGCTTTGCAGGTACCTCCATACGGAGGCATCCTCCAGGAAGTGCCCCACACAGCTGCCTCCTCAGTATTTGCTTTCATAAGGGAAAAAGCAGGCAGCAAAGTGCTGGCCATTTTCAATTTTGACAGCCAGCCGGTCTCTTTCAGGTTTACAGGAAACCTGGCAGACGGGACATATACGGACTGGAATGATCAAACCCTTTTCAACGTTACTCCTGATTACAACTGGGATATGGAACCGTATGGTTTCAGGATCCTGACTTCACAATAAAGCCATGAAAAGATTTTTTTTCCTTATCGTCCTTCTTACATTTATGACAACTACTGCCAGCGCTGTACAAACCGGTAAACCGGTAGTGCAACGCATAGAACCTCCTTGCTGGTGGGTTGGTATGGAAACACAGCTGCAGCTCATGATCCATGGCCCGGGTCTGGGCGAAGGAACGGTCACCGTGTTGACTCCCGGTATAGCTATTGCTGCTGTTCACAAAGCAGACAGCCCCAATTACTTGTTTCTGGATATAAACATACCCGCGGGTGTTCCGGCGGGAGATTATACATTCCAGTGGTCAAACGGAAAAAAGAAATTGAATTTCGTTTATACCCTGCATGAAAGGACTGAGAATTCCTCAAAACGTTTCGGGCTTTCTTCCTCGGATGTACTGTACCTGCTCATGCCTGACCGGTTTGTGAACGGAGATCTCGAAAATGATTCCACTCCCTGCACGGCAGAAAAAGCGGACCCTAAAGATGATTACGGACGTCAGGGAGGAGACCTGGAAGGGATACGCATGAGCCTGGATTACCTTGAAGAGCTGGGGATTACTTCTGTCTGGCCGACACCCGTTACCCTTGATGATGAGCCGGCGGTATCGTACCACGGATACGCCTGTGCCGATTATTATAAGATCGATCCGCGTTTCGGAACGAATGAAACTTACAGGGAACTCGTAAAGGAGGCAGCATCAAGGGGCATATCATTTCTGCAGGACATAGTGCCCAACCATTGCGGCACGGCCCACTGGTGGATGAAAGATCTGCCTTTTAAAGACTGGATCCATGTCTTTGGCACATATACACGCTCCAACTATGCCATGAGTACCCATATGGACCCCCATGCTGCAGCCATTGACAATGAATTGTGTACACAGGGGTGGTTTGATACCTCCATGCCCGATATGAACCTGGAGAATCCATTTGTACTGCAGTATTTTATCCAGGCCACGGTCTGGTGGATGGAATACGCCGGTCTTGCGGGAGTCAGGATTGATACGTATCCCTATTCAAACGAGAAAGCCATTTCCGCCTATACTGCTGCCCTGAGAAAGGAATATCCCAACGCTACCGTTCTGGCAGAATGCTGGTTCAACTTTCCCCACCAGGTTGCTTACTGGGAAAGGGGACCATGGCCCAGCGGTCCTACGGTGATGGATTTCCCCCTTATGGGAGAAATTTCACGTGCTTTCATAGAAGACACCAATCCCGGCTGGGGACAGGGCATGGTCCGCCTTTACAATATGATCGCAAACGATTTTGTATACAAAAATCCCAACGAATTGCTGGTTTTTGGAGAAAATCATGACACAAACCGCATGTATGAAACTCTGGGCCGCAACCCGGAAAAATTGAAAATGGCATATACTTTTCTTGCCACCACCCGTGGAATTCCCCAGATATATTATGGGACAGAGGTTCTTCTGGCCGCCCGTGACAGCAAAAAGCTGGGCCACGGGGAAGAAAGGGCCCCCATGCTCGCCCGGGTACTGACAGCAGAAGGCCGCGATCCCCTGGAAGAAAATGTATTCAGTTACATATCAAGGCTGCTGACCTGGAGAAAAACCTCGCAGACCGTGCAATACGGCCGGTTGCTTCACTTCCTGCCCGATTACGGGGAGAACATGTATGTTTATTTCAGGATACTGGACAATGAGTGTGTGATGGTCCTGATAAACAACGGAAACGAACCGGTCGCGGTTGACTGGCAGAAGTATGCTGAAGGCCTGGGCAAGGCTTCCAAAGGCACAGAAGTAATGAGTGGAAGGGAAATTACGGTCGGGCAATCAATACAGGTACCGGCTCAGACCGCAATTTTCTTTACCTTTGCAGGTATATGAGGAATGCACTGACAATACTATGCATATTGTTATTATTACCTGCCTGTAACCAGGGGACGAAACGGATACCTGCCAATGATTTGGAACAGGTACTCCGCGAGATGTTTCTGACAGACGTGATCCTGGAACGCAGCGAGACGTTGAAAATTCTGGCCGATTCCACCTTGGTCTATCCGCCCATCCTGGATAAGTACGGTTATACAACTGAGCAGTTCATGGCCACCATGAATTATTATTCAACAAGGCCAACACGGTTCAAATCCATGCTCAGCAGGTTGCGCAAGTCCCTTGATGAAGAAAGGACCCTCTATAATGAGCAGTTGACCCTTAAAGAAGAACAAAGGGCTCTTGTTGAGCGTTTCAACAACTGGCTCAGGGATTCTGTAGCAGACAAACACGATCTGGTGTTGAAACAGTCCCTTAAGCAGATCCTGCCTTACGATCCCTCCCGGGAACAAGAATGGAGCGTGGACAGGGATTCTTTGTACAAAGCACAACCGCTGCGTATCCTTGCAGTTGTTGACACCACTTCCCGTCGCGATTCCATCCCGCTTTACCTGGAGCGTCCCAAGCCCTTCAAGCCGAGAGGCATGGTAACCATAAAGTTGGATTGATATGGAAAAATTGTCATTCACCAGTCCTGTTTTTGGTCCGATACACAGCAGGCGCCTTGGCTCCAGCCTGGGGATCAACCTGATGCCAGCATCCCGGAAGGTGTGCAATTTCAATTGCATTTATTGTGAATGCGGATGGACTCCGGATCCCCTGCAGCAGGCAGAAACAGAGAATTCCCTGATGCCCGGGCGCGAAATTGTTACCCGTGACCTGGAAGAAAAGCTGCATACGCTGGCCGGCCAGGGGAAAGCTCCCGATGCCATCACATTCTCGGGGAACGGAGAGCCCACCTTGCATCCCGATTTCTCAGGGATCGTTGAGGATACCGTGGCCCTGAGAAACAAATGGAGTCCGGGCACAAAGGTTTGTGTGTTGTCCAACTCGGCAAACCTGGACAAAAAAGGTGTAATGGAAGGGTTGATGATGGCAGATCTGAGAATCATGAAGGTTGACTCGGCCATTGAAAAAACGCTCCGGCTCATAAACAATCCCGGAGCAGGCTATTCCCTGGAACGGATTTTGTCCCGGTTGAAGCGGTTCGGAGGGGATTTTACCCTGCAGACGTTGTTTTTCACAGGAACCATAGGTGGAAAGGAGGTAGACAATACAACGGAAGAGGAGCTGGCAGCATGGTATGATATGGTAAATGAGCTGAAACCCCGGCAGGTGATGGTTTATACGCTGGACAGGCCGACACCGGCTCCCGGTTTGAAGAAGTGCCCGGCAGAAAAAATGGAAGTTATTGCCAAAGTGTTGAAAGAGAAGGGAATAGAAGTCATCGTCGCAGGATAAAGAATCATGAGGACAGTCATCCAACGGGTAAAGGAAGCCTCGGTCTTTATTGACGGGAAATGCAAGGCTTCCATAGTCGAGGGCTTGCTGATACTTGCCGGTTTTGAAGCATCAGACAACAAGGAAGATCTGGAATGGATGGTACGCAAGATCATCAATTTGCGGATCTTTGACGACCCGCAGGGCGTGATGAACCTTTCTGTGATGCAGACCGGAGGCCAGTTGCTGGTGGTAAGCCAGTTTACCCTGCATGCATCTACCAGGAAAGGGAACCGCCCGTCCTACATCAAGGCGGCAGGACCGGAAATTGCAGTGCCCCTGTATGAATCTTTTTGCAGCATGCTGGAGGATTTTTCCGGGGTAGCCATACAGACGGGGGTCTTTGGTGCAGAAATGGAAGTGAAACTGAACAACCACGGCCCCGTTACCATAATCATAGACAGTAAAACAAAAGAATAACATGGAAACGCTAAAACAATGTTTCAGCTTTATTGACCTGACCACCCTGAACGCCACTGATACCGGGTCAAGGGGCCGGATGTTTGCAGAGAATGTGAATCGTTTTTCCAGGGAATATCCCGAAATGCCCCATGTGGCTGCCATTTGTGTTTATCCTGCATTGATCCGGGCTGTCAGGGAAACCTTGCAAGTGCCGGGTGTTTCCATAGCTGCTGTGGGAGGCGGTTTTCCGGCATCGCAGACTTTTACGCGCATCAAGGAATATGAATGCGCTCTTTGTGTAGAAAATGGAGCGGACGAAGTGGATATTGTCATATCGCTGAATTATTTCTTTTCCGGACATTATGACCTTGTTGCCATGGAGATAAGGAATATTCGCCAGGCTATAGGCGCGGGAACACATCTGAAGGTCATCCTTGAAACTGGAGCCCTCAAAACAGAAGAAAATATCCGCAAAGCATCATTTCTGGCCATGGAGAACGGGGCCGATTTCATCAAGACTTCCACTGGCAAGATGGAACCTGCCGCTACCCCTTTTGCTGCCCGCATCATGTGCCAGTGCATAGCCGACTATTACGAGCAGACACACAGGAGGGTAGGATTCAAGCCGGCCGGTGGTATCGTAACATCAGACCAGGCACTTGAATATTACGGTATTGTTGAACAGATCCTGGGACCTGAATGGTTGAACCCTTCTCTGTTCCGGATAGGGGCAAGCCGTCTTGCCAACAATTTATTGAAAGATATCTTATCGCAAGACCTTGCGTTTTTTTAGTTTTTGTCTATCTTTGCAAGCCCTGAGAAGAAACGCCCGGATGGCGGAATTGGTAGACGCACTAGTTTCAGGGACTAGCGAGAGCAATCTTGTGCAGGTTCGAGTCCTGTTCCGGGCACCAAAATAAACCACAGGTTAGTTAGTATCAACTACTTGTGGTTTTTGTATTTTAAAAATCCCCGACCATATCCCCGACTTAATAAAAAAGCATCCCAAGATATCTAGTCCCAGGATGCTTGATTGCACACAAAAACAGACCTCATATGTCTGCTTTGCGAAACAAAGATAATCAATTATTTAGAATATAGGTAGAGCCATTCTCTAAGGATTATCTACTTATTATTGTTCTGTCCCATCCTACTGGTCAACTTTCTGTTAGGCATATTTAATTCATAATTCCATCTGAACTTCTCTGCTTTGTCCCATCCACAGCCTGGGACACCTGGGACACCCGGGACATTACTCCCTCTTCACCCCCTCCACATCCAAATCCAGCTCATTGACCAGCAGCACCAGTTCCTCCAAATAGCCCACATCTGCCAGCTCCTTGATATTGTCCAGCTCCTCCAAATTCCCCACATCCGCCAGCTCCTTCATATTACACCCACTCACCAGTCCCTTCAACTTCAAAAAAGTAGGATGCAACCTGGGATCCTCATACTTCTCCACCTGGGTAATGGCCATATGTTCTTTCCTGTGCTGCCGGATCAGCAGATCCGCGATATCCACGTGATTGACCCTGTCCTCAGCAGTAGCGCTCTCCTCCAGCACATCCGACACCGTAATGTCCAGCCCCCGCACCTGGGACAATTTCTCTTTCCACTCCAGGTACCCGTCCACATCCGGAAAAGCCACTACCTTGCGTCCCCTCAAAACTTGTAGCCGGTCGTTGAGCTGGGACTTTCCCCCAGTGGCCAGCCATATGTATTCAGGCCAGAAAGAACTGCAAATAACCGCGGTCTTCTCACTTTCCACCAAGGCCACATTCTTGAGCGGATACTGCCTCAACAGATGCTCCCCAAACAGGCACTGGGTCAACTCCCAACCTGCCGGCAACCGCAACCCGGGATTGCCGGACTGTTTCAAAACGGAGTGGACCCAGGTAATCCGTCCCCCCACTTTTTCATCCTTGATTCGTTTCCCTGTCTGCCGGTTGTACTTCATGATCTTCCCAGTCCTGCAGCGACCCTGTGTATCTACCTGGTAAAAAATCACGTCCCTGCTTTTGGTTACGCCTATATGGTACTCTTTTACGATGTTGACGGTGTTTTCCCTGCCAATCATGCTGGTCAGAAACAGGGTAAAATCGCTGTCTATTTCCGGATTTACCGTGCTTTTTACGATGTCTGTCGTTATGGTCCATAATTGTTTTTTGAGTTTTGTTTTTACTACTGGCTGAGGTATGCGGAAAAAGTTGTCTTTCCAGTCGGGCCGAGCCGAGGGATTATCGGCAAAAAACTGCTTCGGTGTGTAATGATACCCGCAACTGCTTTCATGGTTGCACCTTCCCACCACCTCATTCAAAAATTCCCCGTTTTCATCCACATAGAACGTAAAACAGAGCTTGTCCCCGCAAGCGGGTTGCTGACACAAAATGAAAGGGGGAGCCTCGGCAAAAAGAAAAAGCTTCCCTTTCTTTTGGTGTCAGCGAAGGGAACTGGATGCAAAAGCACCGGAAGCCTCTGCGCGCTAAAAAATTCCCGGTTCTTTGTGAAGAGAATTGAACATCGTAAATAAACATATATTTTTTCTGTACGGCACCTAAGGAATTAAGCTTCTTTTTTTCTCTATATTTGCTCCCTGTGCCCGGATAAAAATGAAAAAACTACCCTTTTTCCTTTTACTTGCCTTTATTCTTGGGGGATGTCGTACAGCACATTCCGTGAGCCAGTCGTTTTTATCGTCTATAGACAGCATGATGACCGATAATCCGGACACTGCTTATAAAGTGCTGAAAGACATTTCACCGGATGAACTCAACACACGACGTGAAAGGGCTTACTATGCCCTGCTGCTAACACAGGCGCGCCATAAGAATTACATACCACTGCGTAATGATTCTCTTATTAATGTTGCCGTAAATTATTACAAGGGACAACGGGATCGGGAAAAATACGCCAAGGCCCTCCTTTATAAAGGCATCTGCATTGAAGAGATGAACGACCCCCAGAAGGCCATAGAAGTTTATGCCGAGGCAGAAAAAGTAGCGCTCAGCACCACCGACTACCTGACCACCGGGCTTATCAATTCGCAGATGGCCTGGCTTTACCAGGATATGTACATAGAAAACAAGGCAGATATTGAACGGTTCAAAAAGGCTATGGAGTACTTTCGCCTGGCCGGTCACAAGAAAAATGAATACTCGGTGGCTAGCCTATTGGGGCAAATTTATCGGCCAACCACAGAAAGGGATAGTGCTTATTATTATCTGGACGTTGCATTGGAGCTTGCCGCCGAGATGAAAGACAGCGTGGCCTTATTCCATAATTATTCACTTGTGGCCAATACATACCTGATGGATGAAGATTATGAACGGGCTAGAAATATGGCTTTGTATGTAATTGATAATCAAGTAAATGTACCAATTTCAGATGAAACATACCATTGTCTGAGCAGGTCTTATGCACGTTTGGGAAAAACAGATTCGGCGAGGTATTATTACGAAAGAGTAAGTGACGCTACAGATCCTAATGCGAAACACAGTAAGTTAATTACCCTGACAGAAATCCTTAAAGCCGAGCATAACTACAAAGATGCCCTGCTTTATACCGAACATTCACGTCATCTTGCCGATTCCATTATTGACGAATCCCGCCGGATGGACCTCTTCAAAATTGAAAAGCGCTACAACAACCAGCGCCTGGAAAACATCAACCAAAGGCTGGAATACAGTACCCAGGTAAACCATTACATTATTATTCTTATCAGCCTGGTGGCCATCATAATCACCATTGGATTCTGCGTGGCCATTGACCGCAAGCACCGGGATATCAACGAAAAGATTTCTTTCATAGAGCAGCTAAAAACGGAGTCGGCATTATATAATAACACACTGTTGGAAAAGTTGGACAAACAGAATATGGTGGAGATCCAGTTGAAAGAAGCCCTTGAAAAACGGATCCAGACCATCCGTGAGCTGATCGATGTATCATATCGCTACGGAGGGGTGCCCGATGCTTTCGTTAAGCACTTTAACAAGACGCTGAATATTAACCGGTTAAGCGAAGGTGCCCTGGATGATCTGAGTGAGGTTGTGAATGCCAAGTACGACGGGGTCATAGATTACCTGCAGGAAAAGCACACCAACCTGAACACAGACGACATCAACCTGATCTGCCTGCTTTGCTGCGGATTCTCTGCTACCGAAATGAGTGTTTTCTACAACCACAGTAATGGCAAATCAATTTATTCCCGCAAAAGACGCCTGGCTATAAAAATGGGACTTGACATCTCGCTGGACGAATATGTAGCCCTGAGCCTACATTACTGCAATACCCAAAAAGAACACTATCTGGCTGAAAATTAGAGTAATAGAGTAAGGCGCTGATAAACAGGTAATTACGTCGTTATTTTTCATGCTGACTTTTTATTTTTATAACACCCTGTGAATCAGGCGTGTAAAAAACCAATGCTGACCAAATTCTGTACGTTTTGATGGCCTTTTTTGTTCAAAAGCCTTTATCTTTGTAATGAATCAAAATATGCAGTTATGATGACACGACACTTTTTAATTTTCACTTTAGTACTTTTAGTAAGTTTTCCTGTTTCATTATTGTCACAAAACCACAGTGAAATTGTTGAGATGAAACAGACAGGTCCTACCACTCCAAAACCAAGAAGCCAGAAAATTTTTACCTCATCGGCTTATCAGAATTCGAACACGATTGATAAGAATGCCCCCTGCGTCTGGGTGGATCTTCAGAAAAAAGAACTATGCATCCGTATCCTGCAGGAGGGACCTGACTGCCGGCTGATCATTATCAATGATAATCAGTCTTTTTGTTTTCAGGAAACTGTTGCAGCAGGTAGGGTTATAAACGTCTGCCAGCTACCGGACATGGAAAAACCGGGATTGTACACCGTAATGGTCATCACCGCTGAAAAATGCTACCAGGGATATTTTTCGTATTACCAATCCAACAAATCCCTGTAATTTCCTGGACAGACAAAAAACTATTTGTGTTTTCCGGCATTCAAAATGTGACGTAATACATTTATCGTATCTTTTGCGCAAACATGAGCACGTTGCCAGTAACCTTCTGGTTTTATCTGAATCCCTTTGTTTACCCTGTTGTAAAGAACGACAATGTGCTGTTGCTCAACACAAGGAATATGAATGCCAGTATTTTCAATCAGAAAGAGCAGTGTGCCAGGTTGATGGAAAAATTGCTGGAGCCGGCCTCATTCGGGGTGCTGGAATTTTCTTCCGACTCGGACCAATACTCCTATTGCAAGGATTATATTGATAAAATATGCGAACTAAACATGGGTGTTTTGACGAAGGCACAGCCAGGAATGAAAAGGCCTGCTATCCTGACACCCTATCTGGTTAGAATGCATTCAACAACCAAGTACGATTTGCCAAAACCAGGCAGCAACATTACCTTGGTCATCAATGATGACTGTTCACAAGACTGCAGCCTGTGCTCAAAATACTTCACTCAATTCAAGTGTTGCACCAGCACAGACGGGGGATCGGTCATGGATCCGCAGCTGGTAAAGGATCTCCTTCAAAACGTCTCTGGTACCGAATCCTTTGTCATCAATGTTTGCGGCGGGAATATCACCCTACATCCACGGTTGCAGGAAATCATAGCCACTCTGTCTGAATCTTCCATCAATTGCAGGTACCACATATATTACAAAAACTGCTTCAATGGATTGATAAACATGATCAAACCAAGGGAAACTGTTGTGATTATGGACTTTCCAATTGATAAACAAGCCGACTTCATCCCCTGTAAGGATTATACTTACAATTTTATCGTGACAAGTCCTGATGATCTGGAGACATGCCGGCAATATGTCTTGGATAATAAGATTGGTAATTTTTATATTTCAATAGCAGATAACGGATTGCATACTGCCTTTTTAAAGGATCACGTTTTTATACTTCAGGATCACCTTGCCTGTGGTTGTGGTTTACTTTCTTTCAATGAAAGAATAAGGATAGTAAACAATCATTTTTTTTACAGAACGTTTATTTTGCCAAACGGGGACGTCTACGTCTCTTTTGATACCCAAGCCGTAGCCAATATGTACAGAAATCCAATTTCTTACGTTAAGGAAACAATCAATCTCTTTCATACAGAACAATGGAACAAAACCTGGGATAACAGTGTTTGTTCCAATTGTTTATTTAAGTATATTTGTCCATTGCTGTCCCGGTACGATTTTCCAGACCCCTTATTTCCCACAAATATTGAAGGTCATGAGTAAATTTATCATAGTCATCATCTTCTCTTTTCTGACGGCAAGTCTTTATGGACAAGTTACGGTTACAGGTCATATTTCAGCAGAAATAATTGAAGGAGTAGAAGTATCATCAAAAATGCTCTCCGGTTTTGAGGTTGAGCCCTTTTCAGAAAAGAAAGAACTGGGAGAAATCATCTTGTCCTGCGATGAAAGCGTCGCCTGCAATGTGATCCTGGAATTCGGAAAACTTATTGATAAGTACGGCAACGGAGTTATTCTGGAAACCTCGGTTGAGGGAGATGAAAACAAACTGAGATTCCTGGCAAGTACCAGGAATCTCAGAGGTAAAAAAACAAATCTTTATGAAGGGTCTTTTTCGGTGATGCTTTTTTACGAGTAATTCTTATTTTTTTACACCTTTCATCATTTCTTTCAAGTCTTCTGAAGTCATTTTCCCCGCAAGGTAGATGACACTGAATTCATTATTCTCATCTGCGCAGATATACAGGTCGGTGATGATATCTTCCTGCTTTTGCAGATATATGATAACTTTTTCATCCCCATCTTCCACTTCCAGGAGTACTTCAAATTCACCGGTTTTGACCAGATCAGAGAAATCTTTTTTCATCTCTGTAATGTGCCCCTTGTTTGAGGTGGAAAGAACATAAAGGCCAGTCATATTTTTTATCATTCCGGCAATGTTCACATCTTCAGTAAGGTCCAATTGCATGCCATCGCCCATCAGGGAGAACATGGAGGGGGATATATATACTTTTGTCATGCCTTCATAACTGGAGAATTTTTTATAAAAACGGCTCTGACCAAACGCAGAAATGGTCAGCAAACATGTTAAGGCGACTATAATTAACTTTTTCATAGAATTATTTGATTTTGATATATTTATTAACTGTATTTATTGTAGAGATGTTTTTATGCGTCTCAGAAACTTTGTTAACTCCTTTATTCATCAGGGAGGATACATATTGCAGGACCTCTTCTGTTTCCTGGTAGGCATCCTCGACATTGGTAAAGGTGTCTGCTATGTAAACAGGCCTGTCATGTAAGGGGAGCGATACGGAGAGTGTAATGATTATGGCTACCGATGCCGCAACAGCCAGCGCTTTCCATAGGGGGATCCTGCGTACAGGTCTTTCCGCTACTACCTGGGACTCTTCAGCTGCCAGCCTGTCTATGGTTGCCGATAATCTTGCTTCCAGGTCAACGGGAACTTCTATTTCCTGATATTGTTTGTCCATGATCTTTTTTATCCTATCTGTTTCCATGGCAGTTGATTCTTTCGTATTGTTCCTTCACTTTTTTTTGTGCCCTTGACAGTTGAACCCTTATGTTTACCGGACTCAGTCCCGTCAGTTGCCTTATCTCTTCCAGTGATAATTCGTTGAAATGCCTCATTCTGAAAATCTCCCTTTGTTTTTGTGGCAACTGGTCCACCAGAACCAGTACCATTTTTAGTTCGTCCTGCTGATCTATTTGTTCCACGGCATCTATCCACTCGTATCTCAAAGATTCAGCAGCAGAGTTATCTGAATTTCTGTAAACAGAGGAGCGCATCCTGTCAAGGCACAAATTGCGGGTCATTGTGGTGGCATAAGCCTGGAGGTTTTTGATCCCGGAAAGGTTTTCCCTCATATTCCAAAGCTTCACAAAGACGTCCTGAACCGTATCTTCTGCATCTGCCTGACAGTTGAGCAGCCGGTAAGCCGTGCGGTACAAATGGCCATGCCAGGGCAGGAAAGTATCCTTGAAGGTTTGTGCATCAAACATTTTTAATACCTATGACCAGTTCTTGTAAGGATTCTGCAGTTGCTTGTTCGCTTACAAATTTAGTACTTATCTGGTTATTGGATTTCCATGTGAAAGCCATTACCAGCAGGGCTATGGTCAGAACCACAATCACCACCATGGGATAAAGTCCTTCTCTAGTAGTTTCAATTGTTTTCATTTTTATATGTTTTGTGATATCATTTTTTCCATACAGGAAAGGTCAATACTGCCGTTGATCTGGATCAGGCAGGGTTCTTCTCCCACGTTGATTACAATAAACCTATGAATTTTGTCATTACGGACTTCTGCCAGTATGCGGAGCTGATCGCTCTCATCACTAACTTCTGCAATCAATTCCAGTCCTTTTTCAGATAATCTTTGAGCTTGTTGTCTGAATGCCTCTTTAATGTTTATGTCACAGCATTCAAGCGAAAGTATGCTCACAGATCTGATGCCACTGATAAACTGTGCGTCATCCTTATCGGCAAATATTTCTGCCAGTCTCATGGCAAAACTTCCGACATGAATATGTTCTGCGGCGGGCTGGCAGGAAAATTGCTGCACCAAATCTTCATAATCTTTTTGCGCATAAGATACCAGAACGGTCCCGGCCAGGAGTAAACATGTGATAAAAATCTTTTTCATTTGTGTTTTTATTTATTGTTAGTTTTCGATCTCACTATAAAGACGTAAAACCCGGGAAGATGTTACAGCTGTCGTGAGAATCTTTAACTTTGTATCATGAAAGTTCTAGTTTTGGGGTCCGGCGGCCGGGAACATGCCCTTGCCTGGAAATTGGCCCAATCCCCTTTGGTAAGTGACCTTTTTGTGGGACCGGGTAATCCGGGGACCTCTTCCCTCACTTTAACAAACGGGAAACAGGTACAGAATGTTGCATTAGTAACTAATGATTTTCAGTCTGTTGAAAACGTTTTACTCCAATACGCGATAGACATGTTGGTGGTGGGACCTGAAGAACCCCTGGTTATGGGAATCACCGATTTTTGCAAAAACAGGGAAGGACTTGAAAATTTGCTGGTCATAGGACCCGACAGCCGGGGAGCCAGCCTGGAAGGAAGCAAGGATCATGCTAAGGCGTTCATGACGGCCTGCCGCATTCCAACAGCCCTTTACCGCACCTTTACCTGCGGGCAATATGCCGAAGCCTGTCTTTATCTGGATTCGCTGGAACCTCCTTATGTATTGAAAGCCGATGGACTGGCAGCCGGAAAGGGAGTTCTGATAGAACCTGACCTGGTCAAAGCCCGCGCAGGCCTGAAAGAGATGATGGAAGGAAAATTCGGGGCAGCAGGCAATAAAGTTGTGGTGGAGCAATTCCTGCGGGGAACCGAGGTCTCCGTCTTTATACTTACTGACGGCACCCATTATAAGATATTGCCCGAGGCAAAGGATTACAAGAGAATAGGGGAGCGTGACCAGGGTCCCAACACGGGAGGGATGGGCGCTGTTTCCCCGGTTCCCTTTGCCGACAGGAGCTTCATGAAAAAAGTGGAAGAACGTATCATCAGGCCTACCCTGGAAGGCCTGGCCAGAAAAGGATGCGATTACAGGGGATTCCTTTTCTTCGGGCTGATCAATTGTAATGGAGATCCCTATGTGATCGAATACAATGTCCGGATGGGTGACCCGGAAACAGAATCTGTGATGATGCGGTTACAGGGTGACCTGGCCGCCGCCTGCTACTCCCTGAAAACTAAAACACTGGACAAAATGTCCCTATCTGCTGCGGAAAACCACTGCGTTACGGTGGTTGCAGTTTCAGGCGGGTATCCCGGAACTTATCAAAAGGGGTATGCCATAAAGGGCCTCGACCAGGTGAAGGAAGCCAACGTTTTCCACATGGGAACATCAACAACACCCCAGATCGTGACAAAGGGAGGACGTGTCCTGGCAGTATCCGCCACCGGCCCGACCTTGCTATCCGCCCGGGAGCTGGCGTACCGGGAATTGTCACTCATTGCTTACACAGATATGGTTTACAGGAATGATATCGGGGAAGACCTGATGGATATGAAATATTCATGAAATGATCCAGTTCATAAAGCGCAGTGTATGGGGAGCAGTCTTGGTATCGCTACTGATAATGACTGTTTTCCGTGTGTTTTATCACTTTAGCCAGGAGGTTGCTCTTCCCTGGTATTTGCATCTGTTATCGGCTGCCATGATCTTGGTAACAGGAATGTTACTGTCATACCTGAACGATCGTTACGACCTCTTGCCGGAAAGGACACAATGGATCACTGTAGCTTATGTATGGTTTGTTTCCTGCTGTCCACAAACTTATGACAACCTGTGGGCCCAGGGAGCCGCCCTGCTTATTGCTGCCGCTACATACAAGCTGGTATACTCTGCATACGTTCCTGTGACCCGTTCCGGTCCTTTTATGTCTGCCTTTTTCATATCCTGTGCAGGATTATTGTTCTTCCCGGCTTTTTTCCTGTATATCCCATTATTGATAAGCTTCATCCGGATGGCAAAAGTATCCGGAAAGGATTTGCTGGCCTTTGCAGGCGGGATGCTTTCACCTCTTTTCCTAACCTCGGCATTGCTCTGGTTCATGAAACATGACGTGGCACTGTTCTGGGGACACAGGCTGGAAAATTTTAAACAAATTTACCCTGCAAAAACCCTTGAAGCATTCTCCATTTCAGGGACTGTGATGGTTGCCCTGATAGCCTTACTTGTCATGCTGTCTTTATTCATAAGACTGGTCCGGCGCGATACTACCACAACAGTGAATGTGTCCCGTTTTTACAGCTCCATGTTCTGGTTTGTCTTATTCTCATGCCTGGTTATGCTCACTTATACAGGTTTTGCATACGGATATATTCCAATCATGATGATACCTGTATCGCTGCTGATCACATCACTTTTTACTGGAAAACGTTTCTTTGGATCTGTTTTGATGATCTCACTGCTGATCATTGCGTCACTGGTCTATTATGTCTGCCGGGTCTTTCTATTCCCCTATTGATCCTGTCAGGAGTTTGCCTTCAAAGGTTCCTGTGAGGGTTCTCAGAAAAGACACAACCTCTCTTATCTCTTTTAGGGTCAAAGTCTTGTCTCTCTGATAGAATGCCATGGTTTTAACCGCTGTTTCTAGATCAGGAGCAGACGAGTTATGGAAATATGGATAGGTCAAAGCCACGTTCCTCAGTCCCGGTACCTTGAATTTGTAAATATCTTCCTGCAGGCCGGTTACCCTGTAGCGCCCCAGGTCGGGGAGCTGCACCTTGTCTCTTGACGGGAAAAATTTATTGGACAAGCCCATGTATTCCAAAGAGTTGCCACCTATTGCCACGCCATTATGACAACTTGCACAACCAATTTTCTTAAACAGGTCATAACCTTTTTTGGCATCGGGGCTTATTGCCTCCCCATCCCCTTTCAGGAATTGGTCAAATGGAGCATCCGGAGTTATCAATACTTTGTGGTACTCAGCCAGGGCATCGGTGATGTTTTCGGCAGAAAATCCTTCCGTGTACGTTGCTGTAAATAATGAAGTGAAGTCAGGATCGGCTTCCAGCCTGTCTGTTATCTCTTCAAATGACTCGTTTCCCATGATGACAGGATCAGTCAGCATTAATGCCGATTGAAGAGCCAATGAAGAAACGCGTCCGTCCCAAAAGAAAAACTGTTGAAAAGCCGCATTGAAAATTGTTGTTGTAGAATACCTCCCGGGCTGTGCGAAAGCACCCAGGGAAAAATTCATGTTGTCAGCACCTCCTTGGTCCAGCTTGTGGCATGTTGCACAGGATACCGTGCTGTCAGCAGACAAACGCGGATCGTTGAACAGTATCCTTCCCAGGTTCACTTTGGAAAGGTTTGCCGGCAGGGAATCAGGTACCGGTATTATCGGCTCAAAAGTACGTTCTTTGGTGGGTACGGGCCAGTCGTGCTCTGTTGATAAATGGTCGTATAGCCAATGCAGCAAGATTTTCTGTTTATCCTTTATTATGGCCGATTTCCAGTGAATGATACTATAGCTCAACGGAGGCATGCTGCGCTCAGATATCACTTTCTGCATTTTTATGAGTATGGATTCATCTACGGCCTCATCATTATTTAAATGCATAAGGACTGAAAAGGCATTGGCATAGCGTACTCCCTTTTCAGCTTTCTTTTCAATCATGTGACCAAATACCGGCACATTGATATTGGGATAGAAGTCGGGGCCGCCATGACAAACAAAACACCCTCCTTCTTCTACAATCGTGACGACCTGTTCTTGCACTGAAAGTTTATTTGAAGGAGCAACATTGATTACCCGGGCAATAAAAAATCCCAGGCCGATCAGGATAATAAGGGTGCCTGTAATTTTCCATAGTATTGAAAGAAAATGCTTCACCTTAAGAAACCTTTATTTCGTAATTATGCAGGCTTCCGCGCGCCTGTGGCAGGTATTGCAGCCCATACCAGCAGATCTGCAGGGAGATGAAAGCCAATATCAAAGATACAAAAATCATTCTTTTTGCATTGGGGCGTATTTCTTTTATATGAAAGTACAGGGCATATAATAGCCAGGTAATGGCCGCCCACGTCTCTTTGGGGTCCCATGTCCAGTAATCTCCCCAAGCCTGTTTTGCCCATAAGGCACCCAGCAACATGCCTATGGTAAAGAAAGAAAGTCCGGCCTTGCACAAAGTATCGATTGCCGGCAGCACATCATTGGACGGTTTCAACAGGCCTGCAATGGCCATCAGGAATGTGCAGGCTAGCAGGGCATAGGAGAACATATATACAGTCACGTGCGGGACGAACCAGATGCTCTGCAGGACAGGCATCAGAACACGGTCATGTATGCCGGGACGAAGAACATTCACTGCAACAAAAACCAGGGACATTACTGTGGTGAGCGACAGGATCCATTTATACCGCCACCTTATGTATGTTATAAGCCCGGCAAGGGAAAGAAACAGAGAATACCAGAGGCGTGTCTCACCCATGGTTACCAGTGGCGGCCGGTGCAGTGATATCCAAAGACCGGTGATATAGGCGGCGTATATGACGACACCGGTGGTGTATGCTATTATGGTCCATACATACCTTTTACTGAACTTCGCGATGGCCAGCAACGATCCTGCAATCCAGAAGACAGCGGCGACAGCAGCGAAGATCAGATGATGCTCCCAGGTCATAGAATAAAGGTTTTAAATGCGCCTCCCAGCATTATCAGAATACCTGCTAATACAAGCCATCGCCAGGGTTGCCTGGTTACCATGACTATACAGTAATCGCTTTCGCTTCCTTTCGAGGTATCGTAATCCATAAGGTATAACTGGTGCCCCCGGAAGTGAACAGGGTGGTTTACCCTCAGTGTTTTGGATTGCTCCCTGTTTGCGTCGCGCAGTATGATCTGTGCCCTGTATTCCATGGGTTCTCCCGTTTGGTAGCGGTCAACCTGGAATTCGTCCATACGCATCCCAAAGGGAAGCAGGGTCTGTGTGAATTCCTCCCTGGGAACAACCACTCTTGTCACCGTAGCGTCTGCACTGCCCAGCATGCCGGACCACAAGGCAATCCACAATCCCAGACCTGCCCATGAAAATTTTCGGAAAAGGCGCGAGGCCAGAACAGTCAAAAACCAGGTTAAAACAATTACAAAAGGCCAGGAACGGGTAAAAGATGCCTGAGCGGGCATGAAACCCTGTACCAGGGCGGCAGCGATCATCAGCAACAGGGCAATTGTCATGTGCCTGTCCGAGGAGAGGCATTTGAACTTCCAGGCAGCTAAGACCATGGATAAACCAATGATAAGGTTTACGGGGAAAGCAAAAAGCGCGGTATTAATAGTCATCTTGCAGCATTAATGTTCACCTTGCGGATCGCCTTATTTGTACACAAATATAGTATCTTTGCTCCAATGGGAAAATTAAATATTGTAGTTGGAAAGAGCAAGGACGAAACTTTGACAGAAGAATTGAAAAGGTCCGGTTTACCGGTCGTGCTTTATGGCATAGGATTGATTGCAGACACTACCCGGATCTTTTTGCAGGAAAAAGGAATCCGTGTTTCATGCCGTGTTGTCGACGACAAATACCTGGACCCGGCTGCACACCATGCGGATTCCGACCATATCTTGTCCATTTCTCAGTTACAGAAGGAGTTCAGTGCCTATAACCTGCTGCTGTGCTTTTTCGGAGGATATAAGAATGACCTGCAACCATACCGCCAGCTATTTCCAGGAGCAAGGATGATAGACTTTCTCTCTTCCATATATGAAGGGGGTGCACTCCAGTCAATGGAATCATCTTATGTCCTGGCCCATAAACCGGCATTTGACAGTGTTTATGAACTGTTGGAGGACTCCCTGTCCCAGGACAGCATGGAAGCTTACATCAACGCCAAAATCAACAAAGACGCCAGTTACCTTTTTCCCTTTGTCCGAAGACCACAGTATTTTTCTGAAATCGACCAGGTGCCGGCACTCAAACTACATCAAAATGAAGTCTTTGTCAATTGTGGGGCATTTACCGGAGACACCATCAAAGATTTTCTGGAAGTAACTTCCTGCCATTTCGACAAAATTTATGCCTGCGAACCGGACAGCGCCAACCTGCAAAAACTCACCCGGTTTATCCAGTCTGCCGGGATAGCGGAGCGGACAGAGATTGTTCCCAAATGTATCTCGGACAAAGCCGGAACAGTCAATTTCCTGAACCAGGGCAGCATGCTTTCCCACAAGACAGAGGCACCCGGTCCGGGCGTTGTGGCCATGCAGGCCGATACCATTGACAACATCCTGAATTCCAGGCCGGCAAGCCTGATTGTGATGGATGTGGAGGGCAACGAGCTCAAAGCCCTGGAGGGAGCCCGTAAAACCATCCTGGCGCATCAACCCCTGCTGGCCCTGGCCGCTTACCATAAAAAAGATGACCTCCCGGTTCTCACCTCTTTCCTTAAAAACCTGCTCCCCGCATACCGTTTCTACTTCAGGGTGCATAAACCCATGGCCATTGATGCCGTGCTCTATGCCAGCACAAGGAATGAACCGGTTCCCGCATAAAAAAACCGGCCCAAAGCCGGTTTGTTTGAGGTACCCAGCGGAATCCAAAATCTATATCTTATTATATTTCATTCCGACATATACCTATATTATATAGATTATATTCTTTATCTTATTTTAGTTACGTAATATAATGAGATAAAAAAATGTGGGTACAAATGTGGGAACAAGTATAAAATAGTATATATTTGTATTGACATTAAAATTTCAAGAGGGAGAAAAAGGGTTTTTTCGTTTTTACATAGTGTCGGAATTGTCGTTTTTGTCGGTTTGAGGATTTGAGGTGGTGTTTTTGAGATTTTGGGGTTGTCGGAATTGTCGTTTTTGTCGGTTTGAGATTATTCACCTATTAAATATATAGATCATGGCGTCAGTATCATTTTTAGTCAGGAGCGAAAAAAGGCAAAAGGAAGTCACAATTTGGTTGCGCTACCGTAACGGCCGGGCGGTGGACGTGAAGGTTTCCACTACCGAACAGATCCCTGGTGAGTATTGGGACCATGATCGCGGCTTGATCAAAAAGGGTATTGAGGTACCCGACGAGAGGACCAAACACCGTCTTGAAAGTATTGAGGCGAGGTTGGAGAATATCAGGTCGTTAGTTCTTGAGGTAGGGCGGACGAACAAAGTTGTCACTCCTGACCTCTTGAGGGAATCCATACTGGATTATTTGAATAAACAGAAAAAGGAGGCGACAAAGGTTCCCTCCGGGATATACGAATACATTCATTATTTGATCCCACTCATGGAGCGTGGAGACATACGGCACAAGGGGGAGCGTTACGACAAGAACACAATCAAGGTATGGAAGGGTTTCACTCATGTATTGAGGCGGTTTTTGGATTATTACCAGGACGGCCACAATGGAGAAAAACTGACCTGGGAGGGAGTAAACAAAAGGGTATGTGATTCATTTTTGACCTACCTTCAGTCCGAGGGATATATGAGAACTTCCATAAATAAGTACGTGACGAATTTCAAGAGCCTGGTCAATATGGCATTGGAGGACGAGATCCACACGAATTTTGCGGCACCTAAAGCATTTTACAAACCCAAAGTTGCGGAACATGAGAAGGGCCGACGGATATATCTTTCAGAGGCCGAGGTCCAGGCGTTGTTTGAAATGGATCTTCCCTCCGGGAGCCTTCATGACAAGGTGCGTGACGTTTTTCTTTGCGGTTGTTATACGGCACAAAGGGTTTCCGATTATGGTCATTTGTCGGGTGAGAATTTTTCACAAACCGCAAGAGGCGTGAAGGTGGTTCGTTTGATTCAGCAAAAGACAAACACGAGCGTAACAATACCAATACTGAACAACAACCTCATTCAGATAGTCAAGAAGTACGACGGCAATGTACCTCAAATACATGAACAAATAATCAACCGCGAAATCAAATTGATTTTGAAAAAGTTATCAGAGACGGTCCCTTCCCTGGCCGAGCGTGAGCAAACGGTTCTTTCCTTGAGGGAACAACGGTTGGAGCAGGGCGGAAAGGTGGTGTTTGAAAAGGACAGGAGGGGCAATGTGGTCAAACCTCGGTACGAACTTGTTTCCACACACACCGCAAGACGGACGGCAATCACCAATCTTTACTTGACAGGGTTGTTTGATACCTTTCAAATGATGCACGTCTCGGGGCACAGGACAAACCAAAGTTTCATTGAATACATTCGTTTGTCGTCCGACGAAATTGCCGAGACGATCACAAAAGCATTGGAGAAAAGGGCCGTCCAGGTTGAGTTTTAGTACGTTTTTTAGAGGTCCAAATGTGACACTTTGTCAGTATTTTTTTATTTGGCATAAATATTGTTGAATATATTTTTGGTAGTTTGAAAAATATTTATTAATTTACGCGCGGAATATTTTTTTTTGAATTAATTCCGCGACAGAAGGGAAGATAAGGAATGACGTTTTTTCAAGTCACGAAGGGGCTTTTCAGGTTTTTGGGCATGGTGGAATCTCACTTTGTCCGGTTTTCTTTTTCCATTTTTGAAATGATCGCGCAGGGGGCGCGTGTTCCTATATTATTAAAAATTTATTTTATTTATGGGTCAAATGAGTGCAGGAGAGGAATTTTTGTCAGTAGGTGAGGCGGCAAGGATTTTAAGGATGAAAAAAGGAAGTGTGTACCAGATGACACACCGGGGGCAGTTGCGGTTTTTCAAACCGCGTGGTAAAATTTACTTCCGAAAGGAAGATTTGGAGGCTTTTATTAAAAGTGGCGAACGCTATGCAGGGAATGTTAATGACAACCTTCAGTAGGGAAGAACTTCAGGTCCTTATACGGGACGGCCTATCAGAGGCCCTGGCCGAAATCAGGCCACAGGAGAAAAAGTATCTTACCAGACGAGACGTTGCCGAGCGTTTTTCCGTTACGCTATGCACGGTTGGGAATTGGGTTAAATCCGGCAGACTGAAATCTGTTCGGGTGGGGGGGCGTGTGCTTTTCCCGGTTGAGGAAGTTGAGCGCATGGAAAAGAAAAAGATTTGCCATGTTGGCCGTTAAGCCGACATTCAAGCCGTTGATTGTCAAGGACATTCAGGCGGAGGCGAATGAGATCCTCCAGGACGGCTTTCCGGTTGAGGTCTTTCCCGATCGGGTTCAGCAAATTATTCGCGAGACGGAAAGTGCGTTGCAATTTCCCGTAGATTATTCATGCGCGGCAGTTTTGGCGGCAGGAGCGACGGCTATCAGAAAACAGTTGGTTGCCTGTCTTAAGAATGATTTTCAGCAGTTTCCCTTGATTTACCTTTTATTGGTGGGAAGGCCGGGGATCAACAAGTCGCAACCTTTGTACTGGTTTTTGCGGCCTATTCTTACAAAAGACCGGGAGTTGTATGAACACTTTTCCCGTGATCGGGGCCGTTGGGAGGAGGAGCAAAAACTTTCCAAAGGAGAAAAGGTTTCAAATGGAATTTCAGAAAGTGAGGAGCCGTTGTTGCGGCAGATCATTGTCCAGGACGTAACCGTTGAAAAGTTGGCGAAGGTATTGCAGGATAATGAGTTCGGGGTAGGTGCGTATTTTGACGAAGGTCTTGCCTGGATTAAAAATTTCAATCGGTACACACCAGGAAGCGAGGAACAGGTGTGGTTGCAGATTTTTTCCTCCAAACCGATAAAATTGGACCGCAAGGGTTCCGGGCAAATTTACATTCCCGAGCCGTTTGTCTCGGTTTGCGGAACCATTCAACCGGGTGTGTTTTCTAAACTTTTCAAGGATCATTCGGACAACGGTTTTCTTGACCGCGTACTTTTGGCGTGGCCTGAAGATCAGCGAAAAGAAGCCTGGACGGACCTTGAGGTTTCCTCAAAAACAATTCTTTCCTGGTCCAACATTGTGGAAAAGTTGCTCAACATTTCAGGGGAAACCATGCGCGTTCCTTTTTCACAGGCCGCAAAAGACATTCTTGCAAGGTGGCAAAGGGATATCACCGAGCGAATGAACGAGGGAACGGACGAGGACGCCTCCATTTTGGCAAAAATGGAATTGTACGCAATTCGTTTTTCGTTGATCCTTCAGGCATTGTTTTTCGCGTGTGGCGAAGATTCTTTGGAAGAGATATCCGAGCGAGCGGCAGGGGGCGCGGTGAAATTGTGTGGCTATTTTGAAGGGACGGCACACCAGGCGCGCAAGTACAGGGATTCCCGTCCGTTTGATCGGTTGTCAGGGCTGCAAAAATCGGTCATTTTGGCGTTGCCGGAAACCTTTTCAACCTCCGAGGGAGCCGACATTGCCGAGGAGGAGGGAATGAACCGTCGCACCTTTGAGCGGTTTCTTTGCGACAGGAGGTTTTTCCGTCAAAAAAAGCATGGACAATATGAACGGGTATAAACTTGAACCCTACAAAGGGCCGGAGACGCGACACGTGTGTCCCGGGTGTGGTAGGCCGAAATCATTCGCAAGGTATGTGGACGAAACCGGAAACGACCTGGACGAAAAGGTTGGGAGGTGTAACCGGGAGGTTAAATGTGGCTATCATTACACACCGTCCGAGTACTTCAGGGATCACGACATTGAGCCAAAGGCACGAAAAACGGAACCATTTGTGCCGAGGAAAAGGGAAAAACCGAAATTCATTCCTCTTGAAATCCTTGAGGGATCATTGAGCAGTTACGACAAAAACAACCTGGTCACCTATTTATTGAATGTATTTGGACAAGAGGTGACGGAAGACCTGGTGGGTCGGTATTACATTGGGACGAGCAAACATTGGACAGGTGCGACAGTCTTTTTTAACATAGATACAAAAAGACGTGTTCGCTCGGGAAAGATCATGTTGTTTGACCTCAACGGACACAGGGTAAAGGAGCCGTTCCCACACGTGACAAGTGTGCATAAGGTATGTGGAATTTCAGGGGAACGTCCAGGTCCTTGTTTTTTCGGGGAACATTTACTTGACGAAGGACCCGTTGCGGTTGTAGAGAGTGAGAAAACGGCCCTGGTTGCGGCAGGGTTCCTTCCAAAGTTTACATGGATCGCGACGGGCAGTTTGTCCAACCTTACAAGGTCGCGTTGCGAAGTGTTGAGGGGGCGGAAGGTGATCCTTTTTCCTGACCTGGGGGCAACCCAAAAGTGGACAGAAAAGGCCGAAGAGTTGTCGGACATTGCCTCCATGAGGGTTTCTCGGATTCTTGAAAGATACGCCACACCGCAAGAGAGGGAAAAGGGTTTGGATTTGGCGGATTATTTGGTCAAACAACCACAGGGAGGACCACAAGGGAATGATTCCTGGGAAAAAACCGTTGCGGATCTGCCTGAAGATTACCTGGTGCGCACTTATACGGCAAAAGAGGCGTTTTGCGAGCCTTCCAGGGTAGAAGTGGGCGAATCCCTTGTGGAGATGCAAAAGGCGTGGGAAAGGGAGGTTTTCAGGCTTGAGAAAAGTCTTGTGGACCTACCCGAGGAACCTGTTCGTTTGCCACCAGGCGAGACGATCACAAATGTACCCTTATTTGTGCAATCGCACCTGGAAATGTGCCGAGCGAACAGAGGGCGGACATTTCGTCCGTATATGGAGAGATTAAAAAAATTGGAGACTGTAATGAATTAAACTATCAAAAAAATGACACAAATTTTAGATGCGAGAACGAGAGACGTCCTGAACGAGGCAATCAAGACCGGAGAATTGGATCTTTTGACCCTTCCCGAATTGGTTCCTTTGTTGAGAGGTTACGTCAGAGGAAGGAAGGCAATGGACGCGTTGGTGCGGAAAGGCCGGAAGGAAAGAGGGGAAAGTTATACACCTGAACCGATAAGGGCACCCGTAAAGGTGCAGGACAGGGGTTCTTTTTTGACCTTGTGGGCGGCAAAAGAGAAAGGTGTTCTGACCATTCCACAGGCATGGATTGAAAAGGTACAGGAATACAACCGGGCCGGATCGTCCTTGTATATGGTGAAAGAGGTTGCCGACGAAAGAGCGAAGGCTTACAAAGAGGTAATTAATAATTAAAAAATTTAACAAAAAAAAATATGCAAAACATTGAAGGATTGACACTTGAGGAGCAAATGCAGTTTATTGAGATTGCAAAAAAGATCGGGAAAACAAAGGTTAGGGAAATTTTGAAAGAGATTCCCGGTGGAGACGAGTTCGCGGAATTAGCAAAAGAAGGAACCGCGAAAATGAAAACAGAGAAAGAGGAAGGCAAACTTATGTCAAACAGATAGATATGAAAGATAGAGAGAGAATTTTAATCAGCGAAAACGCAGCGGAGGCCTGGTCTGACCTGAACAATACGAGAGAACTTGCGTTTGTAATTAACAAACAATTGATCCCGGCAATGGAGGCGTTGGGTGTAAAACCCACACTCCCGTTGATTATGGATTCATTAAAGAGAGACCGACAAGCAGTTGAACGGGAATATCGCGAGGCGTTGAGGAATGATTTGAAGGGGATTAAGGTCCCGGCAATCAAGGAGAAGTTTTTGAGCGAGGCGGAGATCCCTTTGCAGGCGTTTGAAAAGGTGGCCAGGGAGTGTTCGGAGAAGTGGGGCGTCCGTTCGGCATTAGGGTTCAAGGACGGCAAATGTTATCTGACACCGGAGGGTCAGGAAGCAATACGTGAGCGGTTTCGTTACTACATATCAGGACCGCAAATTGAGGTACATAAAAAACACCTGGAGGCGGTGGACGCGCTCAATAGGTTCCTGGAGGAGTACCCGAGACCGAAAACGGATTTTGTGAACTTTTTCAGGGTAATGAGCGACGGCTCAATCGGACCGAATCCAAAAACGATTTATTGGGAAGTTGGGGAAAAGACAAATTGTAAAGATTGTAAAGAACAGGTAAATAATAAGGAAAATGGCATTTAAGAAGGGAGAATCCGGAAATCCGGAAGGCAGGCCCAAAGGGGCGAAAAATAGGGCAACACACGAGTTGCGGCAATGGATTGGAGATTTTTTGACAGAGAAGTTTCCCGAATTAAAACAAGGGTTTGAACAGTTGGAGCCTTACCAACAATGGTCAATAGTTGAAAAACTATTACAGTATAGCATACCAAAAATGCAAGCGGTTTCAGTTGAAGCAATGGTTGAGGCAGAGACCAGGGCGTTGGCGGATCTCATGGTCAAGGCACCCGAGCAAGCGGTGGATCTCTTGCTGAAAAAGTTGAGGGAAAGTGATGAAAACAATGAGTAAGGAGTTGAGAACTTTTTTGCTCAAGGCGGCAGAAGAGGGTATGTATGACAAGAGCGAGTTGGCAAAACTTTTGAGTGGCAGAGAGATTGAAATTGAAGTGATCACCTCCCCGGAGTGCGTGGGTTGTACGCGTGAAGGTGCGGTTGAATACGAGGAACAGGAAGGCAACATGGTCAAGGTGTCCGACGAATGGAAGCGAAAGGTCATTTTGGCCGTATCGCTAAACAACCCGTTGGATTTGGACGACGGGAGCGTCTCGGTGAAAAAAATCAAGAGCCGGGAGGCTTGCAAGAATTGTAAAGAACGAAAAAGTTAGAACATGAAAAAGTTGAGCAAAGAAGCGAGGGCGGTTTTATTGACCGGGTTGGCAAGAGGGCATTATTCGTATGACGAACTTTCCCGATTGCCTGACATGATCGGCCTGGAGAGGTTTCACCCAAAGGTGGACGACATGACAAAAGAGGAAATCATGGAGGAAATTGATCGGATTCGGCAGCGTATGAACCCGGGGGATGTGTCAAAACGACAATAACGACAAAACCGACACGTGGTAAAATTCAAAAAAGGGTTGAAACCGACAAAACCGACAAAACCGACACGTGGTAAAATATATTTTTTTTATACCTCAATTCCGCAAGAAAGTTTGATAATGGCAGAATGAGCGTGTCCCAGAGGCAAGGGCATGGTCAGACGTGTTGATTTTTGCTGTCAGTTCTGATCCGGATGTGTAGGATTGGGTGTGCTGATAAC
>Ga0208040_1000437_pt1 | contig 50181 bp, 49 predicted proteins | sample AD_UKC083_MetaG_FD_184431 | JGI IMG/M metagenome (GOLD analysis project Ga0208040, IMG submission 184431) | Active sludge microbial communities of municipal wastewater-treating anaerobic digesters from USA - AD_UKC083_MetaG (SPAdes) (version 2) | ecosystem: Engineered > Bioreactor > Anaerobic >...
TACTTGGATTAAAACCATAATACCTTGCAACATGTCTAATACTTTTATGTTCATTAATAACCATATTAACTGCTTTAGCTCTTAATCTTGGTAAATTAGGATTAATAGTATATGCCATACACTTTAAAGATTAATAATTATTATATTGTATATATATTTAATTATTACACTTAAAGCGTTGCCAAGCTATTGGGCTATTACGTTACTATTGACAAAAAAATTTAGATATGCTATAATCTTATATTAAATAAAAATATTGTGTTGAGGAATAAGTACAGACGGTAGACAGTGGGTAGCATAATATATGCAGATTTTATATAAACTTTATATAAACATTAATAATTAAAAGTTAAAAATTAACCAACAACAATATGAAAAAAACATTATATGTGGTATTTATTTTTAGTCTATTGTTAGGTTCTTTTAATTTTGTTTCTGCAGGTCCAAGTTTAAAGCCAGGGACATCACCAATAGGTGGAGTAATAGATGGAGAAAGTGTAATAAAAGAGCCAATAATCGACGAAATAGATACTATGCCTAGACCATGTAAAGCGGATGATTACCAAGAAGTAAGAAGCGTGTGTCGTAATAGTAAATTAACAGTATCTTTTGTGAAAAAAGAAGGTGTAAGATGTGCTGGTAAGGATATTTTTCGTTTTTACAGAAGAGGTTGTCACTCTATTGTTCGCCCACCAATTGGCGGAACAGATGGAGTAGAAGGAATAGAAATAGATAAACCAATAATAATAGAGATAGATCCTAAACCTATATGTACAGCAGATGATTACGAGTATACTAATTGGGGACTATGTCAAGTAGGTGTTAATAAAAGATACAGAAATTATGTAAAAAAATCTGGATCCGACTGTATTGGTACAGTTGAACCAACCTTACCATTAGAAGAAGCTTGTCACTCTATTGTTCGCCCACCAATTGGCGGAACAGATGAAATAGAGGGAATAGAAATAGATAAACCAATAATAATAGAGATAGATTCTACTCCTAAATGCATAGAGAATGATTACCAAGAAGTAAGAAGTGCGTGTATAAATAATAAATTAACAGTATCTTTTGTGAAAAAAGAAGGTGTAGAATGTGAGGATGGCTATACCCCACCTGCTCCTCGTGAAATGGGTTGTCACTCTATTGTTCGCCCACCAATTGGCGGAACAGATGGAGTAGAAGGAATAGAAATAGATAAACCAATAATAATAGAGATAGATCCTAAACCTATATGTACAGCAGATGATTACAAGTATACTAATTGGGGACTATGTCAAGTAGGTGTTAATAAAAGATACAGAAATTATGTAAAAAAATCTGGATCCGACTGTATTGGTACAGTTGAACCAACCTTACCATTAGAAGAAGCTTGTCACTCTATTGTTCGCCCACCAATTGGCGGAACAGATGAAATAGAGGGAATAGAAATAGATAAACCAATAATAATAGAGATAGATTCTACTCCTAAATGCATAGAGAATGATTACCAAGAAGTAAGAAGTGCGTGTATAAATAATAAATTAACAGTATCTTTTGTGAAAAAAGAAGGTGTAGAATGTGAGGATGGCTATACCCCACCTGCTCCTCGTGAAATGGGTTGTCACTCTATTGTTCGCCCACCAATTGGCGGAACAGATGGAGTAGAAAAAATAGAAATAGATAAACCAATAATAAAGATAGATCCTAAACCTATATGTACAGCAGATGATTACAAGTATACTGATTGGGGACTATGTCAAGTAGGTGTTAATAAAAGATACAGAAATTATGTAAAAAAATCTGATTCTATGTGTACTGGTACAGTTGAACCAACCTTACCATTAGAAGAAGCTTGTGAATACTCTGGTGGAGACACTGACGGAAACACTGGTGGAAATACTGGTGGAGGTAATGGTGGAAATACTGGTGGAGGTAGTGGTATCGGAGGAGGAGTTTTACTACCATCCAATCCAACAGTAACTAATCCAATTCAACAAGTTTTGGGAGAAAAAGTTACAGCAGTTAAATATATAAAAACACCAAATAGTTCTACTGTATATTTGTTAGATGATAAAAATGTAAGACACGCATATCCACACGAAAAAATTTGGTATTCCTATTTTGATAAAGACTTCTCATTTGTTGAAACAATAACAGAAAAAGAATTAGCTACTTATCCATTAGGCAGAAATGTTACATTTAAAGCAGGTATACTTATGAAGATCCCAAGCGTTCCAAAAGTATATAAAGTAGCAGACGACAATGGTACTGTACAATGGATAAAAACAGAAGCAACTGCAATAAGATTATATGGAGAAAAATGGAATACTTTAGTTAAGGATTTAAGTGAAGCATTTTTTGAAGATTACACATTAGGAGAAGATATAGAATAAGTAAATTTAAGATTTTATCTTATAAATATTAAAAACCCCGATTAGGGGTTTTTAATATTGGTAGCTTTTATTGTAATATTAAGAGAGAGTATAAGATTATTAATACTTTTAATCACTATGATTGTGATTTCCATTTTCTTCCTAGTGGTTCTTTGAGGAGAGAAGTAAGTAATAAATGCATTAAAAGTGCGTAGTTTAACAGCTTTGCTTCTTTTTACTTCGGTAATTTAACGAAGCATAGTTGTTAATTTAATTTTAGATTTCACATAATTTGTTGAGATCTTTTTGTTTTTAATCCGATTATTTCTTTAATAATGTAGTTTTTAAATATATCAAATATTATACATTAGTGTTAACCAATACTTGACAAAATATTTTAAATATGCTAATATTATATATTCAAATAAGTTCATTGATAAAACATATACAGTGATCAAAATAGTATAGCTTTATTCTATCTATTGAGAAGCTATGTTATTTCGATCACTGTAAAAAACTCAACAGTGGTCAAGCTTCTGGGTTGCCAAAAGGCAAAATCAAAACCCAGGAGCAGAGGAGGAAAAAAATGAGTAAAATTTTTAAAATCATGGCCATCATAATGGCCGTGTTTTACGCACTGCTTTTAGCGGTGCTGTTGGCGACAGCACCGCTAAAAGATTTTTTATTGATTTTTGGAGGCGTGACGGTCCTGGTAACCGGCCTCCAGACCCTAGGAATGGTTAGGGGCTGACCTTCGGTCAGCCCCCCCCAAAAAAACTGGTCCCGTTTGCGTGGTTGCGACGGGACTTTTTATTTGCATATAATTTTATTAAATAATTGATTAGTATTTAATTGCTTGACACATTTTATATATTTGCTATACTTGTATATGTTCCACAGACAGTGAGTGTCAACATAAAATGACTTAATTACTCGCCGAGGAAAATTAACTATTTTAATTTTTATTTCTGTGGATTCTACAGAAATTTTTTATTAATATAAAATTGCTGAAAGTTAATTACTAACAGCTTAATAATATGGCAAAGACAAAATTACAGAAACAAGAAGCATTAAAAGAAGTAAAAAACAAGCTCAGTGATTCAAAACTTGTTATTATGACTTCTTATGAAAAACTCTCTGTTTCAAAATTAGAAGAATTAAGAAATGAACTTAGAAAAAATAATGTTTTTTATCAGGTAGTTAAGAAAACCATTCTCAAACTAGCAAAGGAAAATGACATTGACGAAGGAGTTTTGGAATCATTTAATGGAAATTTATCACTTGCATATAGCGATGATGAAGTAATTGCGGCAAAAATATTAGCAAAATTTGCAAAAGACAACAAAGGACTTCAAATTCACGGAGCATGGTTAGAGGGAAATTTTTTGACTAGAGAGCAGGTGATGGAATTATCAAAACTTTTATCAAAAGAAGAATTGCTTGCAAAATTACTTGGAACTATCAAAAATCCAATTACAGGATTTGTGAATGTTTTATCTGCTAATATGAGAGGATTACTAAATGTTTTAAACGCAATTAAAGAAACTAAATAATTTAAATAATTAATTAAAGCAACTAATAATATGTCAGAAGAAAAACAAGTAACAATTCCAGAAAAATTTAAAGGAATTGTAGAAGAAATTGAAAAAATGTCCGTTTTGGATCTTTCAGAACTTGTAAAAATTTTGGAAGAAAAATTCGGAGTAAGTTCAGCCGCTCCTGTAATGATGGGAGCCATGCCACAGGCTGGTGGAGCAGCTGAAGCGCCAGCAGAAGAAAAAACATCATTCGATGTTGAATTAACTGAGACTGGTGCAAATAAGATAAGTGTTATAAAAGCCATTAGAGAAGTTACACAACTTGGACTTAAAGAAGCAAAAGATATCGCTGATCAAGCTCCAAAAGTTGTAGTTGAAGGCGCTGACAAAGCAAAAGCAGAGGAATTAAAGAAAAAGATTGAAGAAGCTGGTGGAAAAGTAACATTAAAATAATTACACATTCAAAAAATAATCCCAATTCCTTGGGATTATTTTTTTATTTGTTTTTGTTTACAATGAGATGTTTAAAATAATTATCTTATTTTCTGATGCTATGTATAATTTTTTAGAAGCGCCATCAACCGCGAAATTATTTATTTGTTTTAGAGTTGGTAGATAATATTGTTTTAGTAAATTCCCATCTTTATCAATTATTATTATTCTTTTACTAGAAGAATCTAGGATATATATTTCTTTAATTGATTTATCTGTATAAATTTTATCTATTTTAGAAATTTTTGGATCTATGTCTTTTAATTCAAGTGGAGTTTTTTTACCAGCATACATTTTAATTAATGAACCATCGTTATTTCCTATATAGATATTTGTATCAATTGCTATACAAGTGGAATTTGAAACATTGGTATTGTCTTTTATCCAGAGATCGCCCTTGCCCAGTTTTCCTTTATTTCCAATATGTTTGTAAATTTGATTTGATTGAGAATCTAAAATATATAAATTATCTGCATAGGTTTCAGCATCAGCGCTAGATTTATAATTTGGATGATATGCGATTGATTCTTTTGTTATTTCAGAGTTTGCAGGATTTATTTTTACCAAATCTTTTATATCTAGCCCTATAACATAATCACCATTTTTTGTAAAAGTATTTATGTTTGTATAAGATCCATCTTTTCCAATATTGGTTTGTGATTTTGAATTTATATCAATTTTTGAAATTTGAGATGAGTTTGAACCTAAATTAATGATTTGATTTCCATGTTTAATGATTTTAACTATATCAAAGTTTGTTTCCGAGAAAATTTCTGGATTTGTAATTGTCTCCATCTTTCTTACGCTGTTTAATATTTCGGTTATACTGCCTAATATTTTAGCATATTCTTCTTGTTGTTTTTTGGTTTGTTGAGGTAGTGAGTTTATGAGTTCTGAAATTTCTTTTAATTTTTCTTTTGCTTGTGCTTCGTCTTTGTAGATATTTGCTAAATCATATTCCATTTTTTTATCTTTTATTTCTGCTAATATTTTTTCATATTTTTCATTGTCTAGGGATTGTTCTTTTTTGTTGTTTGTTAATATTAGATTCAATATAAATCCAAGAAGTAGTAGTGTAGCTATAATTAAAATTATTTTATTTTTATTTTTTGAGGATCTAAATACTGTTATTGGCGCATTTTGTCTTTGTGATATTGTAGTTCCAATATTTTTTTCTTTTTTAGGGATTTTAATTTTAGATAATAATTCTATGATTTTTATGAATGGAAAAATTATTACTCTTAGAATTTTTTTCAATATTTGAGAATTTTGTTTTTTGTATTTTTTTTCAAATCTTGATGGCGCTGTGATGGATGTTTCATTTTCATTTGCTGATATTTCTTCTATTAATTTTTGTTCTAAACTATCTTCAACGGATTGATCTTCTGTTATTGGTTCTTTTTCTTCGTTTTCTTCAGTAATATTTAATTCTTCCATTATTTTTTGCTCCAATTCATCCGCACTAGGTTTGTCTTTTGTTATTGGTTCTTTTTCTTCGTTTTCTTCAGTAATATTTAATTCTTCTTTTTTTTCTTTTGTAGTATCTTTAGATAATTTTTGCTTTTTGTTATTTTTTTTATCTGTACTTTTTTTAATATTTTTATCTTCCTCGAGTTTTGTTTTTCCTTTTGTAAGTATTTCTTTGGTTTTTTGCTGAATATTTAGTAAGTTATCAATAGATTCCTGCGCAGATTCCGTAACTTGAATTTTGCTTTTTATTTGTTCTTGTTTTTCTCCGGCTTCATAGGGGGAGAGTTTTATTGCTGAGAGACAGAAACTTTTATCACGCACTTCAAATAGTAATTCTTTTAATTTTATAACAATTCCCTGTGGATCGTTTTCTTTCATTATGGTATCTAATTTGTCTTCTGCTATATAATCAAAAACACTGTTTGTGGTGAATATAAGAGATTGACCAGATTCAATTTTTCCACTTAATATATTGGTAAAAACATTATCAATTGTTGGTTTTTGTACTTCAGAATTAACATAATCGAAAATATTTACTATTTTGCCTTGAGGGGAATTGACCCATGCAGAAATATTTCCCACTGGTGAGAAGTAAACATCTTGTCTGTATATTATTGTTATTAGAGCGTTAAATTTTTTTAACCAATCTTTATTTATTTTTGTTAGTGTTGGTAAGTTTTCATTGGTTTCTCCTAAAATGTTTTCTAAAATAGATTCTTGATCTATGAGGGTTGATTCATAATATAATTTGTGAATTTTTTGAACCAATAAATTTCCTAAATCTTTTGGATTTTCTGTTTGTTCTGGAAAATCAAACATTACAATAAGTTTCCCCTTGTCTTTTTGTCCTTTATTTGGAGAGCCTGTGTAGATTATTGATTTGTTTTGATTGTCCTGAGGATTAAGCGATAATTTACTAGTTTTTAATATATATTTCATATAATTCTTGAATATTCTATATAAAAATATTATACTATAAATATAATAATTTGGGAATGGATAATTTTAAATTAATATGTTTTTTATTTTATTCAAAATTCAAAATTGAGAAATTAAATTTATGCTTGATCGATTATTTGGTTCAAAAACAAGGGTGAAAATTTTAAGATTATTTTTTGCAAAACAGGATTCAATGTTTTTTGTTAGAGAAATAACAAGAGAATTAGGTGAGCAAATAAATTCAGTAAGAAGAGAACTGGAAAATTTAGAAAAAATAGGTCTTTTAAAATACGAAGAAAAAAATAATAAAAAATTTTATTATATAAATAAAAACTTTATTTTATTTGAGGAGTTAAGAAATATTATAATAAAATCTAGAGTTTTACTTGAAAAAGAATATATCAGGAGATTGAAGCGATTGGATGGCGTGAAATATTTAGCTCTGACTGGATATTTTGTTGATTTAAAAGATGAAACTCTTACAGATATGATTATTGTTGGAAAGATTAATAAAAGTATTATAGAAAAAATTGTAGATCAAATGTCTTCTGAATTTATGGTAGATTTAAATTATACATTAATGGATCAAAAAGAATTTAATTATAGATGTGGTATGACAGATAGATTTTTATATAATATTTTGAAGAACAAAAAAATTGTTATTATAGATAAAATTAAATCAGAAAAATAGTGATTTTGTACATTGATACAGCGAATAGAGAATTTATAAAACTTGCTTTAATCAAAAAACAAGAAGTTTTTTTATTAGAGAAAAATGTGGAAAACAAACAATCTGAAAATCTTTTGAAATTTTTAGATAAATTTTTAAGATCAAAAAAAGTTAAATTACAAAATTTGAAGCGTATTATCGTAAACACTGGTCCTGGTTCATTTACTTCTGTTAGAATTGGCGTGGTTTTAGCAAATACGCTTTCATTTGCACTCAAAATTCCAGTTGTTGGAACTTCTCAAAAAGAAATAAAAACAAAAGATGATATTTTAAAATTGTTAGATTTAAAACCTAGTCGAGAATTTGTAAAGCCATTTTATTATAAAGAGCCAAATATAACACAAAAAAAATAAGAGAGGATTGAAGTCTCTCTTATTTGTTGTTGATTGTTTTTGTTCTTAGTCTATTTTTGTCAATAGATTTACACTTGAATCTTCTAATAATTTATATTTTCCTAATTCTAAGTTTCCAAGTTTTAGTTTTCCAATTTGTATTCTTTTTAATTTAACAACTTTTGCATTAAGAGAGGCCACCATAAGCCTAATTTGGCGTTTTTTACCTTCATAAATTGTAATTGTGAACTTATCTTCATTTGCGTTTAAAATTTCAGCTGGGAGGGTTTTGTGGCCTTCTATAACCACTCCATGCTCGAGTTTTTTTAATTCTTGGCTTGTTAATTTTTTGTCTGTTGTAACTTCGTATGTTTTTGGAATTTTATTTTTTGGCTTTGTGATTTTTTGATTTAAATCTCCGTCATTTGTAAGAATTAAAAGCCCAGAAGAATTATAATCAAGTCTACCAATATAATTTAGATTTTTATATTTTTCTGGTAATAAATCATAAATAGTTTTTCTTCCGCGATCATCAGTTTTTGTAACTAAATATCCAATTGGTTTGTTTAGCATGATTGTTATTTTTTTATTTTCAATTTTTAGTTTTTTGTTTTGGAACTCTACAATATCTTGTTCGCTAATTTGTTTTGATAAATCATTGCAAATTTTTCCATTTACAAAAATTAAATCTTTTTTAATAAGCTCTTCTACTTTTCTGCGAGATCCAAGTCCGCAACTAGATAAAAATTTATTAATTCTCATAATAAGATAATTTTAGCATTGTTTTTGTAAGTTGAGAATTGTTTTGAATTTTTAAGATTAAAGTTATCCACAAGCTAGGTGGTTGAATATAGTAATCTTGTGGAGTATAATATAAGTACGGTGGTGAATTGTGGATAACTGTGGGGATAACTTAAAGTTATGCACAGCTCATATTTTATAGACAATTTACTAATTGTGTAATAATTATTACTAATTTTTATCATATAAATCAATGTTTATAGGTGAATACAATCATACATTAGATGAAAAAGGCAGATTAGCTATACCTGTTAAGTTTAGAGCAGATTTTAAAACCGGAGCAGTTGTTACAAAAGGACTAGATAATTGTCTTTTTGTTTTTACAAAAAAATCTTGGAATGAATTAGCTGATAAACTTTCTAAATTACCAATTTCGCAATCCAAATCTCGAGCTTTTGCTCGTCTTATGTTAGCAGGTGCAATGGATTTAGATTTGGATAAACAGGGGAGAATTGTTTTGCCAGAATATTTGAGAAAATATTGTCAGCTTAATAAAAAAGCAGTTGTAGCAGGTGTTTTTAATAGATTGGAAATTTGGAATGATAGTGCTTGGAATACATATAGAAATTCTATTGAGAAAGAATCAATAAATATAGCAAACGAACTTGGTGATTTGGGTATTTAAAATTATGAAAGAACATATTCCAGTTTTATTGAATGAAGTAATTAAAAATTTAAATCCACAGTCAAATCAAAATTTTATAGATGCAACTTTGGGTGGAGGAGGACATGCGGAAAAAATTTTAGAAAAAACTGCTCCTGATGGAATTTTGATAGGAGTTGATTTAGATGAAAAGGCAATTGAATTAGCAAAAAAACGATTAAATAAATTTGGAAGAAGAGCGATTTTAATAAAACAAAATTATAAAAATTTAAAAGAAAAATTAAATGAACAGTATAGAGACATACAGATTCATGGCATATTACTTGATCTCGGTTTATCACTATATCAATTGCAAGATACAAGTCGCGGATTTTCCTTTTTAAATAATAATTTGGGAATGAAGTTTGATGAAGATGATGACAAGGAAGACGCAGAAGAAATTATAAATTCATATTCACAAGAAAAATTAGAGAAGATATTTAAAGAATTTGGAGAAGAGCAATTAGCGCGTCACATTGCAAAACAAATAGTAAATTACAGAAATAATTCAAAAATAAAAACAAGTAGAGAGTTAGCGGAAATTGTAGAAAGTGTTTATAAAAAATTTTATAGACAAAAATCAAAAATTAATCCAGCGACAAAAGTTTTTCAAGCGCTTAGAATTTACATAAATCATGAATTTGACAATATAAAAAGTTTTTTACCCGATGCGATTGATATTTTAGAAACAGGTGGAAAAATGGCAGTAATCACATTCCATTCTTTAGAAGATAGAATTGTAAAAGAAATTTTTAAAGATGCATCACATGACTGTATTTGTCCTCCAAATTTTCCAAAATGTGTTTGCAATCACAGAGCTAAAATAAAATTAATAAACAGAAAAGTAATAGTTCCAACGGAAAGAGAAGTTAAGGACAATCCCGCGTCGCGTAGCGCAAAATTAAGAATAATTCAAAAGTTATAATAATTACTCGATTCGTATCTCTAAAAGAGATTTCACTCGAGAGGAGAAATATATGAAAAAAACAAAAATAAAAACAAAAATAAATATAAATAAAATTATTTTTTATTCAAATTTGTTTTTTGCAGTATCTTCTGTTTTGTTAGTTTTTATACATTTTATACAGTTTACAGGAGCAGCGTCAGAAGGATTTGTTTTGGGAAAATTAAATTCAAGAATGACAGAATTAAAGAGCGAGAACAAAGATTTAAATTTAAAATCTGCAGAACTACAATCAATTGACAACATTAAAGAAAGATCAGAAAAAAAATTAGGTATGATTGCATCAACTGGATTTGATTATATAAAATTGGAGTCAGATTCGATTTCTCTAAAGTAGTTAATATTTTTTATGTATTATAAAAAACGTGCTAAAACAAGAGACGTTAGTGATACGAGTCGTCAAAAATTTGTTTTGATTATATTTATGATTCTTTTTGTTGTTATAGTGGCGCGTCTTTTTTATTTACAGATAATTGAAAGACATATTTATCTATCAAAAGCAAAAGCACAACATGAATTTTCTCATGGACTTCAACCAAAAAGAGGTGAAATTTTTTTAACAGGTGAGAATAATATCAAATATCCAATAGCGATGAACAAAGCATATTTACTTTTATATGCAATTCCTGTGTCAATAAAAGACGCATCATCAACAAGTCAAATATTGTCAGAAATATTAAATGTAGATAGAGATACTATTTTTCAAAGATTGTCAAAAGAAAATGATATATACGAGCCAATAAAAAGTAAATTAACAGACGAGGAGATTCAAAAAGTAAAAGATTTAAATATTGAAGGTTTGGATTTTATAAAAGAAATTTATAGGTTTTATCCGGATTCAGAATTGGGAAGTCAATTAACTGGTTTTGTTGGTTATAATAATAAAGATGAAATAGTTGGCAATTATGGTCTCGAGGGATATTGGGAGAATGAATTACGCGGCAAAGGCACAACACTAAAAGGAGAAAAAGATGCTTATGGAAATTTTATAACAATAGGTGATTTAGAAATACAAGATGTTGAGGATGGTAGTGATTTGTATTTAACAATTGATCAATCAATACAGCATTTTTCGTGTAGAGCTATAAAAGATGGAGTAAAAGAATTTTCTGCTGTTTCTGGGAGCGTTGTTGTGGTTAATCCAAAAAATGGAGATATATTGGCCATGTGCAATTATCCTGGATTTGATCCTAATAATTATGCAAAATCAGATCCTAAAAATTATGTTAATGATATAATATTTACTCCATATGAACCCGGTTCTGTTTTTAAGGCAATTACGATAGCCATGGGTCTTGATTTGGAATTAATAAATCCAGAAACAACATATACAGACACAGGAGAAGTAAAAGTTGATGGATATACAATCAAAAACTCTGACGGGAAATCAAATGGAGTTCAGACCATGATAGAAGTTTTAAATAAATCGTTGAACACGGGATCTTCGTTTGTTGCTAATTTAGTTGGAAGAGAAAGATTCGCAAATTATGTAAAAAATTTCGGTTTTGGTTCTAATACAGGAATAGAATTAAATACAGAGCTTCCTGGAAATATTGCAAATTTAGATAAAAAAGGTAAAGTATTTTTAACTACCGCGTCTTTTGGGCAAGGATTTACAGCAACACCGATTCAATTAGCAATGGCTTATTCTAGTTTAGCAAATGGTGGCTATTTATATAAACCAAGAATTGTAAAAAAAATAGTTTATTCAGACGGAACTCAAGAAGAAATACCAACTTTAATGAAAAAAAAGGTTATTTCAGAAAACACCTCAAAGAAAATTACAGCTATGTTAGTATCGGTAGTGGAAAGTGGTCACAGTAAATCGGTAAAGATGGATCACTATTATGTGGCTGGTAAGACAGGAACCGCGCAGGTAGCGCAGGGTGGTGTATATTTAAAAAATAGAGCAATACATACTTTTACTGGTTATGGTCCATCTAGAGATCCAAGATTTGTTATAGTTGTTAAATACGATTCTCCAAAAAGAGAATGGGCTGAATCAACATCAGCTAGAACATTTAAAAAAATATCCGAGTTTATAGTTGATTATTATAAATTAACACCAGAAAGATAGTGAAAAATGAAAAATATATTAAAATACATTTTAAAAATTTTTAGCAAACTGATTTTAAAAAAATACAAACCAGAAATTATTGCTATTACTGGATCCGTAGGCAAGACATCTTCAAAAGAAGCCATAGGTCAGATTTTATCAAAAAAATTTAGAGTCAGAAGAACTGGAGGAAACTTAAATAATGAAATTGGAGTTCCTCTTACTATTATTGGTTTCAATGAATCGCCAAATACATCTATTTTTGGTTGGTTAAAAGTTTTTTGGAGAGCAATTTATCTTTTAATTTTTAAATATAAAAAATATCCTAGTAAATTAATAATTGAAATGGGCGCAGATCATCCGGGAGATATTGAATATCTGGTTAATTTTATAAATATAGATGTTGCGGTTTTAACTAAAATTTCACAAGTTCATTTAGAATTTTTTAAATCAATAGATGGAGTATTGAACGAAAAAAAGAAAATTTTTTCTAAACTTACGAAAAATTCCTATGCTGTTTTAAATAATGATGATGAAAAAGTAGCATCTTTAAAAAATCAATTAAATTCCAGAGTAATGACATATGGAATAAAAAATGAATCTGATGTTTGGGCAACAGATCTTCAAATTGTTAAAAAAGATGATGTTTTGAGGACAAATTTTAAGATAAGATATGCTGGTAATATTGTGCCGGTTTTTATTCCAGATTCTTTGGGATTAGCACAGGTTTATGCATTTTTATCTGCTGCTACGATAGGATTAATTTATGGAATCAATTTAGTAGAAATTTCTATTTTTGCAAAGGACTATATTTCTCCATATGGCAGGACTCGTTTGATAAGAGGAATAAAGGATTCTTATATTATTGATGATACATATAATTCAAATCCAGAAGCAACAAAATTAGCTTTAGATCTTTTATGCGATATGAAAAATATAATACATGGTAAAACAATTGCTGTTTTGGGGGATATGCTTGAATTAGGGAGCGAAAGTATTGTGTTGCATAGAGAAATTGGACAGCATATATTAGAAAAAAAAGACATAGATTATGTTTTAATGATTGGAGAAAATTCAAAACACATACACACTTATTTAGAGGATAATAATTTTAGTAATTCATACTATTTTGATAATAAAGAAAAATTAATAGAATATTTAAAATCAATTTTAGCAAAAGATAGTTTAATTTTAGTAAAGGGCTCTCAGGGCGCTAGGATGGAATTTGTCGTAAAAGCAATAATGAAAAGTCCTGGCTTGGCTAGTAAATTATTAGTCAGACAAGGTAAGGAATGGATCAAGTAATTGATCAACCAACCTTCGAGGTTGCCGACCTTCGAGGTTGCATTTTTGTATTTTTTTTTGTTTTGTAGTAATATATTATGAGTTAAAATTAAAAATTAATTCATAAGTTAACAAACAAAATTATGAAAAAGAACATAATTATTATTGTTTTAGCTGTTATAGTAGTAGCTTTAACAGTGGCGCTCCTTATTAATTACAAGGGTGAGTTAGGTGGTATGGGTACTAAAATTAACATAGACCACACAAAATTAGTCGCTTATATAGTAAATGATTCAAGATGTGCTGATTGCGCTGATATGGTTGATTATGCAAAACTATCATTTCAACAGACTTTTCCCGGTATTGAATTTAAAGAATTTGATTATTTGAAACCAGACGGAGCTAAGTTCTATAAACAATATCAATTAACTACTTTGCCAGCAATTTTATTTACCTCTGCTGTAAAATCGGAAGCTAATTATAAAAATATGCAGAAATTTTTTCTCCCAAATGCAACTGACCCAGAATTATTATCTTTAAATGTGGGCTCAACATTTGATCCAACAAAAGAAATATGTGACAATCAAAAAGATGATACAAATAATGGAAAAATAGATTGCGAGGATCCAGATTGTATTGGAAGTTTGGTTTGTAGAGAAAATGTAGCAAATAGTTTAGATCTTTTTGTAATGAGTCAATGTCCATACGGTACAGAAGCATTGAATGCCATGAAGGAAGTATTATCTAATTTCAAAGATAAAATTAATTTTAAAATTCATTACATTGCTAGCGAAACTTCAAGTGGGGTCTTTGATTCATTACATGGACAACCAGAAGTTGATGAAGACATAAGAGGACTTTGCGCAATGAAATATTATCCAGACAATTATAAATATATGGATTATATTTGGTGTGTTAATGCAGAGATGGAAAAAGATCCTACAAATTATAAATGGGAAAACTGTGCAAAGAATTTTCCAAAAATTAAAGAATGTTTTAGCAGTGAAGAAGGTAAAAAACTATTATCAGAAAATATAAAATTAAGCAATGAATTAGAAATAGGAGCTTCTCCAACATGGATTGCTAATAATAGATATGAATTTTCAGGAATTGATTCAGAAACAATCAAGGCGAATTTTTGTCAATACAATACAGATTTAAGTGATATGTGTGCTAACACATTATCAACCGACGCAAATGTTTCAGGAGAGTGTAACTAATTATATATTTTATAATTAAATAATAATAATTAATTATATGAATGTAGAACAGGTTGGACAAAAATTTATTTGTGAAATATGTGGAAATGAAATCATTGTTACAAAAGTTGGTGGAGGGGAATTAGTTTGTTGTGATGAACCAATGGTAGAAGCTGTGGATAATTTAGAAAACTAGTTATTTATAAAACATTTGACACGATTTTAAAATATGCTATACTAAATTTAGCACTCTCAACTCGTGATTGCTAAAAAAGTATAGTATATTTTTTTATGAAAACATTAGACAAAAAATACAAGAAAATATTATATGCAATAATAGAAGAATATATTGAGTCAAAAAATCCTATTGCCTCAGAATATTTGGTTAATAAAAAAAAGTTAGATTGTTGTTCGGCAACTGTAAGAAATATTATGCTTGAGCTTGACGAGGCGGGATATTTGTATCAGCCATATATATCTGCTGGAAGAATTCCTACAAACTTAGCTTATAGATTATATGTAAATGATTTAAATTACGAGCAAAAACTTTCAAAAAAAATTGAAACAAAATTGGAATCATTTCTCAATACTTTAACAATAAATGATGTAAGTCAGAAATCAAAATTTTTAGCAAAATTTTATACTGACATATCTAAAAATGCAATTTTGCTTTGCTTCTCTCCCTACAATTATTATATTACTGGATTTTCAGATGTGTTATCACAACCAGAGTTTTATGAATTTGAAAAATTACAAAATTTAAGTTTAGTTTTTGATAATTTAGAGTCAATTTGTGAAAGCTTATTTGAAAATGTAAAAAATACTGAAATTTCAATTGGTGTAGAGGGTTCTTTTAGTGAAAATTTATCATCAATAAAATCAAGATTTTCTCATGGTGTTATAACAATAATAGGACCAACAAGAATGGATTACAAACAGAATTTAGCATTAATTAACTATTTTAAGAATAAGATAGGGGATTAGGTGTTAGGACTTAGGATGAGAGGATTTTAACTCCTAGTCACGGTTCCTAAATTCAATATCACAGCCCCTAAACCCTAATTTTATAAAAATATGGAGAAAAAAATAAAAAATAAGACATCAAAGGAAGTAGAAGAATTAAAATTAAAAAATGAAGAATATTTAAATGGCTGGAAACGCGCACAAGCTGATTTTGAAAATTATAAAAAACAAACAGAAAAAAGAATAAAAGATGTGATTGAATTTGGAAACGCTGAAATGATTTTGGAATTATTGCCACTTTTTTCACACTTTAATTCAGCGCTAACTCATGTAAAAGAAGAAGATAGACAACAGGGATGGTTTATAGGTCTAGAACATATCAAAAAATTATGGATGGATTTTTTTGAGAAATTTGGAATAAATCAGATAAAAACAATAGGAGAGCAGTTTGATCACAATAAACACGAGGCAGTTGATTTTGAAGAGCTTGCAGATTGCAATGACAATGAAATACTTACAGAAGTAACACCCGGATTTGAATTAAATGGCAAAGTAATTCAACCAGCAAAAGTTATAGTTTGTAAAAATAATAATAAAAATAATAATAAAATAAAAGATTCCACTGATTTTAGATTAGGGAATCAAAAAACCGAGTTTGACTCGGAGAAAGGAGAATAAAATTATGAGACTAATAAAATGGAATCCAGTGTTTAACTCACTAGATGACGATGATTGGGGTTTTATGCCAATGCTAAGACCAAACACATTTGTCCCATCTCTTGATATTTATCAAGATAAAGACAATGTGATTGCAAGAGTCGCGCTTCCAGGAGTTGATCCAGAAAAAATCGATGTTTCTATTGAAAATGATGTACTAACCGTTGAATCATCAATGGAAAAGGAATCAGAAATTGACGAGAAAAATTATTACAAAAAAGAAATAAGACGCGGTTCTTTTTACAGATCAGTACAGCTTCCAACTTCAGTTGATGGCGACAAAGCAAAAGCAGAATATGAAAAAGGAATTTTAGAAATAAAGATTCCAAAAAGAGAAGAGGTAAAACCTAAAACAGTTAAAATTGATGTAAAAAATAAATAAACTGGAATTTTTACCCTTTGTTACTCTGAACTTGCCTGCTTATTTGTAGGCAAGATTCAGGATTTCGGGGGAGATTCAATTTGACTGGAATTTATGTCTAAAACATGAATTCCAGACCACAAAATTAAAATTGATTAATTGGTAAATATAATAAAGGTATTATTTTTATAGAAATAATATAAATTAAAATAATAATTAAATAAAAATGAACAATTTATTATCAAAAAAATTATTACAAAAATGTCCGGTTTGTGGAGATACTTATAATTATTCAAAAGTAAAATTACTTGAAGCAAATGATTCGTATATTTTGTCGTATTTCAAGTGTCAAAAATGTGGAACCGGAGTTGCTATGAAAGCGATTTTTATACCCACAGGTATGGTTGGTCAAGCTGTAATTACAGATTTAGAAGCAGACGAAATTATGAAATTAAAAAATAACAATGAATCCATAACAAGTGCAGATGTTTTATGTGTGTATGATTTTATAAAAAATGAAAAAGATATTATAAAAGCAATTCAATAATAAAATAATATTAAATAAATTAAGAAAGGAATCCACGCCTTTGGCGGGATAAAAAATAATATGTCAAAAATAATAGGAATTGACCTTGGAACAACAAACAGCGCAATGGCTGTTATTCAAGGTGGAAAACCAGAAATCATTGAGAATAAAGAAGGAAATAGAACAACACCTTCTGTTGTTGCTATGTCAAAAGCAAATGAAAGATTAGTCGGTCAGCTTGCGAAAAGACAAGCAGTAGTTAATCCAGAGAACACTGTGTTTTCCATAAAAAGATTAATTGGAAGAAGTTTTTCTGATACAGAAGTTCAAGAAGATGTGAAAACTCTTCCATATAAAATTGTAAAATCAGGAGAGGGAGTAAAAGTTGAGATGGGTGGAAAAGAATACACACCCCAAGAAATTTCAGCAATGATTTTACAGAAATTAAAAGCTGATGCCGAGGAAAAAACAGGAGATAAGGTTGAAGAAGCTGTAATTACAGTTCCAGCATATTTTAATGACGCACAGCGTCAAGCAACAAAAGACGCAGGAGAAATAGCAGGATTAAAAGTAAAAAGAATTATAAATGAGCCAACCGCAGCCGCGTTTGCTTATGGGTTTGACAAAGAAGATGATAAACAAATTGCTGTTTATGATTTAGGTGGTGGAACTTTCGATATTTCAGTTTTGGATATTTCTTATGATAAAGAATCAAAACAATCAACTGTTGAAGTAAAATCCACAAACGGTGATACACATTTAGGTGGAGATGACTTTGATCAGAGAATTATTCAGTGGATTATTGAGGAATTTAAAAAAGATCAGGGAATTGATTTATCTGGAGATAAAACTGCATTACAGCGTCTAAAAGAATCCGCAGAAAAAGCAAAAATAGAATTATCTACAGCGCAAGAAACTGAAATTAACCAACCATTTATTACTACGGATGCGAGTGGACCAAAACATCTAGTTATGAAAATAACCAGAGCAAAATTAGAAGATTTGATAAAAGATTTAGTAGATTCAACAATAGAGCCATGCAAAAAAGCAATATCTGATGCGGGTTTTCAAATTGCTGATATAGATGAAGTAATTTTAGTGGGAGGCATGACAAGAATGCCTTGCGTTCAGAAAAAAGTAGAAGAATTTTTTGGTAGAAAACCAAATGTATCAGTAAATCCTGATGAAGTTGTAGCACTAGGCGCAGCAGTTCAAGCGGGACAATTTGAGGGCTCGATTGGCGGAAAAGAAGTGTTATTACTTGATATAACCCCACTTACACTTGGAATTGAAACATTGGGAGGTGTTATGACTCCTTTAATAGAGAAAAATACAACTATTCCAAGTTCAAAATCTCAAATTTTTTCAACCGCAGCAGATAGTCAGACATCTGTAGAAATTCATATTTTACAAGGTGAGAGACCAATGGCACAAGATAACAAAACATTGGGTAGGTTTATTTTAGACGGAATTCCACCAGCACCTCGTGGTATTCCACAAATTGAAGTTTCTTTTGATATTGATGCAAATGGAATTTTAAATGTAAAAGCAGTTGATAAGGCTACAAATAAAGAGCAAAAAATTACAATAACAGCATCAAGTGGTCTTTCAAAAGATGATATTGAAAAAATGAAACAAGAAGCGGAAAAGTATGCTGATGAAGACAAAAAGAAAAAAGAAGAAATTGAAATGCAAAACAATGTTGATACTGTAATTTACAGCACAGAAAGATTATTAAAAGACGCTGATGATAAAACTAAATATCCAAATGGAATTCCTGAGGATTTAAAGAAAAAAGTAACAGATAAATTAGAAGAGCTTAAAAAAGCAAGAGAAGTGAATAATATTGATGATATGAAGAAAAAATTAGAAGAAATGAACGAAGTAGTGCAGGAAGTTGGGAAATCAATGTATGCTCAGTCACAAGCTCAGAATTCAGCTCAGAATCCAAATCCAAACGAAACTCAGACAAATCAAGAAGCGCCTAAACAAGATGGTCCAGTTGAGGGCGAATATGAAGAAGTTAAAAAAGAATAAATAATTATAAAAGACCTCGAGGATTCTTAGATTCTTCGAGGTCTGTGATAAATATATGGAAAATAAACAAGTAGAAATAAAAATTGCTGATAATTTTCCTGGCGGAGAATATGCAAACGCAATGCAAATAATGCACAATAAAGAAGAGTTTATTATGAATTTTTTAAACATTACAGCGCCATCAGGAAGAGTTTGCGCAAAAGTTATTACAACTCCTGGGCATTTGAAAAGAATCATAAAAGCTCTTCAAGATAATATAGAGAAATATGAAAATACATTTGGTGAAATAAAAGAATCAGATAGTCCAGATAAAACAATTGGTTTTACAGATAAAAAAGATTCTTAAAATGTTTTAAAATTCAAAAATGTCAAAAGATTACTATAAAATATTAGGCGTAGATAAAAATGCGAGCCAATCTGATATTAAAAAAGCTTTTTCTAAATTAGCTCATAAATATCATCCTGATAAAAAAGGTGGTAATGAGGAAAAATTTAAAGAAATAAATGAGGCCTATCAGGTTTTAAAAGACAAGGAAAAGAGACAAAAATACGATCAATTTGGTAGTGATTTTAGTTCAGGTTTTTCTGGTGCAGGCGCTAATCCATTTGGCGGTGGATTTAGTTGGCAAGATTTTTCGAGACAAGGATTTGGAGGTTTTAATAACTCTGAAGCTGGATTTGATTTTGGAGATATTGGAGATATTTTTGGTGATTTTTTTGGTGGTTCAAGACGTTCTTCAAGACAGTCTCATAAGGGCAGAGATATTCAAACAGAGGTTGACATTAGCTTTGAAGAGTCAGTATTTGGAACAGAAAAACATCTAAGATTAAATAAAAAAATAGTCTGTGATAAATGTAATGGAAAATGTGGCTCCAATTCTCAAACATGTAAAAAATGTAATGGTTCTGGTCGTGTAACAGTTCAGCAACAAACATTTTTTGGTAATTTTGCGAGCGTGACAATATGTCCTGATTGCGATGGAACAGGGAATATTTTTAAAGATACATGTAATAAGTGTGGTGGTGCGGGTTCAATAAACGGAACAGAAGAAATAAAAGTAAAAATTCCAGCTGGAATCAGCGATGGACAAACAATTAGATTATCAGGAAAGGGTGAATCAGGTTCAAAAGGATCAGTAAGTGGAGATTTGTATATAATTATTAGAGTTTCAAAAAGTTCCAAGTTTGAAAGAAAAGGAGATGATATTTTCTCAACTATAAAATTAAAATATTCTCAGCTTATAAAAGGTGATAAAATTTTAGTTGATACAATTGACGGAGAAGTTAAATTAAAAATTCCAGAACTTACTTCAAGTGGAAAAGTTTTTATTTTAAAAGGAAAAGGTGTTTCAAAATTAAACTCTCGTGGTCGCGGAGATCATCATGTAAAAGTTATATTAGATGTTCCTAAATATTTAAACAAAGATCAAAAAAAGCTCATTGAAGAACTTGAAAAAAGAGGACTATAATTTTTAATTTGAAATTTAAAGTTTAAAGTTGTATAATTATATTTATGAACCGAGAAAAATGGAAAGATGTCAAGGCTAAAATCCTTGATAGTTTTGATGTTATAAATCAGTATACAAATACTGATGATGATGGTCATGGAAGTGTAGAAATAATAGAATTTAAAAGCCCAGCTGGAGAAATGAAGGTAGAGTTTTATGAAAGAGATTTAGTTCTTGATAAACGTGTAAATTATTCAAATAGAGTAGGATCTGGAGTTACAGTTGATTATGTTTATTCAGATGACGAGAAGACACATAATTTCAAAGTATACAAAAAAATCTCTGGTGTTTGGGAATTAATTGAATCCCCCTCATTTGTTTCATAATTAAATTAAAATAAAAATATGAAAAAAGATATTTTTTTACTTTTAAAAATTTTAATGGTTTGTGTTGTGTTGAGTTTGATTGTTTTATCTGCTTTTCTTTATAGCAATAAAAAAAATCAAGATAAAGTTATTCCAGTGAGTCAACAAAAAAATCAAGTTGAAAGACAAATTACAAAAGAAGAATTAATAGCAAATTACAAATCAGGAGTTTTAACGGCTTTAAATAGCTTCAATAATGACTATCAGGAAACAAGAAATAAATTAGATGGTTTATCTGTACCATTAGAATTCAAAGATCAGTACTTTAATCTCGTAACAGCTTTTGATGAAATAATCTATAATAATGATAAAGATTTAGCGCTAAAAAAATTAGAAACCATATCTCGTTCAGATGATTGGATAAAAGAGCCACTTCAGAAAATTATAGAGTCGCTAAAATAATTAATTTATTATGATATTTTATAAAAGAATACTGGGCTTTGTCCTCGCATTAATTTTTCCAATACTTATTGAGATTTCTTATTATTACCCAAAATTTTTTAATTATGGTTTAGTATTATCCCTATTACTGTTAGTTTTTTATTTTTGGAAAATTAAAAATAGATTTATAAAAAACACTGAAATTTTGTCATATTTTGGAATTTGTTTAGTGTTTTTAGCGAGTTTATGGTGCTTTTTTGTTGTGTGTAGCAATCTTATTATAAGAGTAGTGATTTCCGTTTTATCAGTATATTTCTTCATTGTTTTATTTGATTCAATATTTAAGAAAATTTACGAAAATCGTGAAATTACGAGTGATATAATAAAAAATATAGATCTTTTATGTTTCCTTTTTTATACTTTTTTTGTGTTTTATGTTTTTGTATTTATTAGAGCAAATTTAATAACAAGTTCAATATTTATTTTTTTTATTTCATTGATTTGTTTAAATATCAGGTTATATTGGGAAAAGATTACTTGGAAGAATAATAAATTATTGCTAATATTAAGCAGTATTGTTTTTTTTGAAATTTACCTAGTTATGTCGCTTTTACCATTTAATATTTATTTTTTAACATTTATTACTTGGCTTTGGTATTATATGGTTTTAGAATTTTTACTCGACGAATTAAAAGGCGTATCTTGTTTTAAACGAAGACTTCCTTTATTTATTATATTTATTTCTGTTTTAGTTGTTGCGTTTACAACATCGATAATAAAATATTAATTAAAATAATATGAAAGAAAAATCAAAATTTTTCCTTAGTTTGCTTTTAACAATAATTATTGTTTTTATAGCAAGCTCTTTTGTTTTATATCTGGTTGATAAGAACATACCAGAATATTTAGAGGAAAATTCCTCAAAAAAAGTTAATTTTATTGAGATTGATAAGAGGAATAGTCAATCTATAACTGGTTCTATTTCATCCAGTTTGTCTAATAAAATTTGGCTTATTGTAGAAAAGAATGATTTATCAAAAAATATTTACGAATCAATGTATTTTACAGATGATTTTATAGGAACAGCTGTTGTTGTAACAAATGATGGTTGGTTTGTATCGAAAAAAATAAATCATTCAAAAAATATAGCACTCGTAAATAATGAAAATAAAATAATAGACATAGAAACCGTTATAAATGACGATGTTCTTGGTTTGTCTTATATTAAGATTAAGCAAAATGGTTTGAATCCAATAGGAATAATTGATTCTTCTTCTCTTGGAGCTGGGCAAAATGTTTATATTATAAAACCAAATTTATATGATTATCAAAATGAAATAATACCAGCTTCTATCACAAATATAAATTCAAGATTTATAAAAGAGAAAAAAGATTTAATACAAAACTCAGAAGATATTGTTATATATGGTGTTTTATCTCTCAATGAAGATCCTGGTCTTCCTGTGGTTAATGATAATGCAGAAATGCTTGGATTTACATATTCGTATGATGATAACACCTATTTATTACCAAGCAATTATATACGATATTCTTTGACAAGATTGTTCAATAATGATAAAAATATTGATTATCCTAGCTTAAATATAGAATATATCGATCTTAACAAAATGGTATTTTCTATTGATATGCCAAATAATGGTATTTATGTATATAAATCTTCCAATAATTTGATAAAAGAAGGAGATATAATACAAAAGTTAAATGAAGATGAATTAAATAAGTTTAGATCTTTAAATACGGTTCTTTTGGATTATAAACCAGGAGACGAGGTTACATTAACTATTTTAAGAGACAATAAGCAACAAGAGTTAAAGATTAAATTATCGGCTTTTAAATAATAATATTTAATAATGGTTGATAAAAAACGTGAACACATAGCATTGTTAAAAATCAGAGCAGGTCATTATGAGGCCTTTTCTGATATTTATGATATATATTCAAAACAAATTTACAGATATGTTTATTTTAAGGTTCCCACAAAAGAGAAAGCAGAGGACATAACAAGTGATGTATTTTTAAAGTGTTGGGAATATATAAATAAACATAATACAATAAAAAATTTTCAAGCATTTATATATCAGGTAGCTAGAAATTCTATTGCTGATTTTTATAAAAAAATAAAAGAACTTCAATTACCAGAGGATTTAGAATCCGTGCCTTCAAACAGCAGTTTGGCTCACAATATTGACAATATGTCAGATTGGCAAATTTTAGACAAAGGAATAAGAGAATTAGGCAAAATAAACGGTAAATGGCAAGAAGTTGTAGTATTAAAACATATTGAAGGATACTCCACAAAAGAAATTTCAAAAATATTAGACGAGTCCAGTGCTAATGTTAGAGTTTTGATTCATCGTGCCATGGAAAAATTAAAGGAAATAATAGGAGAATAAATTTTTATATTATTCCGCTATATATTTGATTAAGTAGTTTAATTTATAATAAATACCATTTTTTAATTATGGCTATTAATTAAATAGTAAATTCAAGAGGAGATAATTATCATGAATAAAGAAAAGAAAATTATACAAATAGTTGTTAAAATTTTTATAGTTCTGTTTATTGTAGGTTTAATTTTTGGAGTAATAATGGGCTTAAAGCATAAAAACAGAGAATATTACATAACAGACCATGAATATCTATACGATATAGCTATTTATTATTTAAAAGAAAAGGAAAATAAAGAAAGAAAGGGCGAAACTGTTAATTATACAGAAAAAACATCTGCTCCAAATAAGGAAGAATATCATTTTTTTGCTGATTATGATGGATTTGGTATAACAGAAAAAAATGATGAGAAATTTGCCTATATGTGGATACTTGCTGAAAGTTATTATTTAGAAGGCGAAGAAATTAAATTAGATACAGGTTATTCAATGTTTTTTAGATTTACTTTTAAGGATAATGAGGTTGTAAAATATGAAACACCGAAAGATGGTAGTAAATATAGTGAATCAATAAAAAAAATGTGTCCTAATAAAATTATGGAAATAAAGGTCTTGAATTATGAATCAAAATTGGATTTAAAAAAACAAGTAGATGCCTATTATACTAATTTAAAAACTGATAAGCATAATAAGGGTACTAATTTAGAAAGACAAGATCAATTTGATGCAGAAGTGCTGGAAGTACAAGAAAAAAGAATATTCGTTAAGATTATAAAAGATGTACATGGATTTAAAGCAGGGAGTAAGGTATTTGTAAATATCTTAGCTGAAAAAGAACCATTTAATGCTGGTGATAGAGTAAGAATTACATTTAATGGTCTGATTTTTGAAACATATCCACCGCAAATATATGCAGATAAAATAGAATTAATAGAGTAGAAGATTAATAGATAGGTAATAATTTTTATTTCTAAAAGAAAAAACCGGCTCCACATAGAACCGGTTATTGTTTTTTGACACTAGTCGAATGACTAGATGTCAAGCTTTATTTTTGAGTTTTCGGCAGCTTTAATTGCTACCTTTTTAAATTTTTCTGAAACCGGTTGTTTAAAAACAACTGTTTCATGCCCCTCAAAGATTTCCTCCATCCAATTTTGGATGTCTGACCAGCATATATCCTTATCTTGGAATGTGAATGCTGGCTTCATCCACTCTGGACAGTGTTGACTGTCAAGAGCTAATTCGCCATTTGGGCGACTGGTGATCATGCCGATAATTGAAAGCGTTATCAGTATTATGCATGCTGTAATTATCTGCAATACATTTTTTTTTGTCATTTTTTCCTCCCAGAATTTTGATTTTTTAACATACTAATAGTATCATATTTTTATACTATTGTCAATTGTTAATATTGATATAATAAACATAAGAGTATTCAATCCCACCCACTCTTTAAATAATTTTTATTTTTAAAAGAAAAAACCGGTTTTTTGCAAAATCCGGTTTTTTTAATTTATCCAAAATTTATATCTATTTTACATCCTAGGTAGTGTTTTGACTCTAGATAGTCGGACATCAGATCCAAATCTGTCGGTTTTGTATTCTATCATTTCGGAATCTGATTGTAGGGACGGTTCCTGTAATCGTATTTGGATTATCCGAGCGTCTGTTGGGATCTCAACTCTGTAGTGTTGGTTTTTGTATTCAAAAACAACAATTCCACCACCTGTTTGAATATCCCTACCCTTTCCAATGGATTCAGTAAAGATATTATCTTCAAAGTGGTACCTTCCAGTAACTACCTGATCTCCTACATAAACCTCAACTAGATGAGGTTTCGCTTCCTTTAAAATCATCATAATTGTTACAGTGAATAACACTAGGGCAATTAAAACTCCTAATATTATTACTTTTAAACCGTTTAAATCTTTTTGTTTCACAATCGATTCCTCCTAGAATTGTATATTTTTCTAAAACAATTATATCATTTTTTAAGTTATTGTCAAGTATTTGTGAATAATTTACTAAATAAATGTATTGAATTGTTTATTTGTAACATTTTTGTATTTCAATCGTCTTATTTAGTAGTGTAAACAAAAATCATGAAAAACATAGAAAACAAATTAAAACAATTTAGAGAAATAGAACCAGATGAGAAGTTTTGGCATATCACAAAGTCAATATTGTTAAATCAAATAGATAAAGACACAACTTCTCACAAGCGTCAAGGATTTAATTTCAAATCTTTGTTTTTTGATTTTAGCGCATTTACAAGAACATTTTTACCTGGTTGGAAATTTGCATCAGTTGCAATGTCAGTTTTAGTGGTAATATCAGGAACATTTATAGGAGCCAGAGCATCAATGCCAGGGACAACACTTGGAAATATTCTTTATCCAGTAAAAACACAAGTTATAGAGCCAGCAGAATTAGTACTTGCTGGAAGCGACGCGCAGAGAGTAAAAATTTCTCTAGATCACGCAACAACAAGATTACAAGAAATCAATTACTTAATAGATAACAGAAGAGAAGATCAACTCGGAAAAGTTACTAATAATATGGAAAAAACTCTTGCAATTGCAAGTGATAATTTAGAATCAATTACTAATAAAGAAAATGTAAAAACAGAGGAATTATTAGAAATCGCAAAGTCAATAAACAAAAATAGTGACGAAACCCTAGCCTCACTAAAAGATAAAGTTGTTGCAAGCAATCCAAAAGCAGTGGAAAATATTATTAAATCAACACAGAAATTAAACACAGCAGCTTTGGAAATAATAATAAAAGACAAAGATGACGCAAGTCAAGAAATAGTAAATAAAAGCTTAGATAATCAAATAAAATTACAAATTGAGTCAGTTAAAAAACTTGGTGAGAAAATCACCATAGGCGAGCAAGCGCTTATAAAAACAAATGAATTAGGAACAACAACCACAGAACAAACAACTGAAAGTAAATCAGTTGACTCTACAACAGATAAAAACAAGCAGGAAGTTGAGTTTTCAATAGAAAGTATCAAAAAAGTAGCAGATCCAGAACAAATAACACTTTTAATAGACAAAGCAAAGCAATTACTTGACGAAGGTAAACTAGAAGAAGCATACATAACAATTCAAAAAGCGGACTTATATATAAATTTAGCTGATTCAACTCTTAATGTTCAGAATTTTGAAACAAAAATAAAAGAATTAGAAAGCGCAATAAATCAAGCAAAGGTTAAATCAGAAACTGAATTAATAGTTCAGTAATTAATATTAAAATAATTGTTATTTAATAATTAATATAATTTTATTTAATCATATTGTAACGAAATATGGTTAATTAAAATAGTTTATAAAGTTCACTATATCATGACTAGGAAACTATTTCATGGCACATTTACTTTATATGACAGAAAGATCGATGCCAATGCGTTGGTAGTCTATAAGGTCTAATGATTAAAGCGGTGATATAGAGCCAGGTCCTCTGTGTAGTGGATTAAGGAGAAAAATAAAATGAATTTAATTAAAAAATTATTTGTTTATACTGTTATTTTTTCAACAGTATTAACATTGTCAGGATTCTCCTTTAATGTAGCAAGCGCTACAAATTTATCAGAAGGTATGTTGGTTAAAAGACCAGACATGTCAGCTGTATATTATTTGTATAATGATGCTGGTACATTAAAGAGAGCAACATTCCCAAACTCAGCTACCTACTTTACATGGTTTAAGGATTTCTCAAGCGTTGTAACAGTAACAGCTGATGAATTAGGAAATATTCCTCTAGGAAAAAATGTTGTTTATAGACCAGGAACAAGATTAATCAAAATCACAACAGATCCAAAGGTCTATGCAATAGAAGAAGGTGGCGTTTTAAGATGGATTGATTCAGAAGAAACCGCCAAGAACCTATGGGGAGCAAACTGGGCATCTTGGATTGATGATATGCCAGATGCTTTTTATGCAGGTAACTACAATTCAACAAATGCAGTTGCCAACAAAATTACAACAACACATTCAGCAGGAAGTTTAATCAAGTATGCTAACTCAAACAGCATTTATTATGTTGTAGGAGATGGTACAAAGAGATTAATAACAGAAGCTGGATTTATAGCAAACAAATTCAATGAAGATTTCGTAATTGAAAATGTTGCTGACACAATTTCATACACAAATGGAGTAGATATAACAGAATCTGAAAAAGATTTATATCCAATTACTGAAGGTGGAGCAACACCAGTGGTAACAGGTGGTAATTTATCAGTCGCTTTATCATCAAATTCACCAGTTTCAATGATAGTTCCAGCTGGATCACCAAACACATTCTCTGTATTTAATTTTACAGCAGCTGAAAAAGATGTTTTAATTTCATCTATCAAATTAACAATGCCAACAGGTATTTTGGGTAACCCAACATATGTTGATAGTATTACTTTCTTTGATAATGGAATAAAAGTAGGTAGTTCAAAAGACATGAATTCATCCAGAGAAGCAGTATTTAACTTCTCAACACCAATAAAAATTACAGCAGGAACAACAAAATCTTTAACAGTAAAAGCAGAGATTGAAGCTGGTCAGTCAGGCAGATTTGCACTTGGTATTGCATCAGCATCAGATGTAATTATTGATGGTGGTGTAGTTAGTGGATCTTTCCCTGTAGTTGGAAAAGAAATGGTAGCAGTAAACGATGCTGAGATTGGCCAAGTTGATCTTGCGGGTGTAATTAAAGAAAAAGTGGGGGGTGTTCAATTTGGTGAACAAAATGTTAAATTAGCAGGATTTACATTGAGCACAAAGAACGAACCTGTTATTTGGGAAACTATTAGATTTAAAAATGGTGGAACAAATGATAGTACAATACTTACAAATGTAAGATTGATGATTAATGGTGATGATGTTGCTATCGGAACAATTGATGGAAGATACATTAATTTCGCTTTAAATAACTATGTTATTGCAAAGGGAGATAATATTAATGTAGAGGTTTATGGTGACATTGGTACAGCTAGTGTTGGAAATACAATAGATTTATTTATAGAAAATAAAAGCGATGTATCATTCTTAGGTAAGGACTATGGATATGGTATTTCAATCACAAATATTGCAGCTTTAGATGCCGCTGGTGATGGTATTACAGTAACTCTTGCCGCAGGTGATTTCACAATTGCTATGGATAAAACAGCTACTCCAGCCAAAGATGTAGTTGCAGGATCTAACGATGTTGTTCTTGCGACAATCAAGATGACATCAAATGCAGAAAACGCAACAGTGAATTATATAAAAGAAAATGGAGCAAATAGATTTGATATTTTTGGAACTGGTTTAAATTGTAATGAACTTGATAATGTAGAGTTGAAAGACATTACAACAGGTGCAATTTATGATGTGACAATAGCTACTTCAACAATTAATAATGCCAGATGTGGTCTTACAATGAATGAGGAGATGACACTTGTTAAGGGTAAAACTCATACATTTGAACTTAGAGCTGATATAATGGGCCCAAATGATACTAACCCAGCTGATAACGGAGATACATATCAAGTAACATTAGAAGATGGTGCATTTAGCATTACAGGGGATACATCAAATGCTCCTATTACCAAGATAACCCCAGCATCTGTTACTAGTGCTGTTACAACAGTAAGAGGTGGTAGATTAGATTGGACAACAATGCCATTAACTTCACTAAATGTCGTAGGTGGCGCTGGACCAGAATTAATCTACAAAGCATATCTTGAAGTTGGTAGCGCAATTGATCTAAAACTCCAATCTGTAAAGATTAATACAAATGGAGCTGATACAGCATTTACAGATGACAATATAGCTCAACTTGATCTATATATTGTAGAAGATGGAACAGAAAGATTACTTAAATCAACAGCTGGCTCTATAACAGAGACAAATGCTGGTGCCGATGCTTATATTAACTTCACATCATTAAATACCACAAATAGAGTATTGAAGGCAGGTAAGAATGTATACTTAGAGGTAAGAGCTACATTTACATCATCTGTTCCTACAACAGGAGCATTTGACCTAGAAGTAGAAGCTGGTGCCGTAAGTGTTCAAGACAAGGACAATAATACAGTTACTCCAACTATTACTAACCCTGATGTTCAATCAAGAATGGTTACAGTAGCATCAAAAGGTTCATTAAAAGCACATTTAAAGACAAGTGATTCAAAATCTGATGATGATACATATATCTTAGCTGGAACAACAACACCTCATGGTAGATACCTTGGTGAAATAGCATTTACAACACAAAATGAGCCTGTTAAAATCAAAGCTCTTGTATTAAAAAATTCAGGAACAGCAACAGGTGCTGATATAAAAGTAGTTAAATTATTTGATAAGGATGGTAATTTAGTTGCTTATAGAGCCCCAATTGCTAATGGTTCTGTATATTTTAGAGATACGGACTTTTTAAATGATAAAGCAGTATTAGAGGCAGACCAAAAGACTTCATACTATATTGGAGTAGAAGCTAGAGGTATGAATGTTTCTGGGGATCCAGAGAGTACAGCTCAATTTAATAAATCAATCAAATATGGTTTTGCTCCAGCCGCAACATTATCATCTTTTGGCTTAGCAGCTGGCGAAGCTGTAAAAGCTGAAGGAGCAAATTCTTATGAAGTTATAACTATGGCCGAAGGCGGTGGTGAGGAGCCAGGAAATAATCAATATTCAAGTAATACTACATTGACAAAGACAGCTTCTACAACAGGTTCCATTTTAACAGGAATATCAAATGCCATGTCTGATGGAAGTTTAACAGGTGGTACAAGCAAGATCGTAGGTAAATACAAATTTGTATTTGATAATGGATCTAACAGAACAGCAACTAATGATGAACTTAAGGCAAAATTAGTAGAATTGAAACTTAAATTTGCTACATCTACAGGTGTTACAGCTACAGATTTCCAGGCATATATAGAGGGTAAGTCTGGAGACATAGCAACTAGTACAGTCGAGGGAAATGTAATTACATTTGACTTAGACAGTGCTGGAGGTTTTAGTGCTGACAATCAACTCGTAGACGGTGAAATAACATTGGTAATAACAGCCAACTTAGATGTTTCTGATAATTATCAATATATTCAAACCGAAATTGCTAATTTGTCAGCAGACTTCACTTACAATGGTGGTGGCGCCACAAATTGGTCAAATGCCAGACTTGAAGGCATAACAAAGGTCACTGGTGCTACACTTTCAAAGAACTAAGTTTGTGAAGTTATAAAAGTTTTGCGATAGCTTTTTGAAAAATCGTATCCCCCACCTCGAAGGTGGGGGATTTTTTAATAATTGATTATTTGTATTATATGTTGTAGAATATTTATAAGTTTTAATTTATATGATAATAATATGAATGATTCAGAAAAATATTTAAAATACTCAATCTATGGCTTAATAGGTCTTTGTTTTATTTCTTGTCTTCTTCTTTTTGATACCTGGATTTTTCCATTTATTACTTCAAAAACCATTTTATTTAGAATATTTACAGAATTATTGTTTTTTGCTTATTTGATTTTAGCCATAAAAAATAAAGAATATAGACCTAAAAAATCATGGATACTTTATAGTATTTTGATTTTTACAGGTATTGCAATTATTACTTCGCTTTTTGGAATTAATCCATATTTATCTTTTAAAGGGGACTTGGAGAGAATGTGGGGGATAAATACTTGGATACATTTATTAATGTTTTTTGTGGTTGTTACTAGTTTTTTTAAAACAGGAAAAGAATGGTTTTGCTTATTTAATTTTATTTTGATTTTTTCTTGTGTTAATGCGGTTGTTTCGTCTTTGCAAATAAATGGTCTTATAAAAATAATTGCTCCTGGTTTAAAAATGGATGGACTTTTAGGTAATATGGCCTATGTTGCTGGTGTTTTATTGTTTGGGATTTTAATTTCTCTCTATTTTTTTGTAGGTAAAAAGAATATTGGCTGGAAGATTTTTTATGGATTGGCTTTTTTAATTCAGTTGCCAATATTTTTACGAACACAAATAAGAGGCGCTAATTTAGCTTTTTGGATTGTATTACTAATTCTTTGTCTAGTATTTATATTTAAATCAAAAAATAAGCGTTTAAAAATCGCTTTGTGCGCTTTTGTGATTCTAGTAGTGTCAGTTTTTACTATGGCTTTTATAAATAAGGACGAGGATTGGGTGAAAAATAATTTTGTATTTAGTAAATTGACTACAATGTCTTTTAGTACTGGGACGGTTAGAACTCGACTTATTTCGTGGAATGGAGGATTTCAGGCATTTAAAGAGAATCCAATAATGGGCTATGGAATGGAAAATTATTACTATGCTTTTGATAAATATCTTCAAGCAGATTATTACAATATAGCCGCGTCAGAAACTTGGTTTGATAGAGCTCATAATATGGTTGTAGAAACATTGGTTTGTCACGGAATTTTTGGGATGATTTCTTATCTAGCTATTTTTGTTTTTACATTTTGGGCATTGTATAAAGTATATAAGAAAAATAAAGAGAAATATTTTTTATTTTGTTTGTTTTTCGCTCTGATTATTTTTGCTTATTTCTTCCAAAATTTATTTGTTTTTGATTCTCTCGCTGTAGCTTTGATTTTCTTTTCAATTTTGGCTTATATAAATTTAGTTTATACAAATGAAACTGACAAAAAATCAATTTATGAAAAAAATATTTCAGAAACAGCTCAGCAGGTAATTATTGTATTATTTGGAATAGTTACTATATGTTTTATTTTTGGTGTTAATATGTCTGATCGCTATATTGCAAAACAAAACTATGTTATTCAAAAAACATTAAGTCAAGAAAGGGATTTTCAAAAAGCATATAAAGAAATGCAAAAACTATATGAAAATAATAGTTATTTAAATAAAGATTCTACTACAATGCTTATTGATACTGTCTCAAATATTTATACCACAGTGAATAGTCAGGATCCAAATCAAATTCAAGCATTGTATGATATTCTAACTTTACTTATAGATAAAACAAATTATTATCTTTCAATAAATGACAAGGAAGCATATTTACAGATTAATCTAGCAAGATTACATATTATAAGGTCGAATTTTTTTGCGCCAGATTCTCAGGAAAAATTAAATGAATTAAATACTGCGAAAAGAGTAATGGAAAAATCTATTGAACTATCTCCAGAAAGATTACACAATTATTATTTTATGGCTAATATTTATTCCATGATGGGAGATATTGATTCAGCCATAAAAGAATTAGAAACAGCTTTGAATTATAATGATAAATATGGAGAAACATATTTAATGCTTGGTGGTTTGTACAGTTACAAAGGAGATACTGAGAAAGGTGAAGAATATGTTCAAAAAGCGCTTGAACTTAATCCATCTCTGCAAAACAGAATTAAAGCTACTCAATAGACGGCTTATTTATTTTTTATAAAAAGACGGCTGTTAAAATGTTGATAAGTAATTTGATCTAATTGTTTAATGAATATATAATATTTGTAATTTATAATTAATTTATGAGTTATGAAGAAAAGTGATTTATGTCAAATTGCAGATCTAATCGATGAAAGATTAGATGTAAAATTTGATGAAAAATTAAAAAATTTTGCGACCAAAGACGACCTAAAGAACTTTGCGACTAAAGATGACTTATGTAGGGTTGAGGAAGACCTACATAATATTAATGAGAGATTGGATAGTTTCGCAACCAAGGATGATTTACACAAAATCGATAAGAAATTAAATGATTTTGCCACCAAGGATGACTTGTATAAAGTTAAAGAAGATCTAGAGTTGGCAATAGAAAATGTAGCTATAAATACTAGTAAAAGTTTTGAAGAGTTTGAAACAAGAATTAATGAACGTTTTGATAATATTGATGAAGAATTATTAAAAAGACCAACAAGAGATGAAATATTTGATAAATGGGATGATAAAATTTTACAGATTAGTTGCGATGTGGACGCTTTAAAATATTTACACAGAGATGAATGGCAAAATTTGCCAAACAGAGAAAGTATAAAAAACTCCATTTGAATTTTCAGTATTTTTAAAAGAGAATTACATTGTGTAATTCTCTTTTATTTTTGATATAAAAGTACCAAAGTCAAATTTAGAAAGCGTTAAGTTGTTATTGTCTTTAATTTTTTTTGTAAATTCAAGATTATTTAATATGCTTTCAATGGCATATACTAATTTAGTTGTGTTTTTTGGCTCAAAAACCACTCCATTTTGCCCGTTTAATATGATTTCTGATAAAGATTCCAAATCAGAGCAAACTATTCCTATACGAGCGTATAGAGCCTCAATTAAAGTGTATGGCAATCCTTCTTTTATTGAAGTAAGTGTAAAAATCTCAAAAGCTTTTAAATATCTACTCGCATTATTAATTTGTCCTAGAAAGTGAAAATTTTTTATTTGCAATTTTTGAACTAAGTTTTTTAGATTTTTTTCTTCTGAGCCAGAACCAATTACAATAAAAATTAGATTTCTCTTTTTTTCATTTAATATTTTTGCTGATTCAATCAAGTATTCTATTCCTTTGTTTTTGTATAAATTTGAAATTGTACCGATTATTTTTTCTCCGTTATCTGGTATTTGTATTTGATTAAATAAAAATCTTCTAGCATCATTTGTTTTGAAAAATTCAGTTGTAAGTTGAAATCCATTATAAATTAATTCTAATTTTTCTTTTTTAGTAATTTTTTTACTTAATGCTAAATCATAATCATTTTGTGAAACGCAAATTATTTTATCTTTAAACTTTGCTCCGAATTTTTCTAAAAATGTATAAAGTATTTTTTTTACAAAATTTAAATTTTCTTTAAATACCCAACCATGAGCTGTGTAGATTATTTTTTTTATTCCAGCTAATTTTCCAGCAATAGAAGCTAGAAATCCGGCTTTTGAAGAATGAAGATGTATCACATTAAATTTATTTTTTTTAAAAAAGAAAAATAATTCCCAAAGAGCTAATTTATCAAAAAATAGATTTATATTTCTTTTTAAATATTTTAATTTATAAAATCGCACAGGAACATTTGTTTTGATATATTGGTTTAATTCTTGTTCATTTCCCTCACCATAAGCAATTGTAATTTCAAAATCAGGACCTAGATTGTTAGAAATATCACAAATATATTTTTGAGCGCCGCCAAAATGAGTTTGTGTAATAACTTGACAGATTTTTATTTTTTTATCCATGTTATTTGCTTTTAATTGTATTAAAATAATAACTTATAAATAATAAATATACAAATATTGAGCTTGTTATTTAAGTTTTGTAGTGTTATTATTATTATATAAATAAATTTTAAATAATTTATTATTTTATTTATGAAAAAACTTCAAAACAAGGTTGTTTTAGTAACGGGAGGGGCTGGATTCATAGGATCTCATTTATGTGATGAATTATTAAAAAATAAGGCAAAAGTTATTGCTGTAGATAATTTATTGACAGGAAAACTTGAAAATTTAGCAGATGCTCAAAAAAATGAGAATTTTCAGTTCATCGAGGGCGATGTGAATGATTACAACTTCCTCAAATCAGTTTTTGAAAAAAATAAAATTGACTATGTTTTTCATTATGCAGCAGTACTTGGAGTGAAACGCGTAATGGAGCAACCAATGCTTGTTGTAGACGATGTTGTGGGAATTAAAAATGTTTTATCCCTAGCAAAGGATTTTCATGTTTCTAAGGTGATATTTTCTTCATCATCCGAGGTCTATGGAACTTTAAATGAACTTCCACTTAAAGAAGATAACAACAAAGAACTTTTATATCAAACGCATAGTACAAGTTTGTATGCAATTGTAAAATTAATAGGCGAGAAATTGATGAAAATTTACAATGATAATTATAAGGTGCCAACATGTTCACTTAGGTTTTTTAATGTATTTGGAGAAAGACAAGAATCATCTAGCTATGGATTTGTTGTAGGAGTATTTATAAAACAAGTTTTAAACAATGAAAGTCCCACGATATATGGAGATGGGTATCAAACTAGAGATTTTGTCTATGTTAAAGATAATGTAAAAATGGCAATTAAAGCATTGCTTAGCGATAAAACAAATGGGGAGGTTATAAATATTGGATTAGGGAGTCAAACAACGATACTTGATTTAGCGCAGAGGATAATAAGAATTTCGGGAAAAAATTTAAAACCAGTTTTTGTTGGAGAGCGTGGTTATGAAATAAAATACAGAAGCCCCGATGTTTCAAAAATGCATAAATTATTGGGTGAAAAATTAGAAAATAATTTAGATGAAAATTTGAAAAGAGTTTATGAATATTATGCCGGAAAATAAAACAAAATTAGTTGTTTTGTCTGCTTTTTATGAGCCATATATGTCAGGAGCTGAACAAATGGTAAAGCAAGTTGTAGAGAATTTGGGTGATTTTTACGACACGACTCTTATTACAGGATTATATAATAGGGAATTAGAAAGATTTGAAAAAAGAAAAAATTTTAAAATAATAAGAGTTGGTGTGGGACACAGAACAATTGATAAGTTTTTGTATCCGATTTTAGCAAATTTTAAAATTATAAAAATAAAGCCAGATATCATTCATGCAATTATGGAAAGTTATGCTGGTGTGGCTCTTTACTTTGCAAAATTTGTAAGTCACGCAAAGAGAATTTTAACACTTCAAAGCGGTGATTTAGATGATAAAAGAAAACAAAACAATTTTTTTATAAAATTATTTTGGAAAAAAATACATAAAACACCAGATACTGTAACAGCAATTAGTAATTTTTTAAGAGATAGGGCTCTGAGGTTGGGGGCGAAAAAAGAAAATGTACATGTGATTCCAAATGGAATTGATTTTAATGAGATTCCCGGATTTTTAGAAAAAGAAAGAAATAGAGTAATTTGTGTTGCTAGATTATCCTGGGAAAAAGGTTTGGATTATTTAATAAAAGCATGGAGTGATGTTTTATTAAAAATTCCCAATGCTAAACTTGTAATAGTCGGAGAAGGGCAAAAAAGAAAAGAAATAGAAGAAATGATAGATACTTATAAATTACACGAAAGTGTTCTTTTGATGGGAAATTTACCACATAAACAAACATTAGAAGAAATAAGTAAATCAGAAGTATTTATTTGTCCATCTCTTGCAGAAGGACTCGGAGTTGTTTTTATAGAAGCGCAATCTTGCGGAGTTCCTGCAATTGGAACTCGAGTTGGAGGAATTCCAGATGTGATAATTAATAATCATAATGGACTTTTAATAGAACCAAGAAATGCAGAAGAAATTTCAAGGGCAATTATTGAATTATTGGAAAATAAAGACTTAAGAGAGGAAATTACAAAAAATGCTAACATCTCAGTCAAAAAATATTCTTGGCATAGCATTTTAGAAAAAATTCATAAATTATATCAAACTTGTGAATAAAAAAATTTTAATAGCAACGGGAATTTATCCACCGGAAATAGGCGGTTCAGCTACTTATGTTAAAAATTTTTGTGATATTTTTATCGAAAAGGGATTTGAAATATGTGTAATTACATATTCTGATAAAAAATTTTATGATGAGGATAAAAATTTACAATATAAATTAATAAGAGTTGCAAGAGTAAGTAAATTTCTTAATTATATAAAATATTTTATTGCAATTGTAAAAAATATTAAAAAATATGATTTTATTTATTCAACGGATATAGTAAGTGTAGGGATCTTGTGTGCAATTGTAAAAATTATTTTTAGAAAAAAATTAATTTTAAGATTGGGTGGCGATTTTCAGTGGGAAAGAGCACTTGAGAGAAATTATAATAAATCTTTAGGGAAATACTATAAAGAAAAACAGTTTACGCTTAAAGAGAGATTGATATATGTTTTTAGTAATTTTGTATTAAGAATATCAGATGTAATAATATTTAATTCGGAATTGTTAAACAGTATTTATGGAGAATCTAGAGATTTTATGAAAAGGAAAAATATAGTTATTATAAAAAATATTTTATCAGCATATAAAAATACAGACAAAGTTGATGATAAAAATATATTGTTTGCAGGGAGAATTTCAAAGGTGAAAAATATAGATAAATTAATAATTGCTTTTGATAATTTAAAACTCCAAAATTGTAAATTAAAAATTATTGGAGATGGTCCAGAATTTGAGAATATAAAGAAAAAAATTGAAAATCATAAAAATATAGAACTTTTTAGGGGGGTAAATTATGAACAACTAATAAAGGAAATCCTTAAGGCGAAAGTCGTTGTAAATGTATCTTTAACGGATATAAATCCTAACATAATTTTAGAAGCACTTGTTTTGGGTAAAAAGGTAATTATTACAAATGAATCAGAGTTTTTATTTACAAATTCTTGTCATGAAAATATTTACTATGTGGATCCAAATGATATTTTCGATATTGAAAAAGCTCTTAGGTTGGCAATTAGCAATGAGAAATTAAATACTAATTGTGAAAGTATATTAAAAAATGTTTCCTGTAGTAAGGGGGAATTAATAGAAAAACATTTCAAAATATTTGAAAAATTATGAAAACAAGAGATTTATTTAAAAAAATAGATTATGTTTTAAAAAATATTTACTGGTTTGTATGGTATGATTTATTGTCTTTTAATTTTAAAAGAGTTTGGCACTTATTAATTTGTATGATGAGACATTTTACACTGAAAACTCCCTATGCGGTAATTATTGAAACTGGAAATACTTGTAATTTTCACTGCGCAACGTGTCCAACTCCGCATAATTTAATTTACAAAAGAAGACAACCGCAAAACATGGATTTAGAAAAATATAAGCGTGTTATTGATAATATAAAAAAATATGTTCATGTGGTTTATGTTTATAACTCAAATGAACCATTGCTTCACCCAGATATAGTAGAAATGATAAAATATGCCAATGCTTCAAATATGCATACAATGATTTCAACTAACTGTTCGCTTTTGACAAGAGATATGACGGAAAAGCTTCTAAATTCAGGATTGGGAGAAATTAGATTCGCATTTGACGGATTAGACAAGGATTCTTTTGAGGGATTTAGATGTGGGGGCGATTTTGAAACTGTAAAACATAATATAGAATATTTTTGTAAAAGAAGAAAAGAACTTAAGAAAAAAAGACCAATTACAACACTTCAGTTTATTCTAAATAAATTAAATCAAAATCAAATTATTGACATTAAAAAATTTACAAAAGAAAATTTTATAGATAAATTATATATAAAACCATTTATTTTAAGCGAATATGCTTATAGCGAGGATCAAATAAAAGATTTGTCAGAAAAATTTTATCCTGATATTGATATAGATGATGAATATATTGTTTATAAAAAAGATCAGAATACGCTCAAACCAATTCATAAATACGAAAAATGTCCTGATGTAGATAATGTTTTTACGGTTTTAGCTGATGGACGAGCTGTTATTTGTTGTTTTGATTTATATGGGGATTATGTTTATGGAGAAATGGATAAAATTGAATTATGGAAATTATGGAAAAGTGAAAAATCTATTAATTTAAGAAATAAGGCTAAGAAAAGAGGATTTCCACTTTGTAAAATATGTGGAAATATAGAATAATATGCAAATTTTAGTAGTCGGAAACGATAAAAATATTTTTAACGAAAATTCTAAATTATTAGAAAGGATTTTAGAATATTCAAAAATCGTAGAAAAATATTTTGTAGTTGTTCCAAATAATAAGAGCGTGAATATCAATAAAGATAATTTGCATATTTTTTCTTTTGGGGGAAGAAATAAATTTACCCAGATTATTAAATTATTTTTTGGCACAATAAAAATTTTTAAAAAAGAAAGATTTAATTTAATAAGTGTTCAGGATCAATACTATCTCGCTTTTATTGCTTATTTACTTTCAAAAAAATTAAAAACTGGTTTAGAAATTCAAATTCATGGCTTTGAAAAATATTATGGATTGAGAAAATTTATTGCAAATATTGTAATACCTCGTGCTAATTCAATAAGAGTTGTAAGCGAGAGGTTGAAAAAAGAAATAATAGAGAAATTTAAAATAAGTGAAGATAAAATTACAGTTGTTCCAATATATACGAAGTCCATGGTTTTGGACTTAGGGATTCGAGCAGAAAGAAAAAAATTTGTTTTTTTGACAATTGGAAGATTGGTAAAAGTAAAAAATATTGAATTACAAATCAGAGCTTTGAAGAAAATTGTTGAAAAATATCAAAATATTGAATTACATATAGTTGGCGAGGGTCCTGAAAAAAACAATTTAGAAAAATTAGCAGAAGATTTGAATTTGAAAAATTATGTGAAATTTTTTGGTTATCAAAATAATGTAGAAAAATTTTATCAAAATTGTGATGTTTTTTTGCTTACATCAAATTATGAAGGTTGGGGACTTGTAGCAATTGAAGCTCTTCAGTATAAAATACCAATTATAATGACTGATGTTGGTTGTGCAAATGAAATTATAATAAACAATGAAAATGCAATAATTATACCGGTAAATAATTTAAAGTTATTAGAAAATGCGATGATACAAATTTACGAAGATAGAGTTTTGCGAGAAAAATTTTCAAATAATACTCAAATTGCAGTTTCTAAATTATTAACAAAAGAACAAACACTTGATTTGTATAAAAAATCCTGGGAAAAGGCAATTTTATGAAATTATTAATTATTACACAAAAGGTTGATAAAAATGATTCGGTTTTGGGTTTTTTTCATGGCTGGATTGTTGAATTTGCAAAACATTGTGAAAAATTAACAGTAATTTGTTTATATAAGGGAGAATATGATTTACCAGAAAATGTCAAAGTTTTATCACTTGGAAAAGAAACAGGAAGGAGTAGATTAAAATATGTTTTTAGATTTTATAAATATATTTGGAAATATAGAAAAGATTATGACAATGTTTTCGTGCATATGAACCACATCTATGTTGTTTTGGGTGGAACTTTTTGGAAAATTTTAAACAAAAAAATAATCTTGTGGTATAACCATATTTCGGGAAGTGTATCGCTAAACATCGCATTATTTTTCGTAAATTATATATGCTTTACATCACCATTTTCATATGTTGCAAGAAAAAAAATAAAGAAGTCTCGGAAAATGCCTGCTGGAATTGATACAAGTATATTTTTTAATAAAAATATAGAGCGAGAAAAAAATTCCATTTTATGTATAGGTAGAATATCAACAATAAAAAATGTAGATATTTTAATTGATGCGATAAAAATTTTAGACAAACAAAATTTAGATTTTCATGTTTATATTTATGGTAATTCAATTGAGACAGATATAAAATATTTTGAAAAAGTAAAAAGCGATTCAGATGATTTAATAAAAACAGGAAGAATTAAGTTTTTTGATGAGGTAAGTAATTATAAAACTCCGGAAATTTATAATAAATGTGAAATTTATGTAAATATGACAAATAGTGGGAGTTTAGATAAAACTGTATTAGAAGCAATGGCTTGTGGTTGTATATCAATAGTAAGTAATGAATCTTATAGAAAAGTTTTGGATGATAAATTTATATTTCAAGAGAGAAATGTTGAATCATTTGTTGAAAGTATAAAAAATGCGTTTAATTTAGTTGATTTTGAGAGGGATAATTATATAAAATTAAATGAGTTATATGTAAGACAAAATCATTCATTAAATATTTTAGTAAACAATATTTTTAATATATTAAAATGAGAAATTATAAATATTACAAAGCATTTATAAATGACATCTTTTGGTTTTTAAAAAGACAGATTTTTTGTAGAAATTCTGCAAGTATTTTAATGTATCACTCAGTAAGCGATGAAAAACAATTTTTTACCGTTTCCCCGGAAGAGTTTAATTGGCAAATGAAATATTTACAAAATAATAATTACAATGTAATTTCACTTAATGATTTGATAAAAAAAATTCAGAACAAAGAGATTGTTAATAAAAAAACAATAGTAATAACTTTTGATGATGGATATGAAGATAATTTTATAAATGTTTATCCAATTTTAAAACAATATAATTATCCAGCGACCATATTTTTATCTACAGGGCTTATGTCAGGACATAGAAATGGTTTAAAAATGCTTTCTTGGGAACAAATTATGGAAATGAGTAATTATGGTATTGATTTTGAACCACATACACAAACTCACGCACGACTTACAGAATTAGATAATAATCAAGCAGAAGAAGAAATATTAAAATCAAAGCAAGACATTGAAAACAATTTAAATAAAAAATGCACATGCTTTGCTTATCCTTGGGGAAATTATAATAAAGAAACAATAGAAATTTTAAAAAATTTAGAATTTATATCAGCGGTTACGGTACATCGTGGATTTGTAAGTCAAAAAATAAGCCCATATGAATTACCAAGGAATTTTGTAGATAGCTGGGTAACAAAATTTAGATTTTTATTAAAAATATGATTGAAAAAAAATTAAATATACTAATGATTGGTTTTGATTGGAGAAATATTTTTGAGCATGATTATAACCAATTAATTGAAAAATTAGAAAGAGATTGTTTGAATCCAGAATTTAATAATTTTTTTATTTTTGACTGGTCTACCAAAACTTATTATAAAAAAAATAATAATATTCAAACTAAACACATTAGACCAATTTTTAAATCTAGGTTTTTTTGTGATATCTTGTTAGTATTTCTTCTGCCTCTAAATATTATAAAATATAAATTTAAACCAGATATAATATTTTTGTACGATTTTCCAACTATTTTTGGTAGTATTTTTTTAAAGTATTTTTATAAATCCAAGATTTTTTTAATATTAGGCGCGCTTCCAAGTAGTTTAGCAAAAACAAGAAGGAAATTTAATTTTTTTATAGTATTTTATTATAAACTCTCAGAAATTTTACTAAATATATTTGTTGATAAATATTTTGCTATAAGCGAGGCAACAAAAAATTATCTTATTAATATGGGTATAAAAGAACAGAAGATAAATTTTTTGTACCCTAATACAATAAAAAGAGATCAGGGATTTATATTGAAAGCTGAAAAAAATGTTGTTAGAAATTTATATAATATTGATAATTCCAGAAAAATTATTTTATCAGTTGGTAGATTAGAAAAAGAAAAAAATTATGAAAAACTAATAGGAGTATTTTCAAAATTAAAAAATTCAAATTTAATATTAATAATTGTTGGTAGTGGAAGCCTAGAACAGGAATTAAAAAAATTAACAAATAATTTAAATATTAGTAATAGAGTGATTTTTGCTGGCCATGTTTCAAGACAAGATATTTGGAATTATTATCTTGATGCCGATTTGTTTATATTACTTTCAAAATCAGAAGGATTAGGACTAGTTTTTCACGAGGCAATGTATATGAATGTTCTGGTTGTAGGTAGTAAAATAGAGGGAATAATTGATTCAATAGGTATAAATGAAGAAAATGGTTTTTATTGGAATGGTGAAAATATTCAGGAATTAGAGGGAATTATTGATAAATGTATACAAAATACAGATGAGGTTATTTTAAAGAAAAACAATGCTTTTAATTATGTTGAAAATAAGATTAACTCCAATTATAATATAAATAATTATTTTAATAAGTAATTGAAAAAAAATGAATAATCCTATACAGAAAATTTATGAATTTCATCATAGCGTTGAGCGAGAAGATGGTTTTTCAATAATGAAAAAACAAAGGGGAGAGTTACTGCAAAAATTTATAGGAACGGGAAAAATTGTTTTAGATGTTGGTTGTCGTGATGGGGCATTAACTCAATTTTTTAGTGAAGGTAATAATGTTCTAGGTGTTGATATTGATAAGAAATCATTAATTAAAGCAAAAGAAAAGTTGGGAATTGAAACCATACATATGGATTTAAATGATGATTGGAGTGTTTTGGAGAATAGAAAATTTGATATAATATTTGCAGGAGAAGTCTTAGAGCATGTTTATTATCCAAGGGATATGATTAAAAAAATAAAAGAACATCTGAATGATGGTGGAATTTTTATAGGATCTGTTCCAAATGCATTTAGTTTAAAAAATAGAATAAGATATCTATTTGGTCAAAAAAGAAACACGCCACTTGATGACCCAATACACATTACCCAATTTTCCATGAGTGAGTTAAGACAAATTTTAAGTTCAGAATTTAAAAATTTAGATATTATAGGGATTGGTAGATATAAAAAATTATCAAAAATTTTTCCAAATTTAATATCATTCATATTATTTTTTATTGCAAAAAATGAATAAGATTATAAAAAAAGTTATAAAAAGTTCATTTCTTTACAAACCAATTAAAAAAATATATTTGGTTGTTTCTAATATATCAATGAGAAGAAATATTAAAAAATTTTTTTCTGGTAAAAAAAATATACTACCAAGTGGAATTGCTTTCGAGCCAACAACAAAATGCAATTTAAATTGTCGCATGTGTTATCAGAAACAAGAAAGAGCGCTTTGTAATCAGGATATAAAACTAGAGGATGTAAAAAAATCCTTTTTACCATTAAAAGGTAGAATAAAAAGCATTGGTCTCATAGGGGCAGAAGTTTTTATGAGGAGGGATATTTTTGAAATGATTCATTATTTTAATACATTAAATATGAGTGTTTATTTAGCTACAAATGGTACACTTATAAATGATGAAAATATAGAAGAATTAAAAAATTGTAAAAATGTAACAGGGATCGGTTATTCTTTGGATGGTCCAAGGGATTATCATAATTTTATTAGAGGACAAAGCTATGCATATGATAAACTCTTAAAAGCAATTGAGCTGACAAGAAACAATTTTAATACTACAGTTAATTCTGTCATTATGGACGATAATATTAATTATTTATTTGAAGTTGCAAATATTGTAAAGGATCAGGGTGTTAAAAATTATAGTCTGCAATTTGAAATGTTTTCTACTAAAGCAGAACTGGAAGAGTCTGCTAGAATTTTAGGAATCGATGAAAAAGATTTTGCTGTAGAATTGAAAGAATCGTGTACTTATAAATTTGATAAAGGGCAATTATTTAAAATACTAAATGAATTAAAGAAAATTTCAGGATTAAATATATTGATTCAGCCGAATATTTTCAATATTTATCCAGATGAGTATTTAAATGGTAGCTTGAGGGAAAAAGTTAAATTATATTGTAAAGATATGAATACTCTTAGATTAAATGCACAGGGTAGTGTTATTTTGTGCCCGTTTATTAAAAGGGAATTTGGTAATATTTTAGAACAAGATGTCAGTGAAATTTGGAATTCTGAAGAGTTTATAAATATAAAGAAAAAAATTATATCAAATAATTTGTTGCCAATATGTAAAAGATGTTGTCGTTTGGGTAAAATGTAAATATTATGAAAATTAATTTTAAGTTTATAAAATTTTTATTTAAAGAATCTTGGCAGGGAAAGACAATTTTCAGAATTTTATTAAATTATCAGATAATGGAGCATTGTAAAAATATAAATGAAAATGTTTTAGATTTGGGATCTGGAATTCACGATAATTATTCTCAATTTTTAGATGAGGGTATAAAAATAATAAAAGCAGATATTAAAAATAATCCTGGAATTGACATAGTGACTGATCTTAACAAAATACCATTGCCGATAGAGAGTAATTCCTTTGATACAATTTTATGTATTAATTTAATAGACTTATTGAGAAATCCAGAAAATTTATTGAAGGATGTTCATAGAATTTTAAAAACGGAAGGTGTGATTTATTTTTCTTCAATGTTTATAATTAATTTAAGACCAGAACCAAAAGATTTTAATAGGTGGACATCTATCAAAATACAAGAAGAACTTGATGAAATTGGTTTTGGATATATAAAAATTATTCCAATAGGAGAAAGATTCTCTGCTTGTGCTAATTTAATAATAAGTCCAATCCCAATGAAAGGTATTTTTTCAATATTTAAATCATTTTTATATTTGATATCATTGTATTTAGACAAAATAATTCCAAAAAATATATTAAAACATCATCCATGTCCAATAGGATATTTTTGTATAGCAAGAAAATAATATGTTTTTAAAGAAAATAATAATATTCAAGGCAAAATTATATAGAAAAATTTTTTCTAAAATTTTTCTCTTCTATTATAAAATATATTTTAGAGAGAATTTTTCTGTTAATTTGATGCATTTCGAAAATGTAGGCGATAGGCATTCTTTTATTTTTATTCTAAAAGATAAAAATGGAAATCACTTTGTCTACAAGAAACTCAATTTTTTTATGTTAATTCACGATAAGCTTTATTTGGGTATAGATTTTATAAATGATAAAAAATTATTTAATTATTTTAAGGAATTAAAAAATCATAATTTTTGTAATATCCCCACATTTTTTCAATTTAAAAATAAAGTTATTTGTGAATACTTAGGAGATGATTACCAAAGACTAGATAAAATTATTGAAGAAAACAATAAAAATATATCACTGCTTTCTGGTTATAAGGAAAAAATAAAGCAATTAATTTTACGATTAAATGAAATAGGTTATATTCATGGAGATATAAAAGCAAAAAATATCTATATAAGAAAATCGGATCATTTTATTATTTTCATAGATTGGGATGGAATGAGAAAAAAAGAAAAACAACCAAATCTTGATTTAGAAAAATTAGATATTGTATTTCAAAGGTTTATTTAGATTTTTTACATACAAAAAATAAACTACCAGAAATAAGTAGGGGAAACAATTTTAGCAGTATTTTATGTCTTCCCATTGTTTGAATTTCAATAATTTTAAAGCCATTTGTTTTTAACATCTCTATCCATTCATATGGAGATAAAAAATTAACATGTGATTTACTGAAATTTGGAAATTTTCCGGTAAAGAAATATTTTATTCTGTGAATGAAGAAGGAGATATTTGGGGTAACAAAAATAAGAATCGAGTTATTATTCATTTTTTCTTTTATTTCCAAAAGTAATTTTAATGGGTTTTTTAGGTGATGTAATATATTGCTTGCAATTATCACATCAAAACTCTTTACATTTTCAAATTCTGGAATTCCATTTGAAAAATCAAATTTTTTGATATTTTTTGTATCAAAATCATACATTGAAAATGCTTCATCAGCAATCTCAATACCATAAAGGTCATGATTTTTTTGGAGCTCTTTAAATACATGTCCGGGCCCAACTCCCAAATCAAGAATTTTTGATTTTTGTTTTTGGTATTTATTAACAATTCCAATTATTATTTTATGTATTTCTGATAATCCAGTTCTGTTCATTTTTTTTCTATTAGCCCAGTATTTATTATAATTCTCTTGACCAAATGTTTTTGAATCCATATGTTTTTATTTACTTTTTAAAATATGTAGCATGAAAGCTATTTGAAAAAATCTTGCTATAATTCTAGCAATAATGACGCCTGTTATGCCAAAAAATATTGCTCCCGGCAATAATACGATTATTTGGAATATGGACGTTACTGTATAAAATTTATATAGTTTTTTTTGTTCTGATTGAGATTGCAGGGCTGAAATAGGGATTGCTATTACAAAATAAAACAGTGATAAGGAGAATAATTGTGAATAAAAAATAGCTTCTTTGTATAGTGGCATCAAAAGAATAAATATTAGCTTTGCGAAGATAATATATAAAATAATTATTACAAAAATTATCAGACCAATTTTTTTCATTTGTCTAGTAATGTCCCTATAAACAGTTTCTTTGTTTTGACTGGAAAATTTTACAAGAGCAAGTGGTTGTATGAATTTCATTAGGTTTCTAATATTTTCAGGAAATGCTATTGCAATTGAATAAATTGCTAATTTTGCTGGTCCTAAAAATTGAAAAATTAAAACACTATCTAAATATTGAGCAATGCTTGTTATAAGATTTATTAAGCTCAAATGTTTTCCATAGGTGATAGAGGAATTATCGAAATCGTTATTTGGTTTGTGTTTTTTTATAACCACTAATAAAAAGAAAAATCTCATTATAGTATAAGACGTGAAATACATAAAAATTAGTAAAAATAAATTTTTACTAATAAAAATTGTTGAAATTAAAATTATTGTTGAGGTTGTTTTTATTATAATCCCATATATTGATGATTTTTTAAAATTCTCTTTCGCAACTAAAAATGAATCATAAATAGCAAAAGAATCCATAAATGGAATAAATATTGCAGCTATTAAAACCGATAAAGAAAGATACGTGTCATGCTTGAAATAAAAATAATATAAGGAAAAACATACTCCAAGAGCGAAACCAATAAATCCCCATGATATTTTTGTTTTTAGTGATTTTTTAAGAATTCCTTCTTTGTTCTGAGCAACTGATTGTATTATTACTGTATTTAACCCACTCAGTGTTGAAAGGGACAAAAGACCGGCAATACTTATTGTGTATTTATAAATTCCAAATGTTTCTTTTGTAACATAATTCGCAAAAACAATCGATAGTAATAATCCAGAAAGTGATGATATGATTTGTCCCAAATTTAGCCAAAATCCACCCTTGGCAAGATAAATCATATCTGTTTGAAAAAATTTTTCAGATTTTTTTAGTAATTTATATATGAAGTTTTTTATTTTATTGAACATTGTAATATTGTTTATACCAATTTATGAATTTTTTTATACCATTTTCAACATTTGTTTTATGTGTCATATTTTTTATCTTCCCTGCGCTTTTAAAACAGTATTTAGTGTTTTTAAAATTATGGAAATATCAAGAGCAATGGATCTGTTTTTTACATAATACAAATCATATTCCAATTTTTCTATTGCGTCTTCAACTGAACTCCCGTATGGATAATTTATCTGAGCCCAGCCAGTGAGTCCAGGACGCACAAGTAATCTGTGATTATAATATGGAATTTGTTGTTCTAGAGTTTTAATAAATTCCGGACGCTCTGGTCTTGGTCCTATTAAACTCATTTCCCCACGCAAAATATTTATTAGTTGTGGAATTTCATCAAGTCTTGTTTTTCTTAAAAAATTTCCAACTCGGGTAATTCTTGAATCATTTTCCTGTGCCCATTGAGCGCCATTTGTTTCTGCATTATCAATCATTGTTCTAAATTTCATTGCTAAGAAGTTTTTCCCATTCTTTCCAGTTCTAACTTGCATAAATAAAATTGGCCCCTTAGAATCTAATTTTATGGCAATTACTATAAAGGGAACAAGTATTATTGAAATTATTAAAAATATAATACTAAATACTATATCAAGTATACTTTTAAAAACATCAAATATATATTTTTTATTTTCATTGAAGTTATTTATAATCCAGACCTGATTTATATTTTTTATGGCAACTTTTCCTAAGAATTTTTCATAAAAATCAGAAGTTGTTATAATTTCGATTTTTAGATTCAAATATTTTATCAATTTTTTTGATATTTCTTGATTAAACAAAAGCTCATCATCAATTATTATGTTTTGAATTTTATTTTGCTCTGGGAATGTGTCTAATTCATCTAATGTTATCCCTTCTACTCCCTCAAGATTTATATTTGAGCCCGGATTTATAAATTTTTTTATATTTAAATTGAGTTCAGGTTTTTGTTTTATACTTTTTATTAAATATTCGCTATTGCTTATAACAAGACAGTTTTGTTTCAAGCTATATCTATATAAAAATTTATTAGCAAAATTTCTCCACAAAAAGAAAAACAAAGCAAAAATTAAAACATTTAAAATAAGAATCGTTTTTGGTGTAATAAGTTGATTTGGGGTTAAATAGAAGTATAGAACACTAAGAAATAAATTTATTATTGAAAAATATAGTGTGTTGGTAATTATGTCAAAAGGTTTTTTTATGGGTTTGTGTGTTTCGTAGAATCTAAAGCTAAATATTAGAATTAGCCAAATAACATAGATTGTTGTGAAATAAAGAGCATGTTCAATGTATAATTCTTTTGAAAAGTTTTTGTAAAACCTTATTAATAATGTTAAAAATAAACAAAAATAAAGGGTTATTATGTCCCCAAGAATTAATATAAATTTTTTTATTTTTAGTTTAAAATCTGTATTTATTGACATATATATTTATTGAAACAGATTTTATTAAATTAATTTTATATTAGCAGAATCAGGAGATTTTTAAAAGAGCCTTGCGCCGTACTATTCTAAATAAATATGCGACATAGAAAATGATATAATTGATATGCATATAACAATTAAATATCAAAATCTATGTCACAATATGATTCTATCACAAAAATAAGGATTTGTTGGAGCCTTTAT
>Ga0208040_1000438_pt1 | contig 50162 bp, 53 predicted proteins | sample AD_UKC083_MetaG_FD_184431 | JGI IMG/M metagenome (GOLD analysis project Ga0208040, IMG submission 184431) | Active sludge microbial communities of municipal wastewater-treating anaerobic digesters from USA - AD_UKC083_MetaG (SPAdes) (version 2) | ecosystem: Engineered > Bioreactor > Anaerobic >...
ATATTGGCGCGTACTTCAGAAACAATCGCGGCCACGCACACTTCTTCCGACCAGCAATGATTCGTATCAAGGACATATTTCCCATTATCGTTTTGCGTGTAATACCCTTTCGGCATTCCGTCCTTAAAGATTTCTTTTTCTAATTCCATAGCCGGTTCCTTTTGATCATGTTGATGGATTTATTTCTTTTATCCTAATTTCAGCAAGTCTCAAAGAAATTTTTCACAAAGAAAAAAGGATCAATTCAACCGTCTGGGATATCAAAATAGACAAAAAAACAACTTATGAAATACAGGAAACCTTTATGCTTTAAGTTTTTTAACAACTTTCTGGAGGTCTCTGAAAAACGCTTCTTCGAGATCCGCACATTTCAAAATCAGCCCTCCTGCATTGGCAAAGGTTGCTTCGGGCCTGTTGCGCTTCTTAATGATCCGCGCGGACATCACGGAAAATTCCCGCCAGGTATCGCCGATAGCCGTCATGTCGCGCGAAAGCCTTACCAGATCTTCCGAACCGAACAGTTCGGATGCTTCCTGTATAAAAGCGGCATACATATACCGAAATCCTGCACCCCCCGTGCCGGTCTCTTCCACCCAGCGGACGGTTCCGGCCAGGTGGCGACAGGCTTCCTGAAAACCAAGTTTGTCGGGACTTTGCATAACTTTCTTTGCCAGGAAACGGATCCCACGAACACCGAAAATCGGGAGAGGGATTCTGAGCATCAGGTTACAGGTGTCCTTCATTCCCTTGATGCAGGCCTGCCGCAGATCAGGGTGATGATTGATGGTTTTGTTATAATACATATAACCACGGGGATTCAAAGGACCCGGAACAAAACGTGCCTGCTCCAATCCTTCAACCGTGCAGTCCACCATATCTCCGATGGTCGGATCACTGACACGAAAACCGTTTTCGATCTCGCGAACAACGATGATGTTGTGTCCACTGAAATTCCAGCGGTGACGCTCGGACATATAGGGCAGCCAGTAAAGATTGGTCGCCAGACCGACAATTTGTCCCGTTTTAAGCACCCGTCTCAGTTCCTCTGTGCCTTTTTTGGGATCGCGGAATTTTTTGGTCACAAAATCTGCTCCCAGCCTTTTGGCCGCTTTGCGAAAGACCGACCCCGGTTTGCCCCGGAAAGCGCTGATCGGTAAATGGGTTAGTTTCAAAAAAGGCAGATAACCGAAAAAAATACCGCCGCCGATGCCGAAAACCATCGGCTCGGAAACATTTACACCATGATGGCGAAAAAGAGCGGATGTCACCGCTGTTTCACAATGTGCACCATGATTATGGACAAATGGTTTGCCATTGGCGGCAAGTTCTGTTGTCATGAAAATAATAGAATCCTTCCTTAATCTTTTCTGTCCGGTACGGTTTTTAATTCTTCCACCGTTACCCTCAAGGCCTTTGCATATCGATCTAAAACAGATGGTTTAAGTTTTGCGAACACTTCGGGGCGAAAATGTCTTTTCACCCGGAACAACGCTATGCCCGCCGCTTTGGCAAGCATCCCCGGCTCCAGCTGTCGCATTTCCATATAATAACAGAGCGGGCTCTTCTGACCGGCAATGACCTCTTTTCTGATTTCCTCGAGGATGGAACGATTACAGGAAACAATCAGGGCCACGGATACTTTTTCCGCCCATGGAGCATCTGTCTCCAGGACATATTGGCCTTGATCATTGTGTTTGTAATACGCCTTTGGCAAACCGTCATTGAAAATTTCGTCTTCAAAATCCATCGAATGTTCCTTCTGATTATGTTGACATTTTCTTGCTTACCTTGAAATCTTTGCACAATGATCGAATTATCATAAACTTGCAGGTCACGCGTTTCGACACAATCGTATGTCATTCCGAACCGCCTAAGGCGCGTGAGGAATCTTGAAAAACGAAAAGAAAAGATTTCTCGCTGCGCTTCGAAATGACAAGAAGTTGAAACGATTAACTGTCAAGGTTATGACACTGCAGGTATTATGCAAAGCTCTTACCCTGCCTCCGTCATTCGGACACATTTCCCTTCTATATCAGGCCACTGATTCCCGCAATCGACCCCGCTTCATACAATAAAATTGATGCAGGGCAAAGCAAATTCTCACCGATCTTCATCTATTCTATTTTATTGATTTTTTTACCAAGAAACGACTCAAAGTGATGCCATTCGAATGGATGCTCCGAAGCAAAACAGGCCAGATCGTCGGCATAGATCTGCACGGATTCCAGGACCGCCTTTTTCCGGTCTGCCCTGGTTGCAGCAACAACCTTTCTTCCTTTGGAGACCTTGATATGATAAGTTCCCGCAGCATTCTGATACACGAAAAACGTCATGAGCGGAGCACCGGTCATCAGGGCAAACAAATGCGGCGTATCGGGCAGCCGAGCTTCATGTCCCAGAAAATCCACGGTGACGTAACTCTGATCCCCCCAGAGACGGTCGCCCGTCATCGACACAATCCCGCCTTCGCGGAGGAAGTTGATCCCTTCCAGCAGGGCAAACGGCGACTTTTCCTTTTCATCCGTTGCCACAATCCGGATGCCCTTTTGCGCCAGTTTTTCTTTCTGAATGCCCTCCACCTGTTCCTTGTGTTTGGCCCCCAGGTAAAGCATGATCGGCAGCCCTTTCCGGTTGAGCCGTTCGGCGGCCAGTTCCCAGTTGCCAATGTGCGACATCACAACGATCGCCCCGGTCTTAGCGGCCACGGCCTCGTCCAGATGCTCCCATCCCTCGCGGATAAATTCGGCCTTCTCACCCGCCCATGGAATAAAGCGGTGGGTATAGACATCGGTAAAATTATGAAACTGTTTCCAGGCGCAATACAGGGCGTATGCAAAACCCCTTTCGGGGAAAAGTGCGCGATAGAATCTGACGCTCTCTTTCACGCGCAGCCCAAACAGGAAAAAGTAGCCGGTGGCAATAAACCAGGACAACGTGCGGAAAAACCACAGCCCCAGCTTATGCGATAGATAAAGCATAATTTTATAAAATAATTTTTTCATCACAGTCTACTTGCTTTCCATTCAAAGGCGGTCAAGCGGACTCTGCAGTCCGCGGATATCGCGGGCCATGACATGCGTGTAAATCTCTGTAGTCTTGACATCCGCATGGCCGAGCAGTTCCTGGAGAACACGGATGTTCACACCGTTTTCGAGCATGTGCGTCGCAAAACTGTGGCGCAACGTGTGGCAGCCGACTTTTTTGTCAATTCCGGCTTTCTCTGCAGCCCGCTTCACCGCTTTCTGCAGGGCGGATTCAAGAACGTGATGTCGCATTTTTTTTCCGGACCTCGGATCGACTGAGATGTTTTTCGCGGGAAATACCCACTGCCAACCGCTTGACCGTGACGCTTTGGGGTATTTTCTGAGCAATGCTTCCGGAACATAAACCTCGCCGAAACCTTCCTCCAGATCTTTATGATGAAGCGCCTTGACTGCAGCAATTTGCCGCATCATCTCGTCACGCACGTTCTTTGGCAAAACGGTTGTCCGGTCTTTGCCGCCCTTGCCGCCTCGAACGAAGATGAGACCCTGTCCAAAGTCGATGTCCTGAACACGAAGGCGAATACATTCCATCAATCTCATGCCGCTGCCGTAGATCAGCTTCGCCATAAGCGCCGGTTTGCCTTCTATAACGGAAAGAAGCCGATGAACCTCTTGCTGAGTCATAACCGTGGGTGGACGGGCAGAACGTTTGCTGCGCGCCGGGGTGATTTCCTCTTCCAGCCTCAGATCCAGAACCTGTTTATAAAGGAAGACCAGAGCATTGAGCGCCTGCCTTTGCGTTGAGGCCGTTACCTGTTCAACGGTTGCCAGGTGCGAAAGAAACGCCTCGATGTTTTTTGCTCCGAGGAGTTTTGGATGGGTTTTCCCTCCGAAGTAATGGATATAACGAAGAATCCATTGACAATAGGTTTGCTCCGTGCGATAGGAATAATGATGATAACGAAGGACCTCGCGGACCTGATCCATTAACTTTAGTTTCGGATTGGGATGGAACTTCGATTTTTTGGTCTGTTTCATATTAAAAAAATAAAATATTATTAATTATATATAAAACTTCTTCATTATCGGCTAAGGAGAATACAGCAGGACAGACGAGCTTGATTTTCCATATTTTGCACTTTAATAGCGTAATAAGTGGAATTTGGCAACTCAAAAGGTAATAAGTGGAAAATTCAGCGGCCAATTTTCCATGTTTTATACTTTAATATCAGAATAAGTGGAAATTCTTTCCATCTATATGATCCGATATGATGGAACATTTTCCGGCTATTACTCTGTTGGCCTAAAAATAATGTTTCCAAAATGCACACAATGTGCTAATATAGAATCATGAAAAGCCTAAACTGGAACACGGAAAAGAGCGTCGCGCTTAAGTCGTCTCGGGGCATCTGTTTTGAAGATGTGGTGTTTTTTATTGAAAGGGGTGACATATTAGATGACTACCTGCATCCCAATCAGAAAGATTATCCCGGACAGCGAATTATGGTTATCAATATTGCCAATTACGCCTATCTCATTCCTTATGTTGAGAATGATGAAGAACTATTTCTCAAGACCATCATTCCAAGTAGAAAGGCAACACAAAAATATCTTGGAGAAAAATCATGAAGACGAAATTAACGAAAGAAGAAAAAGAGATACTCGAAAGTTTCGAGAAAGATGAGTGGGTGCCAGTTACAAACCTCGCTAAAAGAAAAAAAGAATTAATGGCCTATGCACGTAATACGTTACGCAAGGATAAGCGTTTAAATATACGGATTTCAGAAAGAGATCTTCTTGAGCTACAAAAAAGAGCGGTTAATGAAGGCTTACCCTATCAGACTTACGTATCCAGCATTATCCACAAATTCATTAACGGAAATTTGGTTGAAGCGAGAAAATAAATCGGCCAACCAGCCGCTCAAGCCGATCGCGGCGCCTGGCGCCGCTCCGGCTTAGCTCGTCGTTGGAATAAAATATAAGTGAGGAAATGATATGCCATCCAAGCTGAATTACAAAATCATCACGGCTATTGGTGAAGAAAATAGCCAAAATAACAAAGCTTTTGAGAAACTTGAAAATATGGTAAGTATATACCTAAATGATGGTTGGAGGCCGGTCGGGGGTGTATCACTATCATCAGTAGTTGGTCCTAAAACCACTGGTTCGATAAAAGACACTTGGTTTACACGTGCAACCCAGGCCATTGCTCGTGAGGCAAATGAATAAAATCTTAATGATGGAGAAATACTATGCAAAAACAACTCACCGCGATTATTGAGCGCGAAGGCAACGGTTATGTTTCGCTTTGTCCGGAACTCGATATTGCCAGTCAAGGCGATACTATTGAGGAAGCCCGCATAAACCTTAGAGAAGCACTTGAGCTTTTCTTTGAAACAGCCTCACCTATGGAAATCCAAACAAGATTACATGAGGAAGTATACATAACGCAAGTGGAGGTTGCCGTTGGGTAAACTTCGCGTTCTTTCTGGAAAGCAGGTTTGCAATATTCTTTCCCAGCATGGGTTTGTGGAAGTGCGCCAGAAGGGAAGCCATATTGTCATGCAAAAACATCTTTCGAACACAACGATCACGGTTCCAGTTCCTAATCATTCGGAACTGAAAATCGGGACACTACAATCCATCATTCGTCAATCTGGTATTGCAAAGAGTGAATTTGAATCTTAATTCCAACAAAACCAATCCAGCCGATCGCTTCGCTCCGGCTGATTTTTTCGTTGGAATAAAATATAAATGTGGGGTCAGGTCTTGAAATATCAGGTTTTTGGGGTGGACTGAGGAAAGCTAGTATTTCAAGACCTGCCCCCAAGCACACATGTTTCAAGACCTGACCCCAAGCACACAAGCACATTAATAATAAGATCATAAAAGCACCAGAGGTTCATACATCCTTTATGGCTGCATTATCGTTTCCTTACACCAAATTAATTTCAACAAGAGATATTTCGAAGGATATGGCATAAAAAAGTCACTACCGACGTTCACTACGCTCCGGCTGATCATTTCGTTATCAAATAAATCTTGCAATATATGCATATAATATGCATACTATTGCATCATATTTGTATGAGGTGAAAATATGAGAACAACACTCAATATTGAAGATAATTTAATTGACAAAGCAGCGAAAATTACCGGGATAAAAGAGAAAACAACGCTAGTCAAACTGGGATTGGAAGCGCTTATTGCCAGAGAAAGTGCACGGAGACTAGCAAAGTTAGGTGGAACTCAAAAACAGCTCCAGGAAATACCGAGAAGAAAAGGAGCGTGATAGATCATGGTTCTTGTGGACACCTCCGTTTGGGTCTCGCATTTGAGAGATGGAAATATTGAATTGGAATACTTGCTCAATAACGGTAATGTATTATGTCACCCATTGATCGTCGGGGAACTGGCCTGCGGAAACCTAAAAGACAGGGCCGTTATACTTTCTTTTCTTCAACTGTTACCCATGAGCATTGAAGCAGAGCATGAAGAAGTATTATCCTTTGTTGAAAAGAACCGTTTAATGGGAAAAGGCATTGGTTATGTTGATGCTCAGCTTGTCGCATCCGCTTTATTAACAAGCGTTCCAATTTGGACACTCGATGAGAAGTTGGCACAGTTGGCTGACGGACTGCATATTAAATATAAAAATTTATAATCCGTCGCTAAAGCCGATCGCCGCTTTACGGCTCCGGCTGAACTTTTCATTCGGCTAGCATTGATAAAGGAGGTATGCGCATGGACATGTGGAAGTTCTTTAACATCACGCATCGGGAGTGCATTCTCTGCAATCCGATGAGCCTTGATAAACTTGATCAGCTTATCACCCTTCTGCCTCTGAAACCCGGGGCACGCGTGCTTGATATCGCCACTGGAAAGGGCGAGTTTCTCATCAGGCTTGCAGAGCGGTACCGACAGATGACAGGGACAGGAGTTGATTTCTCTCCCTACTGCATTGCCGATGTCCATAAGAAGCATCAGGAACGTGTTCCGGATGCCCAACTCCATTTCCTGGAGATGGACGGGGCCAAGTATGTGCCAGAGACCCTAGAGAGCTTTGATCTGGTGGCCTGCATCGGTGCAAGTTGGATTTGGGGGGGGCATCGAGGGACATTGAACGCGCTCAAGAAGATGGCAGCCCCGGATAGTTGGATCGTTGTGGGAGAGCCCTACTGGCGGCATGAACCGGAAAATGAGTATTTAGAAGCGGTGGGACTGACACGGAACGACTTCGGAACACATTATCAGAATGTAGAAATCGGGCGAGAGCAGGGATTGGAGGTGGTCTACACTCTCGTAAGCAACCAGGATGACTGGGACAGATATGAAGGGTTACAGTGGTATGCTGCGGAAACCTGGGCAAGTGATCATCGGGACGATCCAGATGTGGAGACCGTGCTGCAGCGGGTGCGAGATAGTAAGACAGCGTATCTGAGGTGGGGACGGGAAACGCTGGGGTGGTCGATTTATGTGTTCAAAAAAGGGTTGCATAGCACATTTCCAGTTGTCTAACGCACCTTATTGGGCATGCCCATAAAGCGCCGGAGGAGAAAAGAGGCATCACCACCTCCAAATAAACCGCTTCACCGGATTGGCGGGAAAAGACACCCTCCTCCCGGTGAACTTCATGTTGAACGGTCTGAGATGAGTAAATCTATCGAAAGAAACGGCCGCCTTATCGCGGTGGCCATCGGCCTGGCGCTTGTGGCATTCATGCCCCGGATTGCGATCGCGGCCGTCACCCTTAAGCCGGGATTACCGGAGGTACTGACTTTTCGGCTGGAGGACGGTCGGCACCGAACCCCCGGGCTAACGCTATCCTTTGCGTTGCCGGGAATACTCGACTACGAGTGCCGGCAAATAGTATTTCGCGAAGATCGACGGGATCAGGAAATCACCATTACGCTTCTCGGTGTGGCGCCTGCGAAGAACTACGGGAATTGCCTTATGGTCAAGGTGCCGTCGCCCATCCGGGAACGGATTGTGCTTCCGCCTGAGCATGGAAATTACCGGATAGTATTTGCCAGTGGTGAACGGCGTGATGCCTACGCTTTGGCAGTCACCCGGGATACTGTTGCTCTTGAAGCCGAGGGAAGCCCCACCTTCACCACGTGTGAGCAGACCGGCAAGCACATGCGTGTCGGCCCGCATTGGCTGTGGGTCGATTTCTCATTCCTGACTGACCAGTCGTCTAGAAAAATGAGCACGAAGCGGGATGAGGTACTCAGTGCCCTTGCTGCGATTGGGGCCAAGGCCTTTGCGCCGCCTCCGGGGCGCTACCTGCTTGACGGTTTCGTGAGGCAGATTCCCTGTGGTATGCGATCTAATGGAGATGCCAGGGAGGAGCACTTCTTCCTGTGGAACGGCGATTGGGAGGATTTACGAACACTGGCGAACCGTTACCGGAAGTACGCGAAGGTGGCCAACAAGCATCCGGTCATGATCTTGTGGCTGAGTAGTCGTGACAACGTGGTATCGACCTCGGGCGGGTACTTGAATTCCAGCATCCAGCAGAAAAGCCCGCCAAACGTCCAAGATGGCGTTCCACCCAACGGGCGGGCACCTTCGGAACCGGCTAACAGGTGAACATCAAGGTATTAAGAGGGGGAAAATGAAGAAATATTTATTTATGATTATTTTGTTAATTATTTGCGGCTGCAGCAGCCAGAATAACAATGTACAAGAGTTATTAAATGAAGGCGCCAGCTTATTTCAAAAGGGAGACTACGATGCCGCAATCCAAAAATACAATGAAGCCTTACAGATTGATTCAAATAATTCTGTAGGGTATAATTTACTTGGTATGGCGTATAGATTTAAATTTAACCAAACAGGTACTCAAGAATATAAAGACAAAGAAATAGAATTTTTCAAAAAAGCAGTTACGCTTGATCCAAAATTTTGGGTTGCCCACAAAAATCTTGCAGCTTCTTTATATTATCAAAACAGGAAGAAAGAAGCAGTCCCTTATTTGGAAAAGGCCTTAGAACTTCAGCCAAATGATCCTGAAAAACCGTTATTGCTGCAGTGGATCAATGAAGGGAAAAAGGAGTGAGAAATCTGCAATAATGCTCCTGATCAGACACACAAGCCGATCGCCGCGCCAGGGGCGCAGCTCCGGCTTAACTTTTCGTCAGGTAAATAACACCATGGGGGGTGAATCATGAAAAGCCATATTTCACGGATTATAGTGTTTCTGATGTTGATTGCCATTGCCGGATGCGCTGCGGGTCTGAATACGGGGCGTAATATTAAGATCGGAGACATGCTGCCGGGTGAAATAATTTCACTCAAAGATGGAACCAGGCTGACGTATGAGATTCAGTTCACTTCATCAGCCCAGGGAAGAGGAACCATGACGGCATTTAATCCAGTATCGAAAGAATCCTTCCAGGGCCAATACAGGGTGATGTTAACCGGCGGCGGCACATCGACAGGAGTTGTGAGAGATTCATGGGGTTGGACCGCGGGAACAGTAACAACAACGTCGGATCCTAAAGCTGCTGGCAGAGGATTCCTTAAAGGAGATAAAGGCACTGTTATTGATGTTTCTCTTGACCTCACACCCGTTAAAAGTAATGCCCAGGATGGCGTTTTCTTTTTCTTTTCCGGTCAAGGAACGGGGACTGACAACCGCAGTGACCGTTACCAGATTTTTTTCGGGTATTGATGAATGGACCGCTGCATCCGTAAAGGTTGGATTTTGCAAAAGATGTAATTATAGGGGGGTGATATGAAGAAAGCAGGACAGATCATTCAGAAAACCATTATTTATGCACTTATTTTGCTCATGACAGCCGTGCTGATCCTGGCAACCGTCGAGCTGGGATACTACATTTTCAAATATGTCAAGGAATCCGATTATGCCATCATCAATCTCGAGCATCTTATGGAATTGTTCGGGGTCTTTATGCTGGTGCTTATCGGCATTGAGTTACTTGACACCATCAAGGTTTACCTGAAAGAAAACGTCATGCACGTGGAGGTGGTCGTTCTGGTGGCCATTATCGCTGTGGCCAGAAAGGTGGTGGTGCTCAAAATAGAAAATATTGACGGAATGAAGATCATTGGAATAGCTTTCGTAATTGTTGCTCTGGCTGCTGCATACTACTTAATAAAAAGAACCGGCCTGATGGCATGTTCGCTTGACGACAACGAAAAAGACAAAATCGCAGAAAAAGAACAAAATGGTGAACCCCAAGATGCTCAGGCGCAGTGATGATGAATTGCATAAAAAAGCTAAAAATCGAACATGATACTATCCAAACGAATGTTACCGGATTTGCCGCTTTTGCCAATGTTGCCATTCAATACTTCATTGAAAAAGGAACGGGACATCTCGTCGGCATCTCCTCGATTGCCTCTCTGCGCGGAGGAAAAGAGTCGCCGGCCTACAACGCATCCAAGGCATTTGAATCGAATTATATGGAGGGCTTGAGACAAAAGATTACGGGGCTGCGTTTACCGATCATCGTCACCGATATAAAACCCGGTTTTGTAAAAACGGATATGGCCAAGGGAGAAGGCATATTCTGGGCGGCGCCTGCAGACAAAGCAGCCATGCAAATCTACAATGCGATAAAGCGCAAAAAGTCGCATGCGTATATCACGCATCAATGGAGATTCATTGCCTGGCTGTTAAAGGTTTTACCCGCCCGTATTTATGAAAGACTGTGAACACATATAAAAAGGCAAAGCACGCGCTTTCAACGGAGATAATCTTGGTTGTTGGGGTTCGAAGGGTTTGCTGGGTTTTATGCCTGCGGAAGCTGACGAGCATACAATAGATTTTATGGTGAATATCGAGAAATATAAGAAAACCCCGGTGCATGTAAAAGCCATGTTTGAAAACGGTCCACCACGAAAGGCCAATAAAAAGTACCTGATCTTCAAACGCTGGGATTCTTTAACCGAAAATGACAATCCGCAGCGCCAGGGGCTGGGTCAAACCAGGGCTGCTCAGTTTTTCAATTCCCTGCCCCAAGTTTCAAAGCATGCTTGATAATATGGACCATTGTTTTTTGAATACATATGTCTGGGAAAATATTCGTAAACGTCTCCAGACGACGGATCGCTAACCAAACAAACCCTCGATCCGGCAAATGCGGCAAAGTCGATCAATTGATTTTTGTCCTTGGCCAAAGAATGGAAAGCAGCAATGTTTAAACAAATTGAAGAAATCAATACCCGTCCGGAACCATTCCAGTTTTATACCGCAGAGTATCTCTGGACGGATGAACACACCTCTGCGCAGATGCTCAAGTTCCATCTGGATGGAGAAATTGATGTCTCATCCCGCAACACCGCTTTCATCGATCGCTCCGCAGATTGGATGGTTTCCCGTTTCGGCATCGGAGCCGGCATCAAGAATGCGGACTTCGGCTGCGGTCCCGGATTATTACCATCAAAAGTTATTATTCGGATATCGCAGGCACACCCTTTTCATCGCAAGGCAGAGAATTTGCAGTTGTTGCAAAGAAACGATAGTACATGTTAAATTCACGGAGGGCTTTCAGCAGACACTGATCCACGCATTGCAGAAAGGAAAACAGACAGAACGATGATCGCTTCATCAATAAAACTTGTTTTATCGAATCCCTCTGTTTCCCTTCTCGTTCTGGGATTGACAGGTGCAGTGGTCTCCATTCTGCTCGGGAAAAAGCCGCGCAGCAAGCCCGTGATTGTCGAGGCCCTGGTCGCCTATTTCTTCCTGTTCAGCATCGGAATCGGGTATCTGAACAACTTCCTGATGCACGTGGTGTTTGCCGGGTATACTGCAAAATTCATCGGCTGGGCAAACAGTCCTTTTCAACTGGAGGTTGGGTTTGCCAGTCTTGGCATTGGCGTGGCGGGCCTCATAGCTTTCAAACAAAACCTGGCCTTCCGATTAGCCACCTTTATCCCTCCTGCCTTTTTCCTGTGGGGTGCAGCTGCGGGCCATATTTACCAGATCATGAAGACCCATAACATGGCTCCGGGCAACGCTGGATCCATTCTTTGGACCGATATCCTGTTGCCTTTCGTCGGTTTCGCACTGCTCTTCGCACAGTGGAAAACGACCTTAACGAATAAACCCGACCCCGGAGCCGAAAAGAAGAGAATTCCTGACGGATAATGGAGAAAGCAACAACATGAATATCCTTTAACCAAATATAGTCGATTGCTGTGCTGGCCGGGCGTTTAACCGGCCCCTCCAGAATTTTTTCCAATACCGGAGTTGCTGCACCAGGAAGGAAATAGCATGCAGGAAAAAATACGACGCATAAATCCAGATGCTGAAGTCTATACACCTGAAGGTTGCTTCGTCAATGAGCTTTCAAACATTGATGCGGACACGGAAGCCTCTATCGCACAGGCGCGAGTTCCTTCAGGAAAAACAACAAGATGGCACCGCCTCATAGGAACGACGGAACGATACGTGATCCTTTCCGGCGAAGGAATGGTGGAGATCGGCAACATGGTCCCGCAGCGCGTTGGCCCCGGCGATGTCGTGCTCATTCCACCCGATTGTCGCCAGCGCATCAAGAATGTGGGCGGCACGGACCTGCTCTTTCTGGCCGTCTGTACGCCGCGATTTCGACCGGAGGCCTATGAAGACATTGACCCCTCGCCAATGCCACCCGTCAATGCGGCCTGATCCGCGGGGCAACCGGTGAATTATTTAACTGCAAGGGCCACGATCATATGAATAAATTTATAAAAAATCCCACCATAATTCTTGCCTGTTGTGTTGTCATCATCAGCGTTGTAATTTATGCAATGAGCACCTTTTTTTCAGGAAAGTGCATCAACAAAATATCCGAGGAAGTTTTATCACCTGCCGGCAATTATAAAGCCGTCCTTTTCCAGACAAACTGCGGAATTGCTTCAGCGAAAAGCACCCGGGTTTCAATCATACCAAACGGGAAAAAGCTGAAAAATGATGGTGGAAATATTTACATTATCGATGGACATCCAAAAGAAAGACAAATCAAAGTGATCTGGTTGGGCCCAAAGAAACTTTTAATAAAGAATCCATCGACGTTACAGCCCTTTAAAAGCGAAACACAATACAAAGATATTGAAATAGTATACGAACCGTAAAGATTAACAAAGGCCATCGGTACGATCTTGGATCTCCGATTTGACTTTTCCAACATGTCAATAAGCGGTAGACAAAATCGCCCCCTTCCTTTTCGTCGGATCAAGATTGCCTTGACACACAGGTTCCCGTTTCCTATACTTCATTACGATGATTCGTTGAAAGGTGGAGTCCGGTGAAGAATTTAGTCATTTTATCAGGTGGTTTTGATCCCGTTCACATGGGCCATGTATACATGCTTGAGGCCGCATCCTTAATCGGGGAAATTGTCATTTGCTTAAACAGCGATGACTGGCTGACCCGAAAAAAAGGAAAACCTTTCATGTCCTGGATAGAACGGGCAACCATCGTAGGCAATATGAAATATGTCATCGACGTATTACCGATGAATGATTCTGATGACACGGCATGTGATGGCATTAAAAGCGCACACAGCAAATACAAAAAACAATATGACTGGATCTATTTTGGCAATGGCGGCGATAGAAACCCAACAACAGTGCCCGGTAAGGAGCAGGAATTATGCGAAAAACTGGGTATCAGATTGCTTTGGGAACTTGGCGGCAAAGCGAAGGTCCAATCCCCAAACTGGTTTCTGGACAAATAGATTCAAGGTATTCAGTCATTCATAATAATTCAATATCATTAATGAATCGAAGATAAAGCAAGGCAAAATATCTTTAAGCCGTCGAAAAACTTTCCTGCTTCAATTCAATGTCAGTATCCCTGCAAATCAACATGAGGCTCCAATAATATTATGATTGAGTTTCATTCCTTCATAAGCTAAAATAATAAAGATAGGCCATCGATGAGTAAACTTTGAAAGATGTGGTAAACTTTCTTATTATGGCCCGAACTTTTGGAGTGCTGATCATATTCAAATAGTCCTCAATGATAAAAAATCAATAAAAGAAAGACAGGCAAAAGAACATGACGGGGCGTATCTTAATTGTCGATGACAACAAGGACAATTTGTCTGTGTTGAAAAGCGTTCTGAAAGCACAAGGCTTTGATGTAATACTGGCGGAAAATGGTAAAGACGCACTGGAAAAAGCCCGACTCAGCCTGCCTGATCTGATTGTTTCGGATATTCTGATGCCGGTGATGGACGGATATGCCCTGTGCATGGAATGTAGAGCCAATGATCTTCTCAAATCGATTCCCTTCATCTTTTACACAGCTACCTACACGGATGCCAAAGACGAGGCGTTTGCCCTGAACCTCGGGGCACAGAAATTCCTCATTAAACCTCAGGAATCTTCTGTATTGATCAAAATCATTCAAGAGGTCCTGGAAAACAGCCGCACAGTAAAGCAATCTGCGGATAAACCCCTGGGCGAGGAGATGGAATTCTTCAGGAAATATAACGAAATTCTTTTCAAAAAACTGGAAAAGAAAATTCAGGACCTGGAGGCAACAAATCAGCATTTGCAGATGCTGGACGAAGAGTTGCAGGCCAGTAAATCACGTCTGGAATCCATCACTCAAAACATCCCCGGCAGCATGATTTATCAGGCAATAATGCAGCGTGACGGTGAAAGGAAGTTCACCTACGTGAGCGACTCAGTAAAAAAATTGTATGGAATATCCCCTGATGAAGCCATTGCCGATGCGGCAAAAATTTACAGTAATGTCCATGAAGATGACATTGTCCTGCTCAAACAAGCCGAAGATAAGGCCCTAAAAACATTATCTACGTTCCAGATGGACGTAAGGGTTAAGGATCCATCAGGCGGGATCCGGTGGTCCTCCCTCACATCAACACCTGCTTTAATGCAAAACGGTACGGTGTGCTGGAACGGTATTGAAACGGTCATCACCGAACGCAAAAAAGAAGAACAAAAGCAAAAAGAAACCGCAGAAAGATACAAGTTTCTTGCCGAAAACATGAACGATATTTTATGGATCATGGATCTGGACTTGAAAACCGTCTATGTCACCCCTTCCATAGAAGCTGTTTTAGGATTTACCCCGGAGGAACGGATGCAGCAAAGTGTCCAGGAACAGTTGACGCCGGATTCCCTGTCGGTTGCCCTGAAAACTCTGGACGTCGAAAAAATCCTTGAAAAGCGCGAAAATACTGATCCGGACAGAAAAGTGACCCTCGTACTGGAATACTATCATAAAAACGGCACAACCCGGTGGTTGGATGCCATTATCAGCGCGATTCGGGATGAGCACGGTGTATTGAAGGCTATTTACGGGGTTTCCCGCGATATTACAGAAAAAAAACAGGCGGAAAAAGAACTTCTCGAACGCGTCAAGGAATTGAATTGCCTTTATTCCATTGCGAATTTGATAGAAGGCAGCCGTTCATTGCCGGATCTTTTCCAGAGCGTGGCCAATCAATTGCCCTCCGGTTTTGTGTATCCCGAAGTTGCCTGCGCAAAAATTGTTTTCAAAGACATGGAATTCGAAACCGATAATTTTCGGGAAACAAAATGGAAAATATCTTCAACCCTCAACGTACGGGGAGAAGCCCTCGGCTCTTTAAATGTTTTTTACCTGGATGGAATTCCCGGTGCTGAAGATACAACCTTTTTGACGGACGAACACAACCTCATAAAAGCGGTTGCAGAACGCCTGGGAAGGGTCATTGAACGCAAACAGTATGAAGAAGAACGGGAAAATCTGATTTCAGAACTTCAGCATGCCATGTCTGAAGTCAAAATGTTAAGCGGTCTGCTTCCCATCTGTGCTTCCTGTAAGAAAATCCGGGATGACAAGGGTTACTGGAACCAGATTGAATCCTATATCCAGGATCACTCCGAAGCGGAATTCACCCACGGGCTATGCCCGGAATGCGCAGAAAAATTATATCCGGGATTTCTGAAGGGGAAATAGCCAACACCAGTAAACCATGCAAATTCATACATCTCATATTTGCAGGCGTCATGATTTTTTCCCCACAAACCATTTCTCTTCTACGTCTATGGCAGTGGAAGCCTGAACATCAACGGTAAATCCTTCATCCAACATAAGCCCGGCAATTTCCTTTTCCTGACGGAAGAAGTATTTTGTGTTGGTGAGTTTTAAGCGGATCATTTCAATCCAGCGCTTCCAGGGAAATTTCCGGTCCGACGGAACCGTCGCTCGAATAACGAGCGTTCCACCCGTTTCCAGTTTCTTGTTAATCCGCCCCAGCACTAAACGCAATTCTTCATCATTAATGTAATGAAGCATATCCAGCATGGTAACATAATCGACGCTGCCGTCCACGGAAGGCAGGTCTGGCGCCAAACCCGCCTGCACAAACCCGCGCTGACCGATCGCACGGTTGGCAATCAGCACCCTTTCTTCGTCCGGTTCCAGGCCAAATACCTTCGCGCCGGGATAAATTTCCAGCAGCCAGGCAGCCGGAATACCGAATCCGCAACCGATATCGATGATCCGGCGGGGATTTTTCACATATTGATCCAATTCCTTAAACATCGGATCTGCCATCATCTTGCAACGGGCAAAAACCCGCGGATAACCGGGTAGATGCCGGTAGCGCAAGAGCGTTCGCCGAATATGCTCTTTCGACCCAATGACAAACTTGCCTGCAGGATCTGGAACCGGAGCAAATATTTTCTCCAGGAGAAAAGGTATAATTAAAAGGGTCCCGATCAATGAATAGCCAATACCCAGAAAAGAAACGATTCCGATGCTCTTTAAAAGCTCATGACTGGCAAACATCAGGACGCCAAAACCGATCAATGTCGTGGAAGCCGACAGAAAGATTGCCAGTCTGATGGTCCGCATGGCCGGATGCTTGTCGTCAAAACAGCGCTGATAAGTACGGATATAATAAATGCAGTAATCAATCCCCATCCCCATAATGACAATCCAGAGCATGATTCCGGGAATATCCAGCGGATGGCCGATGATTTTCAGTGTGCCCAGGGTGGCCAGAAGAGCAAACACGACAGGAGCGATCGCTGTCAATGATAAACGCCAGTCTAAAAAGAAAAGAGATATCACCACAACTAAACCAAGGCTGACGATCAGGGCAATTTCGACAAACAGACTTTTTAAAAATTCCCCCATTTTTTTATTGAATAAATCAGCGTCAAACAATTTAGCAATGCCCGCTGATGAAATTGTGCCAAATAAATTTTCCGCACGGTAATTTTTCCCTGCACCAAGCAGCGTCAACTGTGTATAGCCTTCAGGCGTTGCGGAAATACCAAGCATTTCAAAATACTTTTGAGGGATCTCAAACGTTCGTGGCATGTTTTGGTGAATCATTTTCCAGAAAGGATCAAAAGCATCCGCGGTAAAACCATTTTCCCGCGCCGCTGCATTCAGGTTGAGCTCCAACCGGGCCAGGCGTTCCTGACTCCAGAAGCCGCGCCAGGCCTCATAATTTTTTTGAGCCGGTTTTTCAGAAGGAAACAAAACGGAAGGAGAAAATACCGGGGCAAGTTTCTCTTCTCTTACATCGGCGGCCAGCAATGTCATTAACCGATCATTTTTCTCCTGCAATGCTTCAAGATCCGGAGCCTGCAATAAAACATAGCATCTGCCCGAAAGATCCCCCCAGATCCCCTGGAGCTTCTGTTCGGCCCGGATCGTATCTTTGCTTACCGAATTCATGGCCTGCAGATCCACATTAAAAACCGGCTTGGCAAAAAAAAGCATCGTCAAACCAAAGAGGGCGGCGGCAATCGCCTTCCACTTTGCCGGAGAGGATATTCTCACTATTGCATCAAGGAGAAAAGGATTGGTGGTTCGCGCCGCAGGCGGCATGGAAGGAAAGATTTTCGGAAAGACAAAATGCACAAAAGCAAACGCAAACGCAACGCCAAGCGCCGCAAAGACACCAATTTCGGCAAGGATTTTGAAGTCGCTGATCAGGAGCAGCAGGAAAGCGCCAATGGTTGTTGAAATTGCCGTCAATTCCGCCGAGCGGACTTCACGTGCCACCTGTTTTCCGTAAGTGGCGTATGGTTGATCCAGAAACAGCAGGTACGTGATACCCAGATCAACGGTGAAAGCCATGATCGCGCCGCCAAAACCAACAGCCAGCATGGACATGGATTCAAACAGGAAAGAGCAGACAAATAACGCGGCAATCGCTCCTACAGCGGAAGGCAGCAGCGCCAAAAGTCCAATAAGGGGACGGGGGAAGGCAAAAATAAGCAAGAGGGCGATCCCCAGGGTTGTCAGAAAGATCGCCAGCCTGGTGTCGCGCTTGGCCGCGGTTTCGTTATCGAGCGCCGCGCGATAAGCTCCCACAGATGTCAGGGTGAATGAACCTTTTGCTTTGGTCTCTGAGTTGAGTTCCTCACGGCATTCCTCAAGAAGACGATCAATCCGGGCGGCTTTTGATGTGTCTGTGCCCGACCCGGCTATGCGGGCAACAATCAGTGCATGTCTGCCGTCTCCGGAAAGCAGCTGCCCGGAATAAAACTGCGCCCCGCCGGCCGGTAGCAGTGCTGACATTTGTCCCAGAATAACGCCTGCGAATCCCAGCGGGTCCGAAGCCATCATTTCACTGCGGCCTATCCCTTCGAGCTGTTCGAGGCTCTGCCGGTTGTGCGTCATAGCCTTCCTGATCTGCCCCGGTTCCAGCAGCGGCTGAATCTTCTGTTCCAGATCAGACGCACTCAAAAGCCACGGCAAATTGCTATTGACATGCCCAAGCAGCTCCGGAAAATTATTTACCGCATCACTGATGCCGACCCTGGTAAATAAACCACTCTTGTTCAACTTATCCGTAACAACAGATGCCGCTTTGACCAGTTCATCCCGATTATCAGATGCCTGCTCCAGATCAATAAAGATCTTGTCCTGAATCGGCAGATGATGGATCACTTGCCGGGCAGAGTTCAGCACCGGATCATGATGAGGCATGGATTCCAGGATATCGGTTTCAATTTTTAAATGATTGGTTTCCCAGAAAAAAAGCAGTCCTACAGCCAGAGCCGTAATGATGATGATTGACCATTTGATGGAGTATTTTTGCAGCGGCATGAATACCCTTAGAATATCGAGTGATTATTGTATTCTTTGTTGATTGTTAATACCAAGTTGCATTCAAAGGATAACGCGACGGCAAGGAGGAGGCTCCGCAGGCGTATTATTGATACGTCGAGGAAGCCGACAACGATGCCAACAAAGTTAGCTAAAGGATGCGACTTGGTATAAACATATTTCCAGAACACTGGCAAGTATAAACCCTCCAGAGGGGCTCCCGTGCTTTTGACGCATCTGCCGTGTAATCAGTGCCGGAAGAATATCCGGGAAAAAATCAGACGGGTAAAGGTTTTTGAATTTCGTAAAAAATCAACAAAAGGCCGGAAATGGGAAACTCTTGATCCATCCGGGCCGTAAAACACGCGGACCGGCTCTTCGATAATCGGGATGCCCCTTTTGTGCGCCAAAACAAGGATTTCCACTTCGAACTGAAATCGCCGCGCACGCACGCCGAGGCTCATGGATTCCGGCAGCGGATAAATTCTCATGCCGCTTTGCGAATCGGAAAGTTTTGGGCCACCGGACATCCTGACCCAGAAGTTCGAGAACTTCCGGCCGAAACGGCTTGTCCAGGGCGCATGATTTTCCTGCAGTGTGGTCATGCCTTCGCGTGTTCCAATTACAATCGGACGTTTTTTGGCTGGAATCGCGCTGATTAATTTCAGAACATCTTCAGGATAATGCTGACCATCCGCATCCAGGGTAATCGCAAAATCGGCCACATGAGAAGCCGCCATGAAACCGGTCAAAATCGCTGCGCCTTTGCCTTCATTTATCGAATGATGCAAAACCGTAATGCCTTTCATTTCCGCAAGACGCTGGGGAGTTTCATCGGTTGATCCGTCATCCACGACAAATACGGGATACCCCAGATTCTGAACCTGTCTGACAACCTGCACCACCGTTGCTGCATGATTATACACCGGGATGACAACAGCAAAGCGGTTCCTGCTGTTTTTAGAGTTCTTCGTGTTCTTAATAGTCTTGCCGGCTTTCCTGTTCATGTTTAACCTGTTTTCAAAAACGCCACGCCCCATGTCCCCGGTCCCATGTGCGCGCCGGATGTCAGCGACAGAGGCTGAAGAGCAATAGCCGCCATCGGATAGAGATTTTGAATCTTTTCCATAAACTGTGTCACCTGACCGACATTATCCGAATATTCCAGCATGATCAGCGCGCGGGAATCCCTACCCAATGAGGCCGCCATCTTCTCCAGCGCAAAATCAATCTGTTCGTTTTGATTTCTGACAAAACCTACTTTTTTCGCGCCTTCCGACTGTGGTGAAATGACGGGTTTCTTTTTCAAAACATCGCCTACGAACGCACCGGTTTTGGAAAGCCTGCCACCGGCGGCCAGGTACTGAAGCTTCTCCAGGAAAAGATATTCTTCGGATGCTGCGGCAGCCTCCTTGGCGAAGGTAAAAGTATTTTCCACATCTCCGGTGTGTCTGAAATAGAGCTGCGTCGACAGAACAATCACGCCCAGCCTGCCGCACGCCGCACCTGTATCGACAACCATCAGGCGGTTGTCCGGATCATGCTCCTTTTTCCATTGGCTTGCCACGTCGTAATTGCCCGTAAACGCGGAACCGACACACAAATACAATACTTTTTCAAAACGGGCCACAGCGCTGGCGTAGGATTGATGCCGTTCAAAAACAGAGGCTTGAGATGTGGATACCTTGATTCCTGATTCCATGGCAGCGTAGAGTTCTGCCGGGGAAAAACAGGTTTCGGGCAGCGATTTGTCGCCGACATTCAGGTAACTGTTCAAAAGGGTGAAGCCGTATTTTCTCGCGTCTTCGCGGGTAAGTGAACCGGCGGCATCCGTCATGATGTGCAGCGCGGAATCAGCGGGGGCATTTCTGAATTCACGGATCTGCTCGGAGAGATTGTCGTCCTCCCAGTTGATAACGGCTCCGAGCGCGCCGATCCGGGTCTTCATCTTTTCCCTGTCTTCGGTGTGCAAATGAATTTTACAAAGATCACCTTCCTGAATCATGACAACGCTTTCCTGTCCGCCGGTAATTTTGGCCAGATCATCGGGAGAACCATCGGCTTTCACCACAAAGTCAATGCAGTAGCCGTTGATTACCGATTCCTGAAATTCCGGGGAAATCCGCAGGCGGTCTTTGAACACCTCCGTCACCGGTCGATAGGGACCGGCAAATCCCGACCACGTGCAGAAAAATCCCTCAAAAAAAATGTACATGCCCAGCGCCCCGGCGTCGACAACTCCCGCCTCGGCCAGTTTGGGCAGCAGGTCCTGTGTTTCAATCACAGCCTGCTCGAGGCAGGACACAATTTGATCCACCCTCTTTTGATCCGGGGTAAAATCCTGCTGACTGAGATTTTCTTCGAGAGCATCAAAAAAGGAAAGCATCGTCCCCAGTCTGGGATCGCTGACGGCTTTCCATGCCCGGGCGTTCCCCTCCTGCACGGCCGCCTTCAGATTCTTCGGAGAATCGACATCATAAAAAGCCGAAAAAAACTGTGAGGCGATATTGCCGGAGTTCCCGCGCGCAGTCATCAGAAGCCTACGGGCAAGCTTCTCTTTGGGCTCACCTGCAAAACGAAGCGGTGAAAGGCTGACAAACAGGTTTCGCCCCGTATCGCCGTCGGCGATGGGGTATACATTGATCTCATCGAGCAGATCCGCCCAGGCCGCCACCCGCTCGACACCGGCAACAAAAGATTTTTTCAGAAGATCATCCATGTTTAATATCCCAAAAGTTCACGGATGTCCTGCGGAATGGAAAACAGGGTCTCCATTTCGGGGGTTTTTACAGCTACCTGTTCTGTGCGTCCCCGCGCGCAAACACTGTTGTCGGCTGTCTTGCGGATTTCAAAATCCACAACCAGCTTGATATTGGCATCCGCAAGGGTCGCCTTGCAGATAATTTCATCGCGGTGCCTGAGCGGGAAAATATGTTTGGTAGAGGTCCGGATGATGGGAAAAATAATTTTTTCCCGGTCATAGTATGAGTAAAGGTCAACGCCATAATGCTCGAAAAGCGCCGCGCGGGCGATTTCAAAATAGTTGAGATAATTGCCGTGCCAGACGATCTGCATGGGATCGAGGTCAAAAAACGGCACGCTGATTTTCACTTCGAAACTTTTTTTGTCTGCGCTCATGACTTTCCCTGAAAAAAATCAGTGTATCGGATCACCACGCACATTCTTTCAATATCTTCGTCCAGTGGCCGGTCCTCAATCACCGGATCGCTGACCTGCCTGATCTTGTGGAGCAGTTCGGCCAAAAGTGGTCTTGTCTGGATGTTTTGACGGATATCACAGGCCTGCGCAGCCGCCAGCAGGTGAATGGAAACCACCCGCTCCGTGAGCGTACATACTCTTTCGGCATCCCGGGCCGCTATGGTTCCCATGCTGACCTTGTCCTGGTTGTGTGATTCGGTTGAGCGAGAGAAGGACGCGGCAGGCATCGTTTCTTTAAGCGCTTCCGCAGCCAGGGCCGACGTTGCAATCGACATGGCCTTGAAACCGTGATAAAACCCCTCCTGTCCGCCGTTGAGACGGACCAGGTCACCCGGCAATCCGCGGTTTAAATTGGGCGTCACCAGCAGCATGACCTGGCGGTCGCACATGTCGGCGGCGGAAGCCAGCGCAGCTTTCAGCCCGTCCATGGCAAAGGCGATATGGCCCCCGTAAAAATTGCCGCCCATCAGAACCTGACCGGTGGCGGGATCAAATATCGGGTTGTCGTTGGATGAGTTGGCTTCTGTTTCCACCCACTGTTTAATCCAGGCAAGCGCGTCAGACAGCACCCCCAGCACTTGCGGCGTACAGCGCAGTGAGTAGGGGTCCTGCAAGGTTTCCAGCGCGTCGTCTTCCAGTTGACGTGCAGACACTTTGGACAGCAGGAGGCGGGCTATTTTATTTGCGACCTGCACCTGGCCCGGAAACGGCTTGGCCTCCGAAATTACCGGATGATAATGATGGGCGTTGCCCTTCATCGCGTGCACACTGAGCGCTGTCGCGGCAATGGCGGCATCGAGGATTCTCCGGGCCCGTTCAACCGCAATCACGGCGATGCCCGTCATGGTTGTCGTGCCGTTGACCATCGAAAGAGGTTCCTTCGGCAGGTATTTGTAAGGTTTCAATCCCGCTTTCTTCATGGCTTTAGCGGCGGGAACGATATCGTCTTCATAAAATACTTCGCGCTCTCCCGCAAGCGTCGCCCCGACATAGGACATCGGGGTCAGATCACCGGAAGCGCCGACAGAACCCTCACAGGGCACGACGGGCGTAATGCCTGCGTTTAAGAAATCCGCCATTTGCTTGAGCAGATCAATCGACACGCCGGAGTAACCCCGCGCCAGGCAAATGATCCTTGTTAACATGGCAGCCCGTGTCTCTTCAATACCAATCGGTTCGCCTGTACCGCAACCGTGAAACCGCAAAATATTGATACCGTTTTTCATGGCGACCTTCATGCTGATCCGGTTGCCGCAGGATTTGCCGTATCCCGTGTTGACACCGTATATCGCAACACCTTTCTGCATCCCATCCATTAGCGCTTTTTGTGTCCGGCCCATCCGTCTGACAAACTCTTTTGACCTGCTGATCACTACCGGCATTCCATCCTTCGCAACGGCAAGCATATCTTCAAAACTGACATGGCTGCCATCGATCACCAGGGCGGCCTTTCTGCCATTTTTCTTCATCAATCTTCAGACTCCTTTCATTTACGTTAATAGCTACTTACGTACGCGCGGCTTGTAGGTACCATCCGCTTTTTCCTTATCCATTACTTTTTTCAGCATTTTGAACATCTTGTAATTTGCGGGTTCTTCTTCATAAAACCTGTCCCAGCAGTAATAGTACATCTCCTGCAGTTTTTCGGGCGTCATCAGCTTCGGTTGAAAAACCACTTTACCGCAGGTGTAGTTGCTCCAGTCATAAGAGAAGATCCGGCCCTCATGATGCAAATCATCAAAAGTACGGGTATGGACAAACGGCGTCAAAATGGTGAATTCCGCCATGTCCAGTTCAATCTCCAGCAAAAAGTCCATCCAGCGTTTGATATAATCCTCCGTGTGATAATCCAGGCCCAGCAAAATGCTGCCCTCCACGGCAATTCCGTGATCATGATAGCGTTTGACCCGGTCCCGAATAAAGTCCGAGGAATCGAAAATAGTCTGATAAACAAACCAGGCGCCCGCCTGCGCCGCAAGATCAAGCACTTTATCATCATCTTCGATCGGGTGAGCGCACCATTTCTTTTTCAGAGGAATCATTTCCTTAAACAGCTCCATTTCCCATTCCCTGTCCTGCGCCAGTGAATTGTCGACAATGAACAGGCGGTTGTTGTCAATGCCGGCCAGTTCTTCAACGACCTTATCGAAGGGGCGCGGACGGAAACTGCGGCCGCCCAGAAACCGCACACAACACGGATAGCAATTGAAGCGGCAACCACGTGAAGCGTGAAACAGATCCACCATCTGAACCCCGCGGTAATTATACAGCTCGCGGTTCAGGATGCTGCGGCGCGCCGGCCCCACACTTTCAATGGGTGGAAAATTCTGCATGTAATTATAAATCTTTTGCAGCCCGCCCGCCCTGAAATCATCAAAGACCTGCTCCATTCTGCCTTCTGCCTCTCCCAGAAAAACCGAGTCGGCGTGCTTTTCAAATTCTTCGGCATGCAGCATCGTGGCAATCCCGCCGCAGATAACTTTGATTCCCCTGGCACGGAAGGCGTCTGCGATTTCCCAGCTGCGTTTGACCTGCGCGGTCAGCATCGTGGAAATGCCTACAAAATCCGCGTCCGTGTTCACATCCAGCGGTTCGACATTTTCATCAATGAACTGCACTTCCACATCGGCGGGCAATGCTGCGGCCATCACCACCGGCCCGTGAGGCGGAAGGATAAAACGTGTCTGACGGTCCAGTTTTTCCCATTTTGGATAAATCAACAAAAATTTCATAATGTCTTTTACATCTCCCTTTTATTTATGACGGCTCTCGCGATAATCTGCTTCATGATTTCATTGGAGCCGGCCAGGATGCGTGTTACGCGGATGTCCCTCCAAGCGCGCGCAATCGGATACTCTTCACAATAGCCATAGCCGCCAAAAAGCTGCAGACACCGGTCGGCCACTCTCCAGGCCATTTCCGTAATCCATAACTTCGCCATGGATACTTCAACAGTCACGGAATTTTTCTTCCAGTGTTCCAGAATCATTTTATCCACAAATGTGCGGCCGACCGTAACTTCCGCCGCCATTTCCGCCAGAACAAACTGCGTATTCTGCAACTGGCTAAGCTTTTTCCCAAAGACCTCACGCTGTTTGCAGTACAGGATCGTTTCCTCCAGCATGAATTCCGCGGCCGTCTGCGCTCCGATGGTGCAAATCAGTCGTTCCTGTTGCAGGTTGATCATCAGGTTTTTAAATCCGGTACCTTTTGGCCCCAGACGGTTTTCTTTCGGAATCCGGCAATCAGCAAAAAAAAGCTCCGCCGTGTCTTGCGATCGCCAGCCGATTTTTTTGAGCTTCTTTCCCTTTTCAAAGCCGGGGGTTCCCGCTTCGACCAGAAATAAATCCACGGCTGCGTGCGAATTGCTTTCCCGGGGATCTTTCGCCGCCACAATCACCAGGTCGCAATTGATGCCGTTGGAAATGAATGTTTTCTGTCCATTGAGAATAAATGAATCGCCATCCTCCAGCGCTGTGGTTTTCATGCCCGCCAGATCGCTGCCGGCTGCCGGCTCGCTCATAGCAATCGCCATGAGGATATCCCCGCTGATACAGCCCGGCAGATATTTTTTCTTCTGTTCCTCGGTCGCCAGCTGCATCAGATAGGGCACCGCCACATCACCGTGCAAACGTGCGGAAAGCCCGTAAAAATTGGCCCTGGCCATCTCTTCAATCAAAATGGCGCTGTAGAGAAAATCGGCACCCTGTCCACCGTATTCGGCAGGCACGGACGTGCTCAAAAAACCGTTATCCCCCATTTTCTTCCAGGCCCAGCGCGGCACAATTCCGTCTTCTTCCCACTGTTCCACATGGGGGACAATCTCTTTATCCAGAAATTTTCGGAAAGACTCCCGAAAAATCCGATGCTCCTGGGTATAGGGAATAAAATCCATTTATTTTCCTTCCACGCGCTTTTTTAAAATTCTTTTTAAAACCTTCCCGCTCTGATTGCGCGGAAATTCATCAACCAGAAAGACTCTCCTCGGAACTTTGAAGTTGGCAATTTTCCCCGAAAGCGCATTGATGATGTCCGCTTCGGACATTTGCACTTCCCGGTTCGGGATAATAAACGCGCCGACAACCTCTCCTCTTTTTGGATCGGGAATTCCCACTACAGCGGCTTCTTTTACGCCGGGTAGCGTCTGCAGCGCGCGCTCCACCTCTACGGGATAGATATTTTCGCCGGACGAAATGATCATCTCCACTTTTCGCCCCACAATATAAACAAAACCTTCCTCGTCGCGTCTCCCCATGTCGCCGGTGCAAAACCAGCCGTCCCTGAAAGCGGCTTTTGTCGCCGTCTCATTGTTCCAGTAGCGGGAAAACACATTCGGTCCCTGAACAAGAATTTCTCCCGGGTCTGCCGTATGAATATCGCGGCCCTGATCGTCCACAATGCGCAAATTCACATGAAACACTTCCTTGCCCACAGAGCCAGCCTTGCGCACCGAGTCTTCCAGGTCCAGCGAGGTCAGCCGTCCGGTCTCTGTAAGGGCATAGCCCTGCACAAATCCCACACCCTTTTCGTCCTGATACTTCCGGATGACCGGAAGGGGAATCGGCGCACCGCCGGAAATGAAAAAATGCACGTGCGACAGATCCGCGTCATGCCATTCAGGCGTATCCGCGATCATCTGGTACATAACCGGAACGGCAAACATATAGTTGATTTTTTCGCGGCAGATGGTCTTGAGGATTTCCGAGGCATTATAAAAACTGCTGATCATGATGCTGCCGCCGGCGTAAATAATCGGCGTCACGGAAGCCGCAAGCGCACCGATATGAAACAGCGGCGCGACAACCAGCGATTTGTATGACCGGTCAACCCCGTATCCCAGAAGCGAATGAATCGCACCGAACAAAATATTTTGATGCGTCAGGACCGCTCCCTTGGGATCACCCGTTGTGCCGGACGTGTACATGATAAACAGCGGATCGGACAGATCAGCCCCCGGACTTTTCAACGGTTCGCTGATTTCAAAATTTTCGACATAATCTGCAAAATCCGGATCAGACGGGTCGTTGCCCTCTCCCAGGCGATAGTAGCGCATCGTGGGGATACCGGCGGCCTTGATTTCGCCGACTTTCGACGCAAATTCATTTGAGTAGATTAAGATTTCAGGTGCACTGTCGCGTAGAATATACAGCAGTTCCGGAACGGCCAGACGGAAATTGAGCGGCACCATGATCATACCGGTCCTGGCACAGGCGAAGAATATTTCCAGAAACTCGCTGGAGTTCGACATCAAAAGAGCCACACGCATGCCTTTCTCGATTCCCAGATTTTCAAGGGCACGTGCGGTTTCATTGACCCGCCTGTTGAAATGTTCATTATTATAGGACTTGTTTTTTTCCGTCAGAAACGGTTTATCCGGCGCGATCATCGCCCGTTTACTGATCCATTCTCCGATATTCACAATATTTCCTCATTGACTTTTGTAATCACTGAAAACCAGATATACATAAGTTCCGCCGAAAGATATCCCGGCAAGAACCGCATGTTTTACATCGATTTCCTTTTTCTGCCCCGTTACAAAATTCATCGGCAAAAGCGGATTGGACAGTCCGACCGTGGGGGGCAGCCATTTGTTTTTCACAGATAAAGCGAGGGCGCAAGCCCGAATACCACCGCTTGAAAAACTCTCGCCGAGGGAACCTTTGACAGAGGTCACAAACGGTTTTTGTCCACATGCATCAAACAACTCGTCATAAGCTCGCGCTTCTACGGCATCCAGCACCCTGTCTCCGTTGGCCGATGCCATTATCGCAGTAATATCTTCAGGGGCAAGACCCGCACTATTCAACGTCCTCTGAAACGTCCGCCGGATCCCTTGGGTATCTTTCGGCCACTGAGTGGGCGACGTGGGTGAAGACCCCATACCGGCACCGGTGATTTCGCAGTATATCCTCGCACCACGATTCCTGGCACAAGACAGGCTTTCCAGGCAAAGAATGCCGCAGCCTTCACCGACAACGTAACCGTTGCGCATGACGTCGAAAGGACGCGCTCCTTCGGCCCCGTCTTTGTCCGGCGACAGGCCATGAAACTTCGACAGAGACTCATAATAAAATTTCGATAAAATATCCACTCCGCCTGCGAGCATGAAATCCGCCGTGCCGCGCTTGATTTCGGAAACGGCATACGCAATGGCTGTTTCCGCGGAAACGGCAAAATGCGTAACGGTAATATTGACGCCTCGAAATCCCAGTTCAATGGACGCGTGACCTGCCGGCGCGTTCATCACCGTATTGGGAACGAGGATCGGGTTGACCGAAGACGGCCCTTCCTTCAAGAGCGTATCAGCAACCTGAACCGTAACGTCCGTCGCTCCAAACGACGTACCCAGAAGGATGCCGATGCGATCCCGGTTTTCAGCACTGACGGTCACGCCCGCGTCGTCGAGCGCCATTCTTGCTGACGCGGCTGTCATCAATGACGTCCTGTCCATCCTCCGTAGATTTTTTACAGAAATAAAATCACGCGGGGAAAAATCACGGACTTCCGCCCCGAGATGCGAAGACACAGCGCTGGTATCTAGCGATTGCACGGTGTCAATGGCACAGGCGCCTTCAGAAAGCCTCCGGGAAAATTCGTCTTTCCCTGCACCCAGCGGCGAAACAAGCCCCAAACCCGTCACGACAATGCGCTGACTGTCCGATCGGTCATGTTCATGATCCATGAGCCGCACCCTGCCCTTCGTATTTCCCGAAAATCACTGTGGTGTTGTTCCCGCCAAACGCAAAGGAATTGGACAAAACATGGCGTAAGTCAGATGAACGCGCACCTTCCGTCACGTAGTCCAGATCACACTCAGGATCGCGTTCCTTAAAATGGATCGTCGGCGGAATAAAGCCCTGCGACAGCGCAAGTAAAGCAACTATCGCTTCCAGCGCGCCCGCCGCATCCAGCGGATGGGCATGCATGGATTTTGTTGAACTCACCGGAATAGCATAGGCGCGCGGTCCGAATACTTCCTTAATGGCCCTGGTTTCTGTCACATCGTTGGCGGGCGTCGCGGTTCCGTGAGCATTGATGTAATCAATGTCCTGCGTGGACAATCCGCTGTCTTTCAGGGCCGCCTGCATGGAACGAACAGCACCGGATGCTTTTTCATCGGGCGCGGTCATGTGAAATGAATCACAGCTCACTCCGTATCCCAGAATTTCGCCGTAAATGGTTGCCCCCCGAGTCAACGCTGATTCCAGCGATTCCAGAACCAGAATGGCCGCCGCTTCTCCCAGCGAAAGACCGGAGCGGGTCCTGTCAAAGGGCCGGCAGACATCCTCATCCAAAGACTTCAGGGCGTTGAAAGCCGCATAGGTAATCCGGCACATCGGTTCCACAGCCCCCGCCAGAACAATTCCCGCCTGGCCGCTCTCAATCAGATCCCTCGCATAACCCAGCGCATTGGCGCCGGATGAACAGGCAGTCATCAATGTGGTTTTAGGTCCCAAAAGTCCAAGGTTGGAAGCAATCCGGTCAGCAGAAGACGCGCAATAAACGGTCGACAGACGGGAAAATCTCGACCTGTCGAGACCTTTCACAAGCAGATCCGCATAAAAGTTTTCCGCTTCGAACAACCCGCCGGAACCTCCGCCGATAATGACCCCCATATCTTCTTTGAACCGTTCCGGCAACGGATAAAGACCGGCATCGGTGAGAGCTTCAATCGTCGCGGCAAAGACCAGCTGATCGGCGCGGGACATTCTTTTGAGGGAAAATTCGTCCGGAATGGAGGCGCGGGCATTAAAATTCCTGATCTGTCCGCCTTTATGCGTGCGGAATTCGGTTGTATCGAAAAGATCAATATCGTTTATGCCGCAAACACCCTCCCGTAAAGAAACCGCAAACTGCGCGACATCTTTGCCAATGGCGTTTATCGTCCCTAAGCCTGTGATCACAATGCGCTTTTTATTTTTCATAGTAATTTTAGCCTGTTGTGTTCAATGCCCTTACCAATAAATGAGAAATCTAAAATGCGTAGACTAAAAAGTCAAACGAATATTAAAATAAGCAGGTAAGGGCACCATCTGTAAACGGGCAATTCTCTAAAACATTTTCCTGCCAAACATGTCAAGATGCACCATCTCGGACACCGGCCTGCGTGGAGGCCCATCCTTCGGCTCCACCGCCGGTCGCCCGATAGGGATCACGGCAGCCACTTCATACCCCTGGGGCAGGCTAATCACTTTTTTGCAGGCATCATGGTCCATCAGGCCGACGACGACCGTCCCCAGTCCCATTTCATGAGCGGTAAGACAGAGTGTCTGCGTGGCGATGCCCAGATCAAACATATACCAGTTGGCATGTTTGGTGACTTCCACTCCCCCGTAACATCCGGAGACGCCGGTTTTTCCACAGACAACAATCAAAGCGGAAGCAACAAGTGAGCATTTGGTTGCAGGATTTTTCTCGGAATAAGTCGCCACAACTTGCTGAATCACCTCGCGGTCGCGCACCACAACGAATTCCCATGCCTGCGTGTTGGCCCAGGACGGGGAGCAGCGCACGGCTTCAAAGATTTTTTTCAATTCTTCATCGGTTACAAAGGAATCCGTAAATTTTCGAACGCTGCGTCTTTTTTGTATGGCTTCCTGTAATTCCATAACTCGTCCTCCTCCATTTGATTTCATGTTATATTTTTATGTCCGAACCGGCAGCTTTTCCATCAGCGATTTTCCGTTCAAAAATCTGACGGGTCTGTTCGGCCACTGCGTTCATTGAAAAATTTTTTGCCGAATAATCTGGCGTCAGTGTGGCGATTAATTCCATCGTAATGGTGTTCTTTTCCTGGGTCTTAAAAAGAAACGATCCGGGCGGGAACAGTTTTTCGGTGCCCTGAATATAAACCAGCTTTAATCCCGTATTGCAGTACCTCGCGATACTGAACACCCCTTTATTAAAGGGTCCGAGCTTGCCGTCACGGCTCCGGGTTCCCTCCGGGAATAAAAATAAATTGCCGCCTGCAGCCAGATGCGCTTTGATGCTCTCGAGATGATTGATCATGGCCGCACCTGTCATTTCAGACGGCGAGGAAGACACATAACCCGCTTTCTTCATGAACCATCCGAAAACCGGCACCTGGAAAAACGTCTTTTTAATAATCGTCGTCTGACGCGGAAACAGGGATACCAGCAGGATCGGGTCCAGGTAGGACAGGTGATTGCATACAATCACAGACGACTTAAGTGCACACACTTCCGGGTCGATTTTATATGTTGTGCGGGGAATGAGCAGGCCTGCCAGTTTGAAAAAGCGCTTCATATGCAGGTGGAACAATTTCTGGATGACCCCTGAACTGTTTTTTGTAAACAGATAACAGGGAATAAACAGGAAAAGCAATATGAACAAAAAGCCGAAAAGAAAATAGCCCCATAAAATCAACATGAGGCAAAAATTGCCGATCAACTGAAAAAATCGAATAAAAGCCATTTGATTTCAGGTCAACTTTCGAATCAGCAGGCTCGTGTTGACGCCGCCGAACGCAAAATTCTGAATGGCCGCGGTCTTGACCGGATGTTCCATGAGTGTCTGAACGTGCCTGACCATCGCGCATCGTTCGTCAATATCTTCGAGATTGAGCGTCGGGGCGATAAAATTTTCCTGCATCATGTAAAGCGTTAAAATCGTTTCAATGACTCCGCAGGCGGCCATCGTGTGTCCCATGTAACTCTTGAGGGCCACCACATGAGGATTGGAGCCAAAGACCGCAGCGGCTGCCTGTGCCTCAATGATGTCCCCCATCTTCGTCGCGGTGGCGTGAGCGCTGATCAGGTCAACGTCCGCGGCGGAAATTTTAGCGTTTTCAAGACCCAGTTGCAGTGTTTTGGTAATACCTTCAAGATTAGGAAGAATCAGGTCTCCTCCGTTGGAGTTGCAGGCGAAACCAATCACCTCACCCAGAATCGGCGCACCGCGTTTTTTGGCAAATTCATACTCTTCCAGCATAACGGCGCCCGCGCCTTCGGCGACCACCAGACCGTCGCGCGCCCTGTCAAACGGACGGGGCGTTTTTTCTGGCTGATCGTTGAAAGCGGTGGAACAGGCCAGGAGATTATCAAAAACGGCAACCGTGATCGTGTCATATTCATCAGCCCCGCCGCAGAGCATGGCATCCTGCAGTCCGTACTTGACCGCTTCGTAGCCAAAACCGATGGACTGGCTCGACGTGGTGCAGGCCGTCCCCGAAGAAATAATACGTCCGGTAATGCCGAACATTTTTGAAATATTCACGGCAGTTGTATGCACCATGGATTTCAGGTAATCCACCGCACCGATTTTCTGATACGTCTCTTTATCTTTTGCGCTCAGAAATATTTTGTAAATATCGCGCTGAACCGTGGGCGAACCATGAATTGAGCCAAACGCAATGCCCAGTCGCCCTCCCGTTATAAACTCGGTAGAAAGCCCCGCCTGCTCCAGCACTTCCCTGGCCACCTGGCAGGCATAATAAGACACCGGTCCCATGGTCTTGCGGTGCTGCCGTTTGAAGTCATACGCAATCGTCTCACTTACTGTGCCGTAAACCCTCGAATGAATGAACTGGCCGAACAGTTCATCTTCGCGCAGAGGTTGAACGCCGGAAATCCCCTTCTGAAGACTTGCGATGATTTTATCCCTTCCGTGACCGATGGGTGTTATTGCCGAACAGGCTGTGATAACGACTCTGCGATCTGTCATTTGCCCTACCCCTTCGTGGTGCGGCGCTTTTCCGCCAGCATTTCGACGTAATCAATGATCTGTCGCATCGTGCGGATGTCCATCGCCTGCTTTTTCTCGTCCCGTGTCAGTTCAGACCCCAGGAACTTCTCGATTTCCAGAAGCAGGTCAATTGCGTCAATACTGTCAAAGCCATAGGCTTCACGTAAGTTGACATCGAGTTCGGGATTTTCGACTTCAAACTCTCTTAAAAAAATGTCACGGACTTCATTTTCTATATCCTGACGTGTCATGAACTTCAGACGACTCCTTTAATGACGCTAATGTATTATAATATTATGGTTCCAAGCACCATTTCAATGCTTATCCGGATTTTTTCCAAAACGAAATTGCCGCGAAAAGTAACACAAATCAGCGTTGCCGTCCAGCATTAGAGTAAGCGCGATATTTCCCCATAGAGACGTGGTGTGCCGGCCAGCTGCCTCACAGCGTTGAAAGACCCCAGGATACAGCCCATCACTCCCGGCGCAACGGAATTTTGCCCGGCCATATAAAGGCCCTTAATGGACAGTTTGTTCAGAGATGCTATTTTAAGCAGTTGACGGACGGAACGCAACACCCCGTAACAGGAACCTTCGGGACAATTCACATAATCGCGCAGTGTCAGAGGCGTAAAGACATCCAGAATCTTTGCGTTTTTCAGAGGTCCGAACACTTCTTCTGATTTTTTCAGCAAATCCCTTGCGATGGTCAGTTTTTTATCTTCATAGTCCGCACCGCGCTTTCCTGATACCGTGTTTTCCCACAGGCTCCAGTCACGATAAAACGACCGGGCAATGATGGAAAGCAGATTGGTTCCTGAAGCATTGCCTTTCCGTATCTGGTAAAAAATGCCGTTTGTGATGCCCCCGCGCTCGTCATGGCGCAACCGGTAAATGTTGTAATCCAGCTCCCTGTGTGCTGCGGCATCAATGCCTGCCTGCACGGCAATCACCCCTTTGGTTTCCTCCAGTGTTAAAATTCTTTCCCTCAGAGAACTCCGAAGAGCCCCCGGATCCAGCATGCTCAGCATGGTTTTGGGATGGATGGCCGCCACAACCGCGTCGGCAAGAAGCTTTTCGCCATCACCCAGACTGATTCCCGTAACTTTACCGGAAGACAGATTGATTTTCCGCACGGCCCGATTCAGAATTAACTTCCCACCCAGCGCGGTGAAACGCTGTGCAAAAGCATCAGCCATTTTACCGCCTCCTTCTTTCAAACGCCAGGACGAAAACAAATACCCGGCCACCGCCATGTGATGAAAGATCACCGGACAATCGTCGAGATCAACACCGATAAGCTGGCACGGTACCGCAAGCAGGGCCCGCAATCGTGCAGAGGCCCGCAGATCATCCAGGAGCTCCCCCATCGGCCTTAAAAAATCCATATTTTGAAAGGGATCGCTCTGACGGAGAAAGAAGGATGGATCCATCATTTGGCCGGAAATTTCCCGCAGGCTTTTCATCAGAATATCCAGAGCGGGGCCTTCCGCCGGGCAGGCCTTTCTCAGGTTTCTTTCGTACGCATCCATGCCAAGAGGCATGTCGAAAACAAAATCATCAAACCGGTACCGGTCAACCAGACCGGAAGATCCCATGGGATAAAACAGATCCTCCACGGAAATGCCCAGGACATGAAACATCTTTCCCAGGGGTTCAGAAGGACCCAGCGCTCCGACATAATGCACGCCCACAGGACAATCGACACCCTTGCGCAAATACGAGCGCATCAGGCCGCCCGGTTTACGATTTTTTTCCACAATCGTGACACGGTAGCCCAAAAGCAGCAGCAGAATTCCAGTGGAAAGACCGCCAATGCCCGCTCCGATAATAATAATATCCTTCCCCGTAACCGGGTCTTTCATGGGCGGAATCCTTTTCACTTCTGCACTGGCGGCATGTCCCTGACCATCTCGGATTCGATCAGAGTCATCATCAGGCTGTAACCCAACCATCCCGCGGACCGCAGTTCAATGGTTTTATAAGCATCCCGGGAATTTCCGTCCATATTCACGGTGCGCTTCAGGGCACCGCATTCCGAGTAGCGCCGGATCTGAACGCGCCCGTCATGACCCGCCACCACATCGACCCATCCGCCCTGCTCTTGACGCCTGCGGCAGACAACGTCTCCCGAAACAAAGACACCTTTTTCGACCAGTTCGCCCGCAGGCTCCAGAAAAATCAGTTCCATGTCGTCCATCATGTTGCGCGCGAAATCCGGCTTATCAAAAGGCGGCAGCGCCCGGATGACTTTTACACCTTCGCTTCCTGCAACAGCTTCAAAAACCACCATGCCTTCCGTGCTCATGATGGCGCAGGAAAACATCCGTGAGGCGGGATCCGCAACCGTCACGCCGATCATCACAGCCTTCGTCTGTCCGGCTGCCTGAACATCAATCGTGTGGATGAAACGGGTTTTTTCCTGAAGAAACGGGAACGGACAAAGGATAGGCTCCTTTACATGTGCTGATGACGGTTCCTGAATTGCCGGCAGCGTCGCACAGGACGCAAGCAGAAATACACTTATCAGAAAACAGAGGCCTTTCATTGAACAACCTGGAAGACAGAAGGATCAATGCTCTTGTTGACGACAACGTTTTGAAAATCGATTTGGGTTTCAGAGGTGGCGCTTTCCACAATCCTGACCGATTTGACGGACGCGTTTTTTTGGGAAATCGCGATCTCAATTTTTTCGATCATGCCGGCCATGTTTTTACCGGTCGGCGTCATTGTAATCATGGTATCGTTTCCTTCCCGAATCGTCGCGGTAAAGGCCGGATTGGTATCGTACTTTCCGTTCATCCAGCCCGCAACATCACCCAGAACAATCTGCATTGCTTTCGCACCGCCTGTTTTGTCTTCAACCATTTTACCACCGGAGGGGATATAGCGTTTCGTTTGCCCCTTACCCGAAAGGACCACACTCTTTAGGGGTTTACTATATTCCCAGCGGATGGAATCCGGAGCGGCGTAATAAAATTTCCCATTTGAAATCAGTGGCTTGGACAGAATCTTCATAGATTTCTTTTGCACAAAATCGGCTGTCATGGTCGAGATGCGGGCCGAATCCTTACGCAGTTTGGCAAAATCATCTGCCGAAACGCTCCAGACGGGAGAAATGAGTAAGTAAAACAATGCCAGGCATGTTAATTTCAGAAAGGAGTTTTGTCTCATTTTCAGAACATTCCTCCGTTGATGCCGATAACCTGCCCCGTAATGTAAGACGCGTCGTCCGAACATAAAAAACGGATCACCCGGGCCACTTCTTCGGGTTTCCCGACGCGGCCCATCGGAATCATGCTTTTGATGGTATTTTCATCAACAGGCATGCTGCTTAACATATCCGTATCAATCGGTCCGGGAGCCACCACGTTGACCCGAATGCCGAAACGCGCCACTTCCTTACACATCGAGCGCGTTGCAGCAATGATACCTGCCTTGGCTGCAGCGTAATTGGCCTGACCCCGGTTGGGCATCATGGCCGATATGGAGGAAACGGAGACAATCGCACCGCGTTTTTTTCTCACCATTTCCCGCAGGACCGGTTTGGTCACATGATAGAATCCATTGAGGATTGTATTGATTACCCTGTACCACTCGTCTTCCCCCATCATCAGGAACAGTCCGTCAGCGGTGACGCCGGCGTTGTTGACCAAAACATCAATTCTCTTGTGCTCCCCGACAATCCTTGCCAGGGCTTCTTTCACTTCGTCCGCATTGGCGACATCAAATTTCTGCACTTCGCCTTGGGCGCCCGCTGCCTGAACCTGCGCCAGCGTTTCAGCAGCAGCGGCCTCGCTGGAATTATAATTGACCACTACATAGTAACCGGCCTTTGCCAGTTCGACAGCCGTTGCACGCCCGATTCCCCGGCTGGCCCCTGTCACAATTGCTATTTTTCTTTCTTCCATGATTGAATCAAGCTCCTTGTGTGAATTTTTATGCTTCATCGTTGAGCCGCACGGCCTGTAGAACTGCCGTCAACAGCAGATCATCTCCCGCTTTTACCACACCCTCGATCACAGCGTAACTCTCAAAAGCATTCAGATTTTTAACAACAACAGTGATCCGGGTATCGAGCGCAACTCTGTCCGTTTTGAATTCAGCGGACTTAATGCCAACCAGCCAACCCTTGATTGGATCCTTGCCGCTTACTTTCCGTTTATAGCCTTCCACCGCTGCGGAAGTCTGGGCAATGGCTTCAATCAAAACCATTGAATTGACCGCCTGACCATCGCAGAGAGGCCAGCCCTGATTGACTACAGCCGTGGAACTACCGCCATCTTCCGTGATCTCTTTGATCTCCGTGATGACTTTTATCGGTTCACGATGCGGAATCAACGATTCGATATCGATCATCGGTCTTTTCCTTTTTTTCATGCAAATTAATGAGAAAACAGCACAGAAGTCAACAAAAAACATCTTTAAACATCTGATGCCGGATGTGCGGGTATCCCTGACAAGTCCCCCCCCAAAAACCTCCATTGCTTTTTTCTGCTGTTTCTTATAGATAACCCCAAAATACAAATGATTCATCGTTTAAATTATTACCCATATGACAACAGAAACAAAAGACCATTTCATCAGCAGTTACAAAAATATTCTGGCTCCTTCAAAAACACTGTGCCAGAAAGAGTTTATATACGGCGGATATACCTACGGCGAGATTTTCGAACTGGCCGCCGGTTTGAAAAAAACCCTGGCAAGACGCGGTACGGAGAAGTCCGTCTGCCTGTGTACGGAAAACAAGGCGGTGATCGCCGCTTCCCTGCTGGCTTCCCTTTCCGGGGCCTGCCGCTTGATTCTGCCTTATTCTTTTTCCACCCACGCACTGATGGAAATGTACGAAGCAGTCGGCTTTGATTGTGCCATTACCGATCACCCTGAAGAGATGCCCGGCGTCGAAATCATCACACCTTCGAAAGGAAATCCAGGGGATCTGAATTCTGAATACATGCGCGACCCGGATAGACCTTTTTTAAAACTTTTCACCGGCGGTTCGACCGGCAAACCCAAGGTCTGGTCTAAATCGCCGCGCAACCTGCTGGCCGAAGCCATTTACCTGCGGGATAAATTCGGTCTTTCATCAAAAGACCTTTTTATCTCAACGGTTCCACCTTATCACATTTACGGTCTTTTGTTTTCCATCCTGACCCCGTTTCTGTCGCATGCCCGTGTACTGCCGGAAATTTATACGTTTCCACAGGAAATCATCTCCGTCATCAACCGGCACAAGGCCACAGTGCTGGTGAGCGTACCGATTCACTACCGGTCTTTGAAAGTTGATAACCTGTCCGTACCATCCCTGAAAACCGCATTTTCCTCTTCGGGTGTTTTAAATCGATCCGACGCAACGCATTTCCTGAAAAAAACCGGCCTGGGTATCAATGAAATCTATGGTTCAACGGAGACAGGAGGCATTGCCTTACGCAATGTAAGTGAAAATACAGACGCCTGGAAGCCTGCCGATGTTGTATCCTGGAGATTGTCGGGGAAGCGACTGGCCGTGCGCTCCGATTTTGTATCCATAGAAATGGAAAAAGACTTGGAAGGATTTTGTGTGACAGGCGATGAAGTCCAACCGGATAAAAATGATCGTTTTCTGCTTCTGGGACGGGCTGATGGTATTGTCAAAGTAGCCGGCAAACGGGTAGACCTTATCGAAGTGCAGAATAAAATCCAGACACTGCCCACCGTGCGTGACGCTGTGGTCATTGCACTGCCCGCGGAAAAAGGACGGGAAAGCGTGATTGCCGCCCTGGTCGCCTGTGAACTGACAGAAGTGCAGCTCAGAAAAATGATCCTGGAAAAGCTCGAGCCTTTTGCCATGCCGCGCCGCATTAAAATCGTTTCCTCCATTAACCGGACCGCTACCGGTAAAATCGATTTCCGGCGTATTGAACGCATTTTTCTTTCCGGAAAAGACAAGAATTCATAAGAATTACCTTTGTTTCTCTTCGGGAGTCAAATATGCTTGACTTCGTTACACTTTCGCTACTATACATTTCATCGTGCGCCCTGGTTTTGACTATCACAACTACGAAACGGGCAACTGCAACACTCTGACTGCTGAATATCGCGAACAAGGGGGATTGATCTTCAGGTAACCAAGACAAACCATGCCGGGGAGGGAAAAACATGCCGGGATTCAGCGACTACGAAAAATACGATGGTCTGGGATTGGCCGAACTGATCAGAAAAAAGGAAGTTACCGCTCTGGAATTGTGTGAAGAGGCATTCCAGCGCATGGACCGCATCAACCCGAAGATTAACGCGGTTATTTACCGCATGGAGGACGCAGCCCGGACTGCAGCCAAAGGACCGATCCCGCAGGGCCCATTCTCCGGGGTGCCTTTTTTATGCAAGGATCTTGTTTCCGCCATCGCGGGCGTACCCATGACCAAGGGCAGCAAAGCCTGCCGCAATTACGTCCCGACACAGGACAGCGAAATGGCCAGGCGCTACAAAGCATCCGGACTGATTGTTCTGGGGAAAACGAACACACCGGAATTCGGCCTGATGGGCATTACTGAACCCGAACTGCATGGTCCGACACGCAATCCATGGAATCTTGATCGAACGCCGGGCGGTTCCAGCGGTGGGTCCGGTGCGGCGGTTGCCGCAGGCATTGTCCCGCTGGCCTCCGGCGGTGATGGGGGCGGCTCTATCCGCATTCCATCGTCCTGCTGCGGGCTGTTCGGACTGAAGCCAACGCGCGGACGTAACCCGCTGGGACCAGAATCGGGCGAAGTATGGCAGGGAGCGGAAGTGGAAGGCGTGATCACCCGCTCGGTACGCGATACCGCAGCCATGCTCGATGCGACGCACGGCGCGGACCCGGGGGCCCCCTGCCTCCTTCCTGCACCGGAAAGACCTTTCCTTGAATATGCCGGGCTGAATCCTAAACCGCTGAAGATCGGCTACACAGTCTCGTCGCCTTTGAAAGCTCAAGTTGATCCCTCGTGCGTTCAGGCCGTGCAGAGCGCGGCAAAACTTCTGGAAAGCCTCGGACACATGGTTGAAGAGGCCAGCCCTGAAATTGACGGAGAATCTGTGGCCCGATGCTATTTCATGCTTTATTTCGGGGAAGTCGCCGCCGATATTGAAGAGCTCAAAAGCGTTGTCGGCAGACCGCTTAACCATCATGACACGGAGGAAACCACGTGGGCCTTGAATTTACTAGGAAAGGCCTTCTCAGCAGGTGATTTCGTTTTGGCCAGGCGTCAGTGGAACACTTTTTCTCGTCAAATGGCAAAATTCAATGAAAAATACGATCTGTATATGACGCCCACCATTGCTTCTCTTCCCCCTCGCATCGGAGAGGCAAAGCAGAAACCATCTGAAGAGTTTTTGCTGAAAATCATTAATTCACTTAACCTGGGAGGTATCTTGAAAGCATCAGGATTAGCTGACGTCATGGCCACCAAAAGTCTCATCAAAATGCCTTTCACCCAGCTGGCGAACTTCACGGGGCAGCCGGCCATGTCCGTGCCGCTCCACTGGAGCAAAGAAGGTCTGCCCTGCGGCGTGCAGTTCATTGGCAGGTTCGCTGAAGAATCCCTCCTGCTGCAGCTTGGCGGACAACTCGAGCGGGCTGCTCCATGGTTTGATAAAAGGCCGAAAATCTGAAGAAGAAAACTGCTCACTGGCCTTAGCAGGCACCGGGCAATGGAAACCATGTACGGCCAGCGAGCAGCCTAATTCAACAATTTATTGATTATATTCACATATCATAAAATTCATCCCGGCTTCGCAAACACAAAACACTCATCTGATCACTTCTGAAAAAAATTATTGACAGAACAGAAATAAATCGGCTATACGTAACCCAGTTTACGTTAAGTGGTTTCAGGTTGCACTTAATTGAAATTCCAATTTATGGCGAGGTGCATCATATGTCCGATTTTGTAAGTAAAACCATAGGAGAAGTGATCAAGGAAACCGCCGGCCGCATCCCGGATCATCCGGCGCTGGTTGCTACCGAATTCAATGTCCGCCTGAATTATTCCCAGTTATATGATCAATGCCGGAAGACGGCCAGAGGCTTGATTGCTCTTGGGGTCAAGCGCGGTGATCACGTTTCTGTATGGACAACCAATGTCCCGGAATGGGTTTACCTGCAGTTTGCACTGGGGATGGTCGGAGGAGTTCTGGTCACGATCAACACCAATTACCAGACGCATGAACTGGAATATATTGTCAAGCAGTCCGATTCCACCACTCTGTTTCTGATCGACGCGTATCGGGACACCAGCTTTTACGAAACCGTACGCCGTGTTCTGCCGGAACTCGACAGAGACCAGCCGGGAAAGATTGATTCCCCCAAGCTCCCTCTTCTGAAAAACATTGTCTATATTGGAAAAAGGGAAAGCACACCCGGCATGTTCAAATTTCAGGATCTCATCAGTATGGGCGAAAGCGTTTCAGAAGAGGCGCTGGACGAGCGGATGAAGTCCCTGTCCGATGACGATGTCATCAACATGCAGTACACCTCGGGAACCACCGGTTTCCCCAAAGGCGTCATGCTGACGCATCACAACATCGTCAACAATGCCCGGATGGTCGGGGATGTAATGGGAATGACCGAAAAGGACAGTCTGTTGATTCAGGTCCCCGTATTTCACTGCTTCGGCTGTGTCATGAGCACGCTCAACAGCGTCTATCACGGGTCGACAATGGTTCTTCTGGAATACTTCGATGCGCTCAAAGCACTGCAAATGATAGATCGGGAAAAATGCACAGCCGTCAACGGCGTACCGACAATGTTTGTCACCATCCTGAACCATACCGATTTCGACCGCTATGATATGAGTTCTCTGCGCACAGGCATTATGGCGGGAGCGCCCTGCCCCGTCGAAGCGATGAAACAGGTCATCTCGAAAATGCACTGCCCTGAGGTCGTTATCGCCTTCGGCCAGACAGAATCCGCACCCGTCATGACCATGACACGTCGCGATGATCCGATAGAGCTGCGCGTCGCCACCGTCGGCCGTCTGCTGCCGGATATCGAAGGCAAAATTATCGATCCGGAAAACGGCAAAGATTTACCGTCAAACACCCAGGGTGAAATCGTAACCCGCAGCGCCTGCGTAATGAAGGGATACTATAAAATGCCTGAAGCCACGACCAATACCATCGATCAGGACCACTGGCTGCACACAGGCGATCTCGGGGTAATGGATGAAAACGGATATTTTAAAGTGACCGGCCGGATCAAAGATATGATCATCCGCGGCGGAGAGAATATTTATCCCCGGGAACTGGAAGAATTCCTCTTTACCCATCCGAAGGTCGTCAATGTCCAGGTTGTAGGCATCTCGGACAAGAAATACGGTGAACAGGTACTGGCGGCGATTCAGTTGAAAAACGGACAGACGGCAACAGCCGACGAATTCATTGAATTCTGTAAAGGGAAAATCGCCCGCCATAAAATTCCGAAATACTGGGAATTTGTTGACAGCTACCCCATGACAGCCAGCGGAAAAATCCAGAAGTTTAAAATGAAAGAAATGTTTGAGAAGAAGTATAAAGAAGGCTGAAGGCTAAAGGCTAAAGGCCAAAGGCAAAAGGCCAAAGGCCAAAGGCCAAGGAAAAAAGCAGGATAAATCAAACTTTCACCTTTAGCCTTGCTCCTTGCTCCTTGCACCTTGCGCCTTGAACCTTGAACCTTATAAAGAGAAAGGCAAAGATATGTCGAACATCATCAACCGCGACACCATTGGAGATATGGCCCGCAGAGCCGCAACAAAATACGGCGACAAAACCGCAATCATTTTCCGCGATCTTAAGCTGTCCTTTTATGATCTGGAACGGGAGTCAAGACGTTTTGCCAACCTTATGACCCGTTATGGCATCAAAAAAGGGGACCGGGTGGCGATCTACGCATACAACTCCCACTATTATCCCATCAGCATGATCGGCCTCGCCAAAATCGGCGCAATCCAGGTACCCATCAACTACATGCTCAACGCCGAGGAGATTGCTTATATCATCAATCATTCGGGGTCACGGATCTTCATTGTGGAGGATATCCTCTACCCGATTATCGCCAAGGACCAGAACAAATTTTCAACCGTTGAAAAATGGGGCTTTATTCCCCTGGGGGATTCCAGTGTTCCTGACGGATTCTTCAACTTGATCTCGGAGATGGAAACCATGCCCTACGACGAGCCTCAGGTGGAAGTGAGCGCGGAAGATGTCGTACAGATTCCCTACACAAGCGGAACAGAGTCCAAGCCTAAAGGAGCGATGCTCTCGCACCGCGCTCTCATGTCCCAGTATCACAGCTGCATCTTTGACGGTCAGTACGACACCTACGATGTAAGCCTTCACGCTCTTCCCCTGTTCCATTGCGCACAGTTGCACTGTTTCCTCATGCCCTACCTTTATATCGGGGCCACGAATGTCATCATGCACAAAGCGGATCCACTGGAGATGATCAAGCTCATTGAAAAGTATCAGATCACTCACATGTTCGCCCCGCCCACGGTATGGATCGGAATCCTGAATCACCCGGAATTCAAAAATTACAACCATGCCAGCCTGAAAAAAGCCGCCTACGGGGCGAGCATCATGCCGGTTGAAATCATCAAGCAGCTCTCCGTGACTTTCCGCAACCTGAAACTCTGGAACTACTATGGCCAGACCGAAATGGGGCCGGTAGCCACCATTCTGAAACCGGAAGATCAGCTGCTGAAGCCGGGTTCTGCAGGCAAACCGGTTTTGAACGTGGAAACCCGTCTGATGGATGACGACGGGAAATTCGTCCCGGTAGGAACCGTGGGAGAGATCGTTCATCGATCCGGCCATGTCATGACCGGGTATCTCAACGATCCGGAAAAAACGAAAGAAGCCTTCCAGTTCGGCTGGTTCCATAGCGGCGATCTGGGACGCTTTGACAGCGACGGTTATCTGTACGTGGTCGACCGTAAGAAAGACATGATCAAGACCGGCGGGGAAAACGTGGCTTCCCGCGAGGTCGAAGAAGTGCTTTACCAGTATCCCGGTATCGAGGAACTGGCGGTTATCGGATTGCCCGACCCGAAATGGATTGAAATCGTGGCCGCGGTGGTTGTCCCCAAAAAAGGCGCCTCTCTTGACGAAAAAGAAATCATCAATTATTGCAAAAGCAACCTGGCCGGATTTAAATGCCCGAAGAAGATATTTATCGCCGATCAACTTCCCAAGAATCCATCCGGAAAAATATTAAAGCGCGAACTGAAAGAAGCGTATGGCGCATCATAAACATCACCGGGGCACGCTTATGCGTGCCCCTTCAGATTTTTTATAACAGGAAATTTCATGAACGGGGAATTTACATCCATCGGCGAACTGGCCAGAATTCTGGACATGAGCCAGCGGACCATCCGCTACTACGAAGAAATCGGCCTGCTCAATTCCATCAAACGGATTGAGGGGGGCAGGCGAATCTATACCGAGGCTGATCTCAGACGACTGAAACTAATCAAGCGCCTCAAGATCATGGGCATGACGCTTTCCGAAATGCAGGAACTCGAAGCCATGTGGACCTATGAAAAATCCAATGAAAAGATTCTCAAAAGGCTTCTGGAGCTTCTGGGCAATCACCTCAAAAGGCTCGATGATCGCATCGAGGATCTGGACATCCTGCGCCACGAAATCAAAGAGTACCAGGAAAGAATACGGGCAAAAATCGGTAAGTAACGGCAGCCTTCCCTTTTCCATTCATCAAAAGCATTCTCTCTTCTCACTCTCTCCCATCATTTCTAATGCCGAGTTGTATTCAAAGGATAATGCGGCGGCACTTCGACAGGCTCAGTGACCACGCTCCACAGGCGTATTATTGATACGTTGAGGAAGCCGACCCCCATGTTTGGGGGCACGCGACCAATGCCAATAAAGTTAGCCAAAGACCGGATGTGCATTCCACAAGGAATCGCAAAAAGAGACTATTCCTTCCCTACCTGGTAGTTGCCACTCTGAAATTGGCAACTACATGCAACTTGGTATAAAATATCCATTGCCTGCAGTACAGCCCTTAGGTATACTTTTATGTCGATAGTTCATGACATCATGAAGCATGAATATTCAAGGAAAAACAGGAACTGCTGGAAAAACAAAAGACTGGATATGAAATGATAAAAGGAGAAAGGGACTTACGTTCCTATATTGAAGGAGTCTTAAGCTGTGACCGGCGTATGCTGGCGAAAACCATCACTCTTGTCGAAAGCTCTTTACCGGCCGATCAGGAAGCATCCAGAAAAATCCTGGATGCCCTGATGCCACACACGGGCAAGGCGCTGCGCATAGGCATCACGGGACTGCCGGGCGCGGGCAAAAGCACTTTTATTGAAAGCTTCGGAAGCATGCTTACCGGCAAGGGGTACAGGGTTGCCGTCCTGGCAGTCGATCCCAGTTCGCCAAAAACTGGCGGCAGCATTTTGGCCGACAAGACCAGAATGGAAAAACTGGCAATCAATGAAATGGCTTTTATCCGCCCCTCCCCCTCGGGGAAAACGCTGGGCGGCGTAGCGCGAAAAACGCGTGAAACGATGCTGGTCTGTGAAGCGGCAGGTTTTGAAGCGGTCATGATTGAAACCGTCGGCGTGGGACAATCGGAGGTAACGGTTTCTTCTATGGTCGATTTTTTTCTCGTGCTGATGATCGCTGGAGGCGGTGATGAATTGCAGGGAATGAAGAAAGGTGTCCTGGAACTGGCCGATGCAGTGGCGATCAACAAGGCCGACGGCGACAACGTTGAACGGGCCGAAATTGCACGCCGCCAGTATGAGACGGCTTTCCATCTTCTTTCACCGGCCTGCCTCAGCTGGTCTCCACCAGTTGTAACCTGCAGTTCCATTACAACGGACGGACTGGACAACATTTTAAAGATCATCCTCGACCATCGTGAAAAAATGACGGCTGGTGGTGAACTGCAAAAAAAGAGAAAAGAACAGGACCGGGAATGGTTAAAATTCATGGTGCGTGAAGGCGTGCAGGAATGGTTTTACAATAGTCCGGCAGCAGGAGTTCTAGCTGATTCCCTCCGGGAAGTAGAAACCGGCCTCACAACACCAACCACTGCGGCAGCTAAAGTTCTGGACTGTCTGAAGGGGCGGAAGTTTTAGAAAAAGGGTATAAGGCTGTAGACTGTTAGGCGATAGGCTGTTAGAAGGAGAGTGTAATGAGAATTTTGAAGATTGATCACATTGGAATTGCGGTAAAGAACCTGGCGGAGAGTGCAAAACTCTATGAAATGCTCGGCATTCAGTCAACCGGGTCGGAAGTGGTGGCTGAGCAGCAAGTGAAGGTTTCCTTTTTCCCGGTGGGGGATTCGGAAATCGAACTTTTGGAATCTACATCCCCCGACGGACCCATCGCCAGATACATCGAAAAAAACGGGGAAGGCATCCAGCATCTGGCCCTGCGTGTCGATGATATCGAGGCGGCGCTGGAAGAACTCAAGGCAAATGGCATCCGCCTTATTGATGAAAAACCGCGCTATGGAGCGGGCGGCGCGAAAATCGCTTTTGTCCACCCCAAATCGACCGGCGGAATCCTTTTGGAGTTGAGCCAGAGATAAACACACCTCTGCCCTGCTTTTATATGAAGCTTTTTTTGGAGATCTACGATACCCACGCCACACTATCCGGGGAATCCGTGTCCGTCAGTCGAGCAGTTCCTTCGGAATGTTGCCACCGTTGTCAGCAATCTTCTGCAGCACTGTTTTATGCAGCCACATATTCATCTGTGCTGAATCGCCCATTTTTTCGGACGGACACCCGAGTTCAACAGCAAGTTCTTTCCGTGCGGCGAAGCTGCTTTCGAGACCCAATAGTTTTAACAGATCCACGATCGAAACTTTCCAATTGAGCTTTTCGGGGTTTGCAGCGGCAAGTTTTTCCAACTGCGCCACGACATCGACAACCGCGATCGCTACAGGAGCGGCAGGAGCAACCGGCGGCGCTGACGGGGCAGATTGTGGGACAGGGGAAACCTGTGGAGCAGGGGGAGTCTTCGGGGCAGTTGTTTCCGCCTTTGCCGGCTTGTTGATACCAAGTTTCTCTAGAATCTTGCTAAATAGACCCATAGTGACTCCTTTCAAGGCGTAATAACTAACAAATTATTTTTGATATTTTAGTATACAGACGCAGAAAGCGGCGTGTCAAGCAAAAACACAAAAGCTGAAGAATATATGGAGCATAAGGTAGTTATCAATCCCATGTTTTAATTTCGCCTTGACAAGGCTTTCGCGGCTGTGTTAGGCAAAAGCCAATTATTAAGAAAGTGGATTGCAGTCCGTGGAAAACGTTTTTCCAAACAAAAACTGGTGGTGGCAGACAAAACGTGTCTGCCCGTAAGCTCTTTCATAACTGAGCATGGGCAGGGAAGCTCCTTCCCATGACTTGAAGACGTATTGAAATGCCGTGGGAAGAAAAGATCCATGGCATTTTTTTTAACCTTAAAACAGTTACGCAAAAACGTCTGCAGGACGGCGACGCAGTATAAATTCTTTTTGAAGGAGAAAGTATATGGAACAGGTCAAAGTATTGTTGGAAGATCACGAAATACCAAAGCAATGGTACAATGTTATGGCGGACATGCCCACCCCGATGAAGCCGCCGCTTCATCCCGGCACGGGTCAGCCGGTCACCCCTGACGATCTGGCGGCCATTTTCCCCATGAATATCATTGAGCATGAGGCCTCCACTCAGCGCTGGATTGATATCCCCGATGAGGTCCTGCAAAAGTACCTGCTGTGGCGTCCGTCTCCCCTGTACCGTGCCCGCAATTTTGAAAAGCTGCTGGGCTGCCCCGTTCAGATTTATTACAAAAATGAAGGCGTCAGCCCCGCCGGTTCGCACAAACCTAACGCAGCCATCCCGATGGCCTATTATAACAAAGTTGCCGGAACCAAGCGCATCACGACAGAAACCGGTGCCGGCCAGTGGGGAAGCGCCCTGGCCATGGCCTGCAAAATGTTTGATCTTGTATGCCGCGTTTACATGGTCAAGGTCAGCTATGAACAAAAACCGTACCGCCGGATGATGATGAACACCTGGGGCGCGGAATGCATTCCCAGCCCCAGCAATCTCACTCAGGCCGGACGTAATGTGCTGGCGGAGCACCCCGATTCTCCGGGATCCCTGGGCATTGCCATCAGTGAGGCCATTGAGGATGCCGTCACCAGCAAAGACACGAAATACGCGCTGGGCAGCGTACTGAATCACGTTATCCTCTACCAGTCCATCATCGGACTGGAAGCGCAAAAGCAAATGCAAAAACTCGGCATTTACCCGGATGTCGTCATGGGCTGCTGCGGCGGCGGAAGCAATTTCGGAGGTGTTATCGCACCGTTTGTCTGCGACAAGATTCATGGTAAACCTGTGAAAGTCGTCGGCGCAGAACCTACCTCCTGCCCCAGCATGACCAAAGGCCCGTTTGCGTACGATTTCGGCGATCTGGCCAAATCAACGCCTCTTTTGCCCATGTACACGCTCGGACATGATTACATTCCGGCGCCGATTCACGCGGGCGGTCTGCGCTATCACGGCATGGCGCCGATCATCAGCCACATGGTTCGTGAAAATCTCGTTGAACCCAGAGCCTACGACCAGCTCAAGACATTTGACGCAGGCGTCAAATGGGCACGTTCCGAAGGCTTCATTCCGGCACCGGAAACCAATCACGTTCTGGCGGCAGTTGTTGATGAAGCCATGCGCGCCAAAGAAGAAGGCAAGGAAAAAGTGATCCTCTTCAACTGGAGCGGCCACGGCCTTGTGGATCTGGCCGCCTATGATGCCTACTTTGCAGGCAAATTAGAAGCCTATGAATTACCGGATCATGAAATTGAACGGGCATTGAACGCCATCAAGGATTTCCCGAAACCTTGATAAGAGCTATTGATGTTTTTTACAAGCCGTCAGGAAAATATATTTCTTGACGGCTTTTCTTTTTTTCGACAAACTCGAAACGTTATGAAGACCGAACACGACCACAAATTAACCCGCTGCCCGAAACTGGGCGATGAAATAAACTTTGCCTACTGCCTGCGCGAAGCAGGCGACCTGCCCTGTTCAAGGATTATTCAATGCTGGTTCAGATCTTTCGACGTTACATCCTTTCTCAAAAATCATCTGAACAAAGATGAATGGTCACGATTCGCCGGCGGACAATCTGGAAACAAGGTTGCAAGCTTGATTGAAATCATTGAAAAATCGAAGAGGCAAAAATGAAGAATATGGATTTGTTCAGTCTGGGAACCGAAAGCGACGCCTTGGATACCGCGCCACTGGCTGAAAGAATGAGACCTCAGAAACTTACCGACTATGTCGGCCAATCGCATCTGACCGGTGAAGACACATTGCTCAGACGCGCCATTGCGGAAGACAAATTATTTTCAATGATTTTCTGGGGACCGCCCGGATCAGGGAAAACAACCCTGGCACGCATTTTAGCCAATGAGACAAAAGCAAACTTCGTCAGTTTTTCAGCAGTTTTATCGGGCGTCAAGGAAATCCGCTCCGTGATTGATGATGCCAGAGAACTCTGGGAAGCCAAAAAGCAAAAAACCATTCTATTTGTCGATGAAATACACCGGTTCAACAAGGCCCAACAGGACGCCTTTCTCCCTCATGTGGAAAGCGGGCTTGTCACCCTGATCGGTGCCACAACGGAAAATCCGTCTTTTGAAGTCATTGCACCCCTGCTTTCCAGAACACGTGTGATGCTCCTCAAACAGTTTACGGAACAAGACCTGGCCGTCATTCTGAAGCGTGCCCTTACCGACGAACAGCGGGGCCTGGGGAAATTTGGTATTCAGGCCAATGATGATGCCATTCAATTCATTATCCGGATTTCCGACGGGGATGCCCGCACCGCACTCAACAATTTGGAAGCCACTGCTTCAATGGTGCAGGGTCTGCCTCCGGAAGCAAGAAAGCTGTCGGCCCAGTCAGTGCAGGAAACCCTTCTGAAGAAATCTCTGCTCTACGACAAGGACGGCGAAGAGCGTTACAATCTGATCTCCGCTTTTCATAAAAGCATGCGTGGAAGCGACCCGGACGCAACGCTTTACTGGCTGGGCAGAATGCTGATCGCAGGAGAAGATCCGTTCTATATTTTGCGCCGTATGGTCCGATTCGCCTCCGAAGACATCGGTAATGCCGATCCCCACGCGCTTATGCTGACAATGGCCGCCCAACAGGCATTTCATTTTATCGGCCCGCCAGA